>WNFR01003744.1_pt1 | contig 15711 bp, 16 predicted proteins | sample 5400221 | NCBI WGS metagenome assembly WNFR01 (sample SAMN13153357, study PRJNA577476) | soil metagenome | isolation source: 40 cm soil under Madrone tree | place: USA:California | collected 2016-06-14 | reverse complement strand
CTCTGGAGGAAGACGCGGCGTGACAGCAACGGCGCGCTGGATTCCCTGACGCCGAGAAACTCCATGAGCCGGCGTTGCTCATCGGTGTCGATGCGATTCATCAGCGGATGCATGGTGCGCTCCTTAACCCGCGAGCTGCGCCGACGCGGCGTGGATCGCCGCGCGGATGCGCTGGTAGGTTGCGCAACGGCAGATGTTGCCTGCCATCGCGTGGTCGATGTCGGTGTCGCTCGGCTTGGGCTTCTTTTCCAGCAGGGCGGTCGCCGACATGATCTGTCCCGACTGGCAGTAGCCGCACTGCACGACGTCGAGATCCACCCACGCTTTTTGCACCGCCTTCGCGGCGCGCGATGACAGGCCCTCGATCGTCGTTACCTGGCGGCCGGCGACCGCCGTGACCGGCGCCGAGCATGAGCGCAATGTCTGCCCGTCGACATGGACGGTGCAGGCGCCGCACTGCGCGATGCCGCATCCGTATTTCGTGCCGGTGAGGCCGAGGTCGTCGCGGATGACCCACAGCAGCGGAGTCTCGGGATCACCGTCGAACTCGCGACGCGTGCCGTTGATATTGAGCGTGATGGACATGCAGAGCTCCTCGTGTCGGGGAAGGATACCGCGGGGCGGAGGTCGTCAGGATGCGGGGCAGGCGGCTCCGGACTCGATCCATGCGGCGATCAACGCGCCGAGCTGCGCCTGCGTGCCAGGCGCGGGCTCGCGGTTTGCGCCAGGCATCCAGCCCCAGCCTACCAGCGAGTCGTGCGCCATGTGCTCGTGGATCGCCGCAAGCGTCTTACCGCCGTTGCGTCGCGGGTCCTTGATCTGCTCGCAGATCTGACCCAGCGATTTCGTCTGCCATGCCATCGACTTCGGCGCGACATGCCACAGCGGATGCCCTGGAACGCGCGACGGCTCGTAGTTCGCATTCTGGTGGCAGGTCGTGCAGCGCAGGCCAATGGCGCCCTTGTCGTCGGGGCCGCGGACCACCAGCGGGGAATGCGGATGACGGTCGTCGCCCTGCGTCGGTCGCTCGCCGACCGGGTGGCAATTCAGGCAACGCGGATGCTGCAGGACGCGACCGGCCTCCACGAACAGCGCGCGCGCGCGTTCAGACGGATCGCTAAGCGACGAAAACGTGTCGGGCGCGCGCAGATCCTCGGCGCAGGCAAGCGATGCGGTCGTGGCCACCAGAACGATGATGATAAGACGTGCTTTCACCGATGACGACATACGGACTCCTTGGCGACGTCGGAAGCGGACCGCAGGCAATGCGGTATGCGTTCGGCTGGAGGGTTTGTCATGTTAGCCGAGCGGCAGCCCACACAAGAGACAAAAGGATCAGCGACCGAGGCCGTGCTTGATCCCGAGTTTCTCGAGCACGGCCTGCGGCTCGAAATAGGCGGCCCAGAGCGAGATGGCCTTGCCGTCCAGTAGCGTCCAATGGTCAACGATCTTGACGATCGCGTCGGTCCCGGTAACGCCGATGTTGAATACCGCCACGACGTGGCCATCCTCGGCAACGACGTTGTCGTAGCTGAACCGTGCGAAATCGAACACGTCGGTAACACTTGGCAGTAGGTGGTCACGGAAGAACGCTGCCCCGACGTGTCGACCGCCCCAAGGAAGGTAGTTAGGCGCGGTTACTGTGAAGTCGGGATGCAGATAGGCGGCGAAGCTCGTGAGGTGGCCCTGGACTCCCGCCTTGAAATACTCATCCACCACCGCCTTGTTTCGCTCGTTGTCGGATTGAACAGTCATGTTCATTCCCTTTGGGTCGCTGCTACCCAGCTGTCTTGCCGTCGTCGTCACGCGTTCAAAAACAGAGTCGCGTGTTCAACGAAGAGCTCCGGATATTGGTGGTGTGCGCCGTGATTGGAGTCGGGGTAGACGATCAGCTCCGCGTACGGGATGTTTTGCTGCATGATGAAAGAGTTTACCGTGGGCATGATCACGTCGTTACTGCCGTTCACGACGAGCGTTGGCTGCTTGATCGTCTTCAGATAGTCGTAGGACCCCTTTTGCTGGACGCCCCACTTGTCCATCGCTTCCATCTGGGCGGGCGACACCTTGTCGTTCACCTCGGGATCGCGCCCAACCTGACGAAGGTGCGTGCGCTTCAAAAACGCCCGTCCCGCCGCCTGGCCCGCCTCCGAGGGACTGAATTTGACCGCGAGCCAGACATTCTCGGGCGGATCATAGGTGGCGCCGAAGAGCCGCCCTGCAGCCTGGGTCAGCGACTCCATTCTCTGACCGCCGCGCGGACCGGTGCCATCGACGATCAACCTGCGAACGAGATCGGGCGCCTGCAAAACGATTTCCTGCGCGACCATGCCGCCGATCGAGAAGCCAAGTACGTCAACTTGCTTCAGTCCGAGCGCCCTGATGAAGGCGATGGCGTTACCGCCCATCTCCTCGAACGAGGTAGGCACCTCGCCGGAGCTGCTGGAGACGCCCGCGTTATTGAACAGGATCACCCCACGGTCGCGAGCGAAGCCATCCGTCACCGTGGGATCCCAGTAATCCATGGTGCCGATGTAGTGCTGGTTGAAGACGATAGGCACACCGCCGGTCTTGCCGAATCGGCGATAGGCGAAGCGGATGCCGTTAGCTTCGACGAACTGCGTCGGCGCGGTCTGGTGTGTGTACGTGGTCATGTCGAATATCCTTTGCGGAGCTTTGGGTTCGGGGCTAGGGCGCTTGGCTGGGGTGACAGACAGGTATGAGGTTCAGCGGTTGACCCCATGGGCGATGCCGCCACAACCGAACTTGGTGCCCGTCATATGGGCAACATCAAGCAATGCCCACAACAGCGGCACATCGTCCGTGACGTCGAACGTACGCATTTGGCCGTTGATTTCCAGGTTGATCATTGGTTTAGCCCATGGTGAGTTGATCAAGAGCGCGTTGCCAAGGTGCCGTCAACGGCAGGGAGCGCTCATTGCGCCTTTCTGAAGGACCGGTTCTCGAGGTACAGGTCTTGTGACAGTGACATACTGCTTGCCATCACGCTCCCAAGTGATGCACAATCGCTACCGAGGCACAGAATCGGTAGCCGAAACCTCGCTCGGTCTTGATTAGTTCCGGCCTCAGGGGGTTAGCCTCGACCTTGCGCCGCAAGCGCAATATCTGCGTATCGACCGCCCGACGGTAAACATCGCCGCCGTGTAATCGCGACAAATCGAGCAGTTGATCGCGAGTCAAGACGCGTTCCGGCCGACGAAGGAACGCGACGAGCAGACCGAATTCACCATTGCTGATCGGAAGCCGCTCGCCAGCCGGAGACGTCAGCCTGCGTAAACGGACGTTGAGGTCCCACCCAGCAAAACGGTATGCACGCACGGCATCGTCGTCCGGTGCCGGTGCGGTCTCATCGGTGCGGCAGCGTCGCATGACCGCCCGAATTCTTGCGAGCAGCTCGCGCGCGCTGAACGGCTTAGTGACGTAGTCGTCCGCTCCAAGCTCAAGACCCATTACACGGTCAGCTTCCTCGGTGCGATTGGTGACGATGATGAGAGGGATGGTTGACGCCGCTCGCAGCTGGGCGGCCAGCTGAAGTCCATCTTCGCCCCGCAGCTTGAGCTCGAGTGCAACGAGGTCGATGGCCTCTTCGTAAAGAACCTGCATCATCCGCTTGCCGCTCTCCACAGGTGTCACGCGGAGGTCATTGAGCCTCAAGTAGTCCGCAACACGTTCGCGGGTTGGGGCATCATCGTCGACGAGCAGCACATGGCGTGGGCTAAGGCTTGCAGGTGAGGTATCTGCGCAGTTCCGAGGCGGTGGCGGAGGAGGGCAGGCTGACGACAGCCGCTGAGCGACTCCAGCGGAGACCCAGAAGCTCACCTCACCTCCAAGCTCATGTGCCGGCCTATTCATCGAGGAGGACCTAGGTCTAAAAGGGATCGCTGCGACGACAATACCCAGCAGGTGGTGGCGGGAGCTGAACCGCCGGTACGAGCCGCTCGGCATTGTTCAAAATGTCCATTTACATCTGGGCCATCGCTCGAGCGCGGCGCCACGCACCCGGGCTCTCGCCGACGAACTTATCGAAGAGCCTGTTTAAGTGCGCTTGGTCGGCCAGACCGCATTCCATCGCAATCTGCAGGAGCGGAATATTGGTTGTCAATATCAACCCCTGAGCACGCTCCAAGCGCCGCCGCATCACATACCCGTGGGGCGAATCACCGAAAGTGTCCTTGAAGGCGCGGGAAAAATGAGAGAGGCTGAGGCCCACCAGTTTGGCGAGCTCTTTCGATCTGATCTTGGAACTTAAATTCGTCTCGATATACGTTTTCGTCCGTCGACCCTGCCACGGCGCCAAGCCTCCGCCAACGTACCCAGTCCTGCTGCTCCTTCCTGTCGGAGCCGGGGCGACGTGCTCTCCCGGAGAACGGTCGATATGCAGAATCGCCCGGGCGCGTTCGACGCATTGTTCGGCCGATTCGCATTCATCCTGAAGCATATTGCTGACCGCTTTGAAGAGCTCTGTCACCGCGATCAGCAACTGGTCGGGAGAGGTCCGGGTCGTCCCGATGCGCTCGAGCCAACCGGCGGATGTCCCATCGCTCTGCGCTCGGTCGCCCAACCTCTCGTTTTGTCCAGCGTGCGCTGGCGTGGCCGGCGACCGGCAAATCAAGGTCCGGCTTAGATCGCCGAACGAGGAGCGGTTGATAACGGGCTCGTACATCTGAAGTACTCCATCGGTAAGTCAGAGCTTAAGACGATCTGACGTGGGGTCACCGTTAATCCTTGTAAAACGTTGCCGGCTGATTTGATGCGTGTTCGATTCAAACCTATGCAGAACGTATTGCCTGATCGATCAAACGGGGCGGCAGACCTAGCTATCAATCGGGCGCCCATGCACTTCAGTCAGCAGAGGTGGCGCTGTCGCGACCGGGACTATCTCCCTCATGATTCCCGCGACGTGGAAACGAACGCACCGGTCTCCCAGCATGGCAAGCAGATGAAGGAGGATGCGGCCGCTGGAGAAACTTGCGAGGGTCGTCATGTGACGGATCGGGCCGAGAGGGGAAGGACTTTTCTATTGGAGAGCATAAAGTGAACAAGCAACACGACGCTGTTAAGGTTTGTCAACCGTTGTTGTAAGCTAACCTCGAGCAAGGGTTCGCGGATGTCCGGATCGTGATGCCCTGACGAAAGTCAACGGCATCGATGCGATTACGGCGATCCGCTCTGAGTCGTCGCGCGCGCGGCTCGTTGTGTTGACGACTGCGGCTGGCGACATCCAAGCCCTGCTCGCGTTCAGAGCTGGACCTGTCGGCTACCTGTTGAAGAACCTTTTACGCAGCGAGCTGATCGACACCATACGAATGGTCCATGCGGGTCAGCGCCGCATTCCGCCTGAAATCACCGATCGAACTCGCGCGGCGATTATTGCCGTGCGGCGAGGCTACATAGACCTCTTAAGACCTGCTGGGCGATTTTTGGTGGTTCGGCCCGGCGGCGAGGGCAAGGAAGCGGCTTATTTTTTGTGAGCGAACCTCACGCTCAGGCCTGACTGATCGCCAGCTGAATGGCATCGAGTAAATCCTGAGGGCGGATAGGTTTGGTGAGGAACTCGACCGCACCGGCTTTCATTGCCCGAACCGACATCGGAACGTCCGCGTGGCCGCTAATGAACACGACCGGACGGCGAACATTCGATTTCACGAGATCATCGTGAAAATCGAGCCCGCTACATCCCGGTAACCTAACGTCGAGAACAAAGCATTGGGGGTAGATTGTCGAGGCCCTTGCGAGGAAATCTTTAGGCGAGGCAAAGAGTTCGGCTCGCAATCCGACCGCCCGCAAAAGACTCTGAAGACCCTCGCGTACGTCCTTATCGTCGTCGATGACGACGACGGCAAGCTCTACTCCTTCGCCGGAACCTATTGTCCGCGATGCGGTCGGCTTCCGTTGCGACATTGCCTTGGAGGTGGGGGAAATGCGCTCAGGCGCTGGCGCCAAGCATCGAGCGTCGAATAGCGGTTTCGCCATTGTCACGTCTTCCGCGAACAAATAGCCGCGCCCGGGAACGGTCTTAAGGATGCCTCGATCTTTACCAAGAAGCCTTCGAATCGCAGAAATCTGAACTCGCAAATTGATTTCCTCTACGACGAGGCCGAGCCAGACACGCGTGATGAGCTCCCTTTTGCTGACGACCGCGCCCCGAGCTTCAATCAGGGTCATCAGCACGTCGAAGGCCCGCCCACCGACTTCGATGGGCCTCCCGTCCACGAGGACCTGCCGAGCCGACGGGAGCACGGAAAATCGCCTAAAGCGAATGGTTTGTTGGCAGCGAGCGGGTTGGTCCTCCTTAGAGTCTAAGTTCCGTCCATCGGACGGAGAAGCAAGTGAGTGCTGCCGCTGCAGATCGGTCGTTCGTTGCATGGCTGCGCCTCCTTCATCTCTACATTGCGGTCTCCGAGTCCTTCGGATCATTGGATGTGGTCCGGGACTACTATTCCTCACCCAACTGCCGCTTTACGGCTGCGTGGATGCAGGTCAGTAATTCCTCCTTGGCGACGGGCTTCGCCAGAAAGCAAACGGCACCAATGGCGATGGCTTGCTCACGCGTCTCGTCATCAGCAAACGCGGTGACAACAATGCTCGGGATTCGATAACCTAACTCACCCAGGCGGAGCAGGAGCTGAATACCTGACATACCGTTCAACCTGACGTCTGTGATCAAGCACGACGTATGATCCAAATCCCCAGTTTCCAGAAAGCTTTCGGCGGACGGAAAGACCGCGACCGAAAAACCGAAAGCTTTGAGAAATCCCTCTATCGCGTCGCGAACGGACTCGTCATCATCGATGCACGAAACGAGCGGCATCTCCCGCACGACAGCCTTCCTGTAGGTTTCACCTACAGTACCGCTGCACGATGCAGGTGCCTACTTGCCCGTAGGTCAGGCCGAATCACTGAGGGCAGAGCGGAGGTTAGCCTTTGGTCGATACGCTCTAGCTCTTAGGTCGAGGGAGCTCCAGCTTGTCTGCCATTCTCACCAAGTCGGGCAGCGACCCAGCCCGCATCTTCCGCATTATCTGGCTCCGATGAAGCTTCACCGTCGCCAAGCCAACGCCGATTCGCTCGGCGATCTCCTTGTTGGGAAGGCCAGCAACAACCAACGCCATCACTTCGCGTTCGCGAGGAGTTAGCGATTGGAAGGTTGCCCGCGTCTGCGCCGTGGCGAGATCGTACTCTCGACGTGCGCGGTCGCGCTCGATTGCCAGCTGAATCGCATCGAGCAGATCCTGAGGTCGGATCGGCTTGGTCAGAAATTCGACTGCACCCGCCTTCATCGCACGTACCGACATCGCCACATCGGCGTGGCCGCTGATGAAGACAACAGGAAGCTGCGCGTTTGCCTTCACGAGGTCATCGTGAAAATCCAGGCCACTCCGACCGGGGAGCCTGACATCAAGAACGAAGCATCCCAGGTGGACCTTTACGGGGCTTTCGAGAAATTCCTTGGGAGAGGCAAATAGAGCTACTTGTAAGCCGACCGATCGCACGAGGCCACCGAGAGCATCGCGTATATCCCCGTCGTCTTCGATTACGACAACGGTCGGCCGACTCTCACTGTGAGGCGGTTTCACTTCGGAACTCGCGTTTCGCTGACGACAGCGTGAATCGAAAGATACTTCCGTAAGGAAGCTGCGGTGACGCCCATAGCCGCCCACCATGGGCTTCAACGATAGACCGGCAGATTGCGAGCCCCATTCCCATACCTTCAGGCTTGGTCGAGAAGAGGGGATCGAAAATTCGCTCTACCCGAGATAGTTCAATCCCCACACCCGAGTCTTCAACGGCAATCAAAGCGTTTCCGCCATCATCAAGCTGAGTGCCAACACGTAGCAACCGCGGGCGGTGCGTAATCGCGCTCATCGCTTCGATGCCGTTCGTAACGAGATTCACAATGACCTGCTCGAGCTGAACTCGGTCGCCGACTACAGGTTCGAGGGAGGTCAAGAACTCCGTATTGAGAACGACGTCATGCCGCCGCAATTCGGCGCCCATAAGCTCGAGCGTATTTGCGATGAGGCTGTTGAGGTCGAGGCGAGTCGTTTCACGTGAGGATTTGCCGACCAAAGCGCGAACGCTCTTAATAACCTCGCCCGCACGATGCCCATTTCTAACAACGCGCTCAGCGGCCTTTCGCGCCTCATCAAGATCGGGTGGAGTAGCGGCAAGCCACTGAACGCAAGTTTCCGCATTGGTTACGATCGCCATGAGCGGCTGGTTCACTTCGTGGGCGATCGACGCCACAAGCTCGCCCATTGTCGTCAGACGTGCGGCGTGCATAAGATTGGCCTGCGATGCCAAGAGCCAGGCGTTTTCGAGGGAAATTGCCGCTTGTGAGGCGAGTAGTTTGAGCACTTCTACCCGCCTCGCCGTAAACGCGTAGGGCGTCAGGTTATTTTCAAGATAGAGAACGCCTATAAGCTTCGCTTGTTTGACGAGCGGCAGACATAGAATCGATTTGGCGTGATTTACGCGAATGTACTCATCGATCTCGAACTGGTTGGGGATCGTTGCGTCATCGACGATCACACCATCTCGGGCGCGTGTCACATAGCGAAGGACAGACAAAGGCAGGTCTAAAGGACTTACAGCTGATCGGCTTATGTGAACCGTGACTCCGTCCGGACCGGTAGCTACGGTTGCCTCTATCCGCTGCTCTTCGTTTCGCGAAACGATGAGCAAACCCCGAGTCGCGCCGGCATGCTCCACGGCCAGCACCATGAGTTTCTCGACCAACTTGTCCAAGAAGATCTCACTCGACACCGCCTGCGACATCTTGACAACGGGATAAAGATCCAGTTGCCCGAGATCTTTGATCGCCGTGTCAGTGGCTGCGGCAGTCGCACGTTCATCCAGAAGGCGAGGGTAGCGCCGCTCGAGCTGCCGGACTTTGCCAAGCGCTCCCCAGCGTTCGTAGCAGTAGCGGGCGCCACGCAAATAGGCATACGCGATTGTTTCCAAGCCTCGTGCCATGTGGAACCGCCCCGCGAGCTCGTGGGCGAGTGCTTCGTTATGGATGAAGCCCTGCTCGCGCGAAAGGCGGATCGCCTGTTCGTAATACCGCTCGGCTTCCAGTTCTCGGCGTTCAAGTCGCGCGATCTCGGCAGCGACGAGGGCCGCTCGATTGCCGAAATTTTCCGGGCAGGACTCCGCCCATATAATGATTTTCTTATGTTGAGCTGTGATTGCCTCAAGCTGCGCGGGAAGCTCGTCGACGGTCACCGTGTCGCAACAGGCCGCCAGTGCGAGCGCACCGAAAAAGCGGTATTCGGCCTCCTCGAAAAACGACGGCCGACACCATTGTAGCTCGCGCGCTTTCGATGCGGCCTCCACGGCCGCGGCGATCTCCTCTGCAAAGAAGCGCGCTTGTAGCTTACGGGTCCAGTACCAGCATGCGGCAAACACTAGTCGCCGATCGTGCTCCAGATGCTGCTCAAATTGACGTTCATCGAATTCCGGATTGTCGAAGGAGGCGAAGCTCGGGGTCAGGCCTCGAAGAAGCCGAACGAGCACAAGTTGGCCTCTTATGCGGTCGATGCCGATACCGTACCTGGTTTTTCGGCAGTACTCGAGCGTAGCGTCGATTTCCCGCTGCACCTCACCAAGCGGTTCTCCGCTGGCGATGAGGTTGGTTATCACATGGGCGGCGACGTTGACCGTTGTTGGCAGATCGCCAGATTCCAGGGACGCCTCCTGCCCGCGCCGTAGGAGCACGCGGCAAGCGGACAGAGGCTTTGCCCATGGCATGGTCACAGCTCCGAACAGCATAAGGGACCGAGCTCTAAATCGCTCCGAGTTGTGCTTCTCTACCGGATCGAGGCTGAGTTTGTCCACCAGATCGCAGCTAAGTTGGCCAAACTGGAAGGCCGCTTGGTAATCGTCGAAGTGGAATCCGAGGACCATGGCCATCAGGGAATAGGCGTTGCACGAGGCGTCGCTGTTCCCATGCTCCAGGCTGATATTCACCATCCGCAGGATGACGAGCTCGAGCATACAAGGGGCGACGGACCCAATCGTTGGTATCAGTTCGCACAACACGTTCATAGTTGCGCGCCAGGCGGGCGAGGTTAATATCGGCAACTCCAGGAGTTGGTCGATCGATCTTCCGTCCAGCAATTGCCGCATCCGATCAAGTTCCTCGCGAACGTCCTCCTTGGTAGGATGCGGCGGAAATTCGATGCCGACGTGGCGTAGATAGTCCAGAGCGACCTCAACAACGCGATCGTATCGGCCGGAAATGTAGTGGAGCGCCAAGCACGCCCGCGTAACGGCGGCCATGTCGATTGGATCGGCAGCGTGCTCCCCTAGGATCGAAAGGCGACTTTCTGCGGCGGCGAGTTCACCGATCAGAAACTCGCATTCGCCCTGAAGGAGCTCGAGATCGAAGGTAAGTCGGTAATGAAGCTCCCAGCAGTCGTCCGCCAACAACGCGCGGCCGGCGGCGAGATACGTGAGGGCCGACGCATAGGCTGCAGACGCTTTGGCACGCCTGCCCGCCAGAAGATTCAGATTCGCCACTTGTTCTCGCTCCTGGTGAGAGCGGATCGAGGTAGTACCGCGGTTAAACTGATTGACGATGTCAAATATCTTGTCTTGTAACTCAGCCGGAGGAGTTCTAGAAGCGAGAATCCTTCCGATCCTAACGTGTACTTCCGTGCGCTCTTCAGCAGGGAGGAGCCTATACGCCGCCTCCTGCACACGATCGTGAAGAAACGCGTACCTGCCGTCCCACCGGAACACGAGACCTGCGCGAACTGCCTCCCAGAGGGCTGCATGGAGGGCCTCCTCCGACTTTCCGTGAACGAGTGCCAACGTGCTCGTTTCGGCGCTATTTCCGAGACAGGCGAATTCCTTCAATACCGCTCGCGTCCTGCCAGGCAAGCGATCAAGCTTCCCGGCCATTAGATCCACAACGTTGTCAGTGAAGCCTTTTGCCCTGATGCGCGCAAGATCCCAGACCCAAGCGTTGGTACCCGGATCGAACTCGAGCAATGCTTCCTCGGCCAGCGTTGCAAAAAACTGGATCCCGAAGAACGGATTGCCGCCGGTCTTCTCATAGACAAGTTGCCCCAGAGGTTTGGCTCGATCCCGCTCACAATGGAGCGAGTCGCCAACGAGCCCGGTTACATCCGTTAGCGCCAAGGGTCCTAGCGCGATGCGTTTCACTTTCGTCCCGGCGTCGCGAATCGCATCCAGTGTCCGAGTCAGTGGATGGGAAGGGCCAACCTCATTGTCTCTGTAGGCGCCGACCAGCATGACGTGGCGAACTGCCGGCTCGGTGACCAGGTACTCGAGAAGTTGAAGCGTTGCCGCATCGAGCCATTGCAAATCGTCGAAGAAGAGCGCGAGCGGATGCTCGGGCCGAGCGAAGACTCCGAGAAACCGTCGGAACACCGTTTGGAAGCGAGCCTGTGCTTCCTGGGGTGGAATATCTGCTACGGGTGGTTGTCTTCCGATGATGAGTTCGAGCTCGGGGACAAGATTCGCTATAAGTTGGCCGTTTGAACCCAGTGCGCCGAGCATCGAGTCACGCCAAGGGACCAAGTCGGCGTCACTCTTCGTCAGTATTTGTACGATGAGCTTGCGGAACGCCTGCGCAACGGTGGCATAAGGGATGTCTCGTTTGAATTGATCGAACTTTCCTGACGCAAACAGGCCGCGTGGCGGAACGAGCGCTTTGTGCAATTCGTTGACGACCGAAGATTTGCCGATGCCGGAATAACCAGAAACGAGAACCAGCCGCGGCGTGCCTGCGCGGACGACTTGATCAAAGGCGTCGAGAAGCAGATTAATCTCGACTTCTCGGCCGTACAGTTTCTCCGGAATCAGCAGCCGATCCGAGGCATCGTGCGCGCCAGGCGGAAAAGGATCGATGTGGCCCATCGCGTCCCATTCCTGTAGGCACTTGTGCAGATCTATCTCTACCCCTGCGGCGGTCTGGTAACGCTCCTCGGCGGTCTTGGCGAGAAGCTTCAACACGATTGCGCAGACCGGTTCGGGAAGTCCGCGCACTCGTTCCGCGGGCGAGGTCGGTTGTCTAGCGATGTGACAATGGAGCCATTCCATCGGATCTGAGGCAGCGAAGGGCAGTGCTCCGGTCAGCATTTCGTACAAGGTGATACCGAAGGAATACAAATCGCTGCGCGTATCGATCGACCGATTCATGCGGCCAGTCTGCTCCGGTGCCATGTAAGCAAGCGTGCCCGCAATGACCTCGGGTGGCTCCGGGGCTTGCCGCTCTCGCGGCAGGCGAGATGCGATGCCAAAGCCAGTGAGGCGAACATTGCCGGCGGCGTCGACCAGTACGTTTCCCGGCTTGACGTCCTTGTGAATGAGGCCACGTCGGTGAACTTGGCGCAGCGCGCCCGCTAAACCAACCGCGAGGCGCAAGCAACGCCTCATTTCCAGCGGTTGACCCAGCAGGCCATCCATGGGACCGCCGCCGGGATCAGCGAGCACCAGTGCCAGCTGCCCGTCGCGACGAGCCAGATTCAGAGGCTGAGCCGACCACTCTGGATCGAGCTCGTCTCGGAGCGAGTATTCATGCTCGAGCCGAGCCAAAGTGGTAGGTGTTGGCTGCTCGGCAATAGGCGACAATACCAATACAGCGGGCGAGGTGTTATGCGCCATACCTCGGTACAAGGCAAATTCGCCATCCTTGCGCAGCGTCGCAAACTGGTATTCGGCCAGATCCGGAACGACTGCCTTACTCCTGTCGGCGCTGGTCATGCTATTGGAACCCCTGTGACGTCCCGTCAATTCTGAAGAGCTCCCCCACTGATTCTAGGCAATCTGTTGCTCGAACGGCTCGTTGTCTTGGCGACTGGTCTCGTCTGTTATGGAGCCAAAGCGAATAACTTCAGCACCCTATCTGCGCGTACAAAGGTCGAAGTTCCTTCCCACTGTAGGGACCAGTGGGTCTGTCATGAAAGTCGCACGACGAGACAAGCGCCGAGACATTTCTCCAAATGGTGTGCATATCCGGAGGCAATAATCCGCCGCCAGTGAGATTACTCGACTACGTCAGGCGAAACCTTTCTCGGTAAGAAGTCGGACAGGCGTCTTAGGTTCGGAACATCAGATAGGAGGTCTGAGAGCTCCGAGCAAGATAAGAGTCACTTGAATCCATCACAGAAAACTGCAGGGAAATCGCATGTCTAAGTTAGCCGAAAAAGTCGCGCTCGTCACCGGCGGTTCGAGGGGCATCGGAGCCGCGATCGCGAAACGTCTGGCCGCGGATGGAGCGATCGTGGCCATCACGTATGCGAAGGACGCCAGCGCGGCTTCCGCCGTGGTGAGAGCAATTGAACGCGATGGCGGAAAGGCGATCGCGATCCAGGCGGATGCCGCCGATGCTGACGCCGTCAAGGCCGCGGTCGAAAAGACCGTCGCGACCTTCGGCCAACTTGATGTGTTTGTGAACAATGCCGGCACAGCCATTCCGAAAACGTTCGAAACGACCACGCTCGAGGAGATGGATCGCGTGATCGACATCAACGTGCGGGGCGCAATGGCCGCGACGCAGGCTGCGCTGAAATACATGAAGAACGGCGGTCGCATCATCATGACCGGGTCGGCCATTGGCGAGCGTGTCTCGACGCCCGGGCTGGTGGCGTATGCGGCTACGAAGGGAGCCGTGAAGATGTTTACCCAAGCATTGTCCAGAGAGGTTGGAAGCAGGGGCATCACCGTCAACAACGTCCAGCCGGGTCCCATCGATACGGATTTGAATCCCGCCGCGGGTGATTGGGCGGTGCCTCAGAAGGCCGCCACAGCGCTTGACCGCTACGGGCGTGTTGAGGAAGTCGCCGCGCTGGTGGCATTCGTCGCCGGTCCCGAGTCCTCGTACATCACCGGGGCCAATCTTACCGTTGATGGCGGAATGAATGCCTGAGCCAACGCACATCAAGTTTCCCGCGCGCCGTTGAGCCGGCTCGCCACTCCCGACGAAAATCGCCGAAGCGATCGTGTCTACAGGCACCATCAATTGATCATGATTGCATACACCCATCAGACCGCTCCTACGCAGTTTGTCGAAGCTAACGGCATCCGTTTCGCTTACCGACGCTTCGGCAAACCCGGCAGCGTGCCGCTCGTCTTCAACATGCACTTCACCGGCACGATGGACCACTGGGACCCGCTGGTAACCGACGGCCTCGCGGCGACGCGGGAGGTGATCCTGTTCGACAACGCGGGCGTTTCCAGCAGCTCCGGCGAGGTGCCGACTACTGTCGAAGGCATGGCCACCAATGCCGCCGCCTTCATCAAGGCCCTGGGTCTGAAGCAGGTGGACCTGCTCGGCTTCTCGATCGGCGGCACCGTGACGCAGGCGCTGACCCTGGCCGAACCGCAGCTGGTGCGCCGCCTGGTGCTGGTCGGCACCGGCCCGCGCGGCGGCGAGGGCATGGCCACGTTCACCCCCGAGGCGCAGCGGATCTTCGGCGCCTCCTATGCCGAGCCGGACCTGCTCTGGCAGCACGTGCACTTCGACGCCACAGAAACCAGCCAGGCCGCCGGTGCTGCATTCCTGAAGCGCTTCCACCTGCGCCGTGAGAACCGAGACCCGGAGGTGAACGAGAAGGTCGCGCCGGCGCAGAGCGAGGCCCTGTCCAAGTGGGGCGCGCCGCGCGAGAAGCCGTACGAGTACTTGAACGCCATCCAGCAGCCGACGCTGGTGATCAACGGCGACCACGACGTGATCGTCTACACCATCAACTCGTACATCCTGCAGCAGAACATTCCTGACGCGCAGCTGATCCTTTACCCGGACGCCAGCCACGGCGCGCTGTACCAGTACCCGGAGCGCTTCGTCCGCCACGTCTCGATGTTCCTGTCCGAGTAGCGACCCACACCTCGATTGACGCGCAATGCGTATCAAGTGAAGGAGGATTCAAATGGCTAACGTGGTGAAGAAACACAGCATCTCGTCTGAGCTCGCACAGAAAATGGTGGATGCGGCAGTGGCGAAAGCCAGACAAATTGGCGTTAGCGAGAACGTAGCGATTCTCGATGACGGCGGCAATCTCAAGGCCTTTAGCCGGATGGATGGGGCCTCGATCCCTACCATCGAGATTGCACAGAACAAGGCTTACACAGCTCTGTTCGGCGTTTCCACGCAGGACTTTTTCAACTTTATCCAGGGCGACCCGTCGCTTTTGGCAGGTATTCCCACGCTTGCCCGTGTGGCGGCGTGGGGAGGAGGGTTTCCCATTAAGGTGAACGGAGAAGTTGTCGGGGCGATCGGGGTAAGCGGAGCCCCCGCCGTGCAGAACGACGTCGATTGCGCGAGAGCAGCCCTCGCTCTTGTACCCGATGCGGTGCCGACTGAGTAGTAAGGGCGGGACCATAGTGATTCACACCGGTCAGACCAGACCGCTCCGATAGTTCGTCGCTGTCGGGCTGGCCGCGGCACGAACCCGGAAGGTACTTGGGCGGAGGTACTTGGGCGGAATGGTCGTATTCCCCGGTGCCGCCGCCAAACTGAAGACCAGGAGTAGCGCAATGAGTAAGCCAGTTGTTCTAATCACAGGAGCCCTCACAGGCATCGGTCGCGCCACCGCTTTCGCGTTCGCTCAGGAAGGTTCGCGCGTCGTAATTTCCGGTCGACGGGACGATGCCGGGGCGCTGGTCACGCAACTGCGCGCTCTGGGCGCCGAAGCGGAATTCGTGCGCGCCGACGTCCGCCACGAG
>WNFR01003742.1_pt1 | contig 15714 bp, 18 predicted proteins | sample 5400221 | NCBI WGS metagenome assembly WNFR01 (sample SAMN13153357, study PRJNA577476) | soil metagenome | isolation source: 40 cm soil under Madrone tree | place: USA:California | collected 2016-06-14 | reverse complement strand
CTTCTAAGGGTGAAGTGGACGCGACGGAGCGATTGAGCGATCGCGAACTCGAAATCTTGGAGTTGATTGGCAAAGGAAATGAGGTCCCTCGGATCGCGAAAACTTTGCATCTGAGCCCAAAAACAGTCGAGACGCACCGGGCGCATATTAAAGAGAAGCTTAATCTGGCTAATGCGCGTCAAGTGGCTCGCTTTGCTGTGCAATGGGTGAGCGCACGCGGGATCTAGACGTCACGCTTGATGCTTCAGTCTGTTCGACGCCTCAACGCTCCCGCAGTTTCTCTTTTGATTGACGAAGAAGCCATCGCATAATTGCTGTGATGGATTTGACGACCCGTGACGCAGTTGATGAACTGCTTCAGACGTATAGCGAAACCGGCGGTATAAATTATCTGGACGCCGCCGCTACTCTGCCGTCGCGTCTGGCGATCGAGGCGGCTTGCGCCGATTTAATGAGCTTGATGTTCCCCGGCTTCCGCAGCGAGCCGCTGGTGAGTTCCGAAGATTTGGCTGAGACCACGAGGAATCGAATTAGAAATTTGCACGCCCGGCTCAAAAATGAATTCTGCCGAAGCCTGGGCAAAATCCCGCCGGACGAAACGACGGAGAGACGGGCGGATGAAATTTTGCGCTACTTCATGTCAGAACTGCCGCAGGTGCGCAAGATGCTCTGGACGGACATTGACGCCGCCTATGAGGGCGATCCAGCCGCGCAAAGCTACGAGGAAATCATCCTGGCTTATCCGGCGCTGGAAGCGATCGCCATCCAGCGACTGGCGCATGAGCTCTATTTAAAACAGCTGCCATTGATTCCACGCATCATGACCGAGTGGGCGCACAGCCGCACCGGGATCGATATTCACCCGGGCGCAAAGATTGGCTCGCATTTTTTTATCGATCACGGCACCGGAGTTGTCATCGGTGAGACCTGCGAGATTGGTTCGCGGGTAAAATTGTATCACGGCGTCACCCTTGGAGCGCGCAGCTTCCAAAAGGACGAGCACGGCAAAATCAAAAAAGGCGGCAAGCGACACCCCAAAGTGGAGGACGATGTCACGATTTATCCAAACTCGACTGTGCTCGGCGGTAAAACGGTAATCGGGGCGCGCAGCACGATCGGCGGAAACGTTTTTCTTGTGCAAAGTGTTCCGCCAGATTCGCTGGTGTATTATGAGGAGAAACAACTCCAAATCGTGCCCAAGCGGCCGCACAAAGCCAATGGTCGTGGCGGAGGATTCACCGGATGATTCCAGTCACGAACGCAGGCATTGCTACGGCATGACCGCCAAACGCGTTAACGATTACGAGCAAGAGCAAGAAAGAAAATGATTTATCTCGATTACAACGCGACTACGCCGCTCTGCGATCCAGCGCGCCAAGCGATGCTGCCGTACCTCGATCGACATTTTGGGAATCCATCGAGTGTGCATGCAGCGGGACGCGAAACGCGCGCGGCAATCGATGATGCGCGCGATAAACTCGCGAAGCTTCTCGGCGCCAAAAGCCACGAATTGATTTTCACGGGTGGCGGAACCGAGTCGTGTAATCTCGCCGTGCTCGGACTGGCGAGATGCTCGATGTCCCGCGGCGGCCATATGATCTCAAATAAAGCCGAGCATCACGCGGTCCTGAAGGCACTCGAGCATTTGGAAAAGCACGAAAGCTTCGAAGTAACGTGGCTGGGTGTATCTCAGCGCGGCATTGTCGATCTTGATCAACTTGCCGCCGCGATTCGCCCCGAAACGCGCTTGGTTTCAATCATGGCCGCGAACAACGAGACCGGCGTGATTCAGCCGATGCGTGAGATTTCCGAAATCTGTCGCGAACGCGGAGTCTTGCTGCACAGCGACATGGTGCAGTCATTTGGCAAGATCGACACCGACCTGTCGCTGGTCGATTCCGCAAGTTTCGCCGCCCACAAGTTTCACGGTCCGAAAGGCGCGGGTCTGCTTTTTCTGCGCAGTGGATTGTCGGTCCAGCCGATCATGTTCGGCGGCGCGCACGAAAATCAGCGCCGACCCGGGACAGAGAACGTTGTTGCGATCGCAGGAATGGCGGCCGCCGCGGAATGGACGTTGCGAGCCAGCGGCGGTTCGCCGAACCGCCCTGACGACATGGATCAACCGCCTCTCCTTGGGGCGGCGGACGAGCAAGAGCGAGAAAAAGCATTACGCGACGAATTGGGCGCACGCGTGGCTCAGATTTTTTCGGAGACGCGGCAAAACGGCGATCCAGTAAACCGCCTTCCGAACACGCTGAATGTGAGTTTTCCCGGGTTCGATTCGGAGACACTGCTGATGGCACTCGATTTGGAAGGCGTTTGCGCGTCGAGCGGATCGGCCTGCATGGTCGGCTCCGTCGTGGCTTCGCATGTCTTGCTCGCGATGGGATTGCCGACGGAACGAGCCAAGTCTGCTGTTCGGTTTTCGCTAGGTAAACAAACCACCGCAGAGGAAATCGATGGCGCGGCGGATGCGATCGCGCGAATTTTTGAGCGATTCGCCAGGACCAGGACAAAGAGCGACGCATATGCTGTTGCGTAAGCAGCTCGAATTCGTCTTTGAAAGATCGACAATTCATCAGCGCACAGGACGAGACGGCGATCTTGAACTAAAAGCACGCGAAATCTTGTACGCCGTTGGCGCGAAGCGCCTCGCCGGTTTGGTTCGTGTGGGATGGAATCCGCGTCTGAAAACTGCGGCTGGCCGTGCTGATTCTCGCGTGAAATTGATTTCACTAAATCCGCGACTATCCGATTACGGCGAGGTCGAAATTGACCTGACCCTTCGCCACGAACTTGCCCATCTCCTCGCCCAATTCCGTGGTGGCCGACGGCGGATTTTGCCGCATGGACCGGAGTGGCGCAGCGCCTGCCGTGATCTCGGGATCGGCGATGAGGTGCGTTGTCACAATCTTCCGTTCCCAATTAGCGAGCGCGCTCGGCGGTTTTTCTACAAATGCCCGAATTGTGCCCGCGAGTTTCCGCGTGTGCGCCGAATCAAACGTGCGGTTGCATGCCTGGCATGTTGCCGCGCGCATAACGGTGGAGAATTTGACGCACGATTTCGCTTGCGGCTTTGTGAGGTAGGGACAGCGCGAGCGCGCTGTCCGCGGGCGCCGCAGCGCGACGCCCCTACCAATGCTAAGCGGCGTCCTCGCTCCCCTCGCCTTTCCTTGCTTTCTCCCCGCGCAATTTCGCTTGGATAAACATGTCTATATTACCGTCCATGACATCCTGCACTCCACTCGTCTCCACACCGGTACGATGGTCTTTCACCATTTGGTACGGTTGGAAAACATAAGACCGGATTTGACTACCCCACGCGATATCACCCTTTTCTCCATATTGCCGATCGATCTCGGCACGTTTTTTGTCCTGCTCAATTTCGTAAAGTTTTGCTTTCAACATTTTGAGCGCGAGTTCGCGGTTGCGACCCTGGCTGCGCTCAGCCTGGCAAGCGACGACGAGTCCACTCGGCTTGTGCATAATCCGCACAGCGGTTTCGACCTTATTAACGTTTTGGCCGCCTTTGCCTCCACTGCGAAAGGTGTCGATCTCCAGATCGGCCGGACTGATCTCGATCGGAGCGGAATCGGCGATCTCCGGGACAACATCGACACTCGCGAAGGAAGTGTGACGCCTCTTGTTTGCATCAAACGGCGAAATCCGCACGAGCCGATGGACCCCTCGCTCGGCCTGAAGATGTCCATAAGCGTACTCACCGCTCACGAGCAATGTGACCGATTTTATGCCAACTTCTTCGCCCTGTTGAATGTCCACTGTCTGTGGTTTGAAACCACTTCGTTCGATCCAGCGCTGGTACATGCGCAGCAACATGTCGGCCCAATCGCACGACTCGGTGCCGCCAGCACCAGAATGAATGGTGAGGAATGCATTCGCGCGATCATTCTCGCCGGAAAGAAATTGACGCAGTTCGAATTCTTCAAGCTTGTGAATTAATCGGGCGTGCTCAGTCGCGACCTCCTTCTCTGCCTGGGCGCGGACAGTCGCACCCGTTTCTTCCGTCGCTAACTGCTGCAGCGCATTAAAGTCTTCAATTTCGCGTTCCAGCTCTTGAAAGGGGCTGATGAGCGAGCGCAATCGGGAAACTTCCTCGACGTCACTCTGGGCCCGCTCGCGATTAGACCAGAAATCGGGCGCGGCCATACGCCCCTCGATCGCCGTTAGATTCTTTTGAAGCCTTTCGACGTCAAAGAAACCTCCGCAATTCGCGCACACGCACTTTCAAATCTTCAGCATCGATCGGTTGAAGTTCTGCGGCCATCCGACAAGATAGTGCCGCATCACGAAGACGCAAAGGCAGGGACGATGACTCCGAAACCTTTCGCGAGTCGACTTCCGTCGCCTTTATCCATGCTGCCATGCCGCGAGCAAGGCGGTTGAGGTGAGCCGTCCTTATCGCCGTGCGGAGCTAGCGGCTTTCGTCTTTGCAGCCCGCGCCGGCTCAAGACGAAAAATCGTTTCGCCCTCCTTCATCAGATCCAGGCGATCACGCGCAATCGTTTCCAGGTACGTCACGTCTGTTTTGAGCATATTGACCTCGCGAGTCTGCCGCGACAGCAAAGTTTGCTGTTCGTCTACCTGGACTTGCAGGTTATCGATTTCGGCCCGGCTTTGCACAAGCCTTTTGTAAGGCGGAACGAACAAACTCACAATCACCAGCCAGACGGCTAGGACTAGCAGGACGCGAAGAATTCGGTTAAGTCGCTGCCAAACTGTGGCTTCGCGACGCGCGCGAAAGTCGCCGTAGGTCTGATCCACTTAGCGCATCTTAAGGCCGTACACGGCTTTGTCACCAAGTTCTTGCTCGATTCGCAAGAGCTGATTGTACTTCGCGACACGATCAGTCCGGCAAAGCGATCCAGTTTTGATTTGACCGGCGTTAGTCGCAACCGCGATGTCCGCGATTGTTGTATCTTCGGTTTCACCGGAGCGGTGGCTGATGACCACATGGTAATTGTTTTTCTTTGCTAGATGAATCGTGGACAGGGTTTCTGTGAGCGTGCCGATCTGATTCACTTTGATTAAAATCGAATTCGCCACGTGCTCGGCAATTCCTTTACGTAGAAATGCGACATTCGTGACAAAGATATCGTCCCCCACCAGCTGAATCTCATCCCCGAGTTTCGCCGTTAATTCTTTCCACCCGTCCCAATCGTTTTCGGCGCAGCCATCCTCAATTGAGACGATCGGAAATCGCGCGCAAAGATCGACATAATAATTAATCAACTCTTCGGCCGTCTTTTTCGAACGGTCGGATTTCTTGAAGACATAAGCATGGTTTTCCGCATCGTAGAACTCGGAGGCGGCAGGATCGAGCGCGATAAAAATCTGTTGGCCAGGTTTGTACCCGGCTTTTTCCATCGCCGTCATGATCAAGTCCAATGCATCTTCGGCCGAATCGAGTTGCGGCGCGAATCCACCCTCGTCACCAATCGCTGTGGAAAGATGTCGATCTTTCAGTACAGATTTGAGGGTGTGAAAAACTTCCGCACCGTAACGTAACGCTTCTGAAAACGTAGGTGCGCCACGAGGGACGATCATGAATTCTTGAAAATCGATCGGCGCGTCGGAGTGTGCACCGCCGTTTAAGATATTCATCATCGGCACCGGTAAAACTCTCGCCTCGGCCCCGCCGAGATAACGAAAGAGCGAGACATTTTCCGCGGCAGCGGCCGCATGTGCGACTGCCAGTGAAACGCCGAGCATGGCGTTTGCGCCAAGATTTTTTTTGTTCGTCGTGCCGTCGAGCTCGATCAGCCTGTCATCGATTTTTCTTTGGTCGCGCGCATCCCAGTTTTCCAGAGTGGGCGCGACCTTCTCGTTAACATTGGCAACAGCTTCCTTCACGCCTTTGCCGCCGTAACGGCTCTTATCGCCGTCGCGCAGTTCCAACGCTTCATACTCGCCAGTGCTTGCTCCGCTTGGGACCGCCGCCCGCCCGAGTACGCCATCCTCGAGCCGCACATCCACTTCAACAGTGGGATTACCACGCGAATCCAGAATTTCGCGGCCGATAATATTGCGAATCGACGTTTTTGACATTGCAGGATATCGCCGCGCAGAAGGATTACGCGTCGCAATCATGCGCACGGGCGGTGACTGTTCAACTAATCTTCGTGGCCGCCAAAGAACTGGCGCCGCTTGCGGTTCTTTCTTGTGACCGTTATTCTCGTTGGTAATTTCGCCTAGGTGCGGATAATCTGACCAATGATTTGCTTGAAGAGATTGAGTGCGATCGGCTTGATGGGCGTCATTTTTGTGGCCGCCGGTGCGGAAACTGAACGTCTCCCGGCTGATCAACTGGCCAAGGCAGTTAGAAGCGACTCCATTAGCATCCCGACGCCGGGGGAACTTTTCGCGGCGCTTGAGAAGCCGGGTAAAACAAATTGGTCGGGCCAATACCGTGGCCCGATGTCCATGACGTACCGCAACCGCGCGCAAATCGCACTCAACCTCGGCGGCTTGATCGCCGATGGCTTTATTGCCGTCGAGGCCAAAGACAGCCAGCAGGTGAAGAACATCGGGTCAGACATCATCAAGCTTTCGAAAGCGCTGGGAGTAAGTGAGAATCTGCTCAGTCGCGGCAATAGCATTAACGAATTTGCCGAAAATAACGAATGGGACACGCTACAGGAAGAATTGGAAGCGACACAAAACGAAGTGAAATCATCGATGCAATCGCACAGCGACCAGGATTTGGTCATTCTCGTGAGTCTAGGCGGCTGGGTTCGTGGCACGCAAGTGGTCAGCACGGCAATCATGCAGAATTATGACGAACGAAGCGCAAAAGTTTTGCGGCAACCGGCGCTTGTCAGTTTGATCCAGTCAAAAATCGGTGAGATCTCACCCGAACTTCGCGGCGACCCTCTGGTCAAAAATGTGAGCGAACAACTTACTGGTATTGGGAAGCTCGTTTCTTTCCCTGTTGGCAAGGCACCCAGCGTTGACGAAGTGCGGAAAGTCAACGAAGCGGTCGGAAAAGTGATGGAGGAAATAGAGAATAAAGCGATCGTAAAGTGAAGCGCCGCCTTCCCATTTTCCTGGTGGTCTTCGTGCTCGCCGCCAGCATCTGTGTCCGCGCCCAGACCAACACTGAGGTCGAAGCGCGTAAAGCCGCACTCGATCTCGCCGGCGCATTCACAAACGAGGGATTCAAGATACGCGACGGTCATTGGTGTGGCACGATCAAGCCGCACGATCACGCTCTGATCGTGGTGAATCTGTATGCCGGAAATCAGTATTGGTTTTCTGCCGGCGCAACTGAACAGGCGAAGAAAATTGCGGTGAGCGTTTATGATGAGAGTGGCAAGCAAATCACGACTGAAGGTTACAATGCCGGAGAAAAGGCCGCGGCCGGTTTTTCACCGACAAATAGCGGCCAGTATTTCGTTTCGGTCGATCTGGTTGAAGGCCAGGAGGGCAGCTGCTGTCTCGTCTATTCTTATAAGTAAGATCGGGGTCAAACTTTTGTCTGGCGTCAGCTTTCGTCAACTAGACTTTCGCGCCTTCGCATCTTTCTTAGGATCAGTTTGGTCTCATGGCATGATCTCGCTCCAGGTATTTTACGAAGGCAATGTTCAAGGTGTCGGTTTTCGCTGGTCGATTCGACACATAGCGAAAGGGTTCGATATCACTGGTTGGGTGCGCAATCTGGTTGACGGTCGCGTGGAACTTCAAGTGAACGGAGAGGAAAATGAAGTGCGCGCGTTCCTCGACGCCGTTCGCCAAAGCGATCTTCGCGCCCATATCCGCAGTCAAACAGAGAACAAGTTGCAAAACCCAGTCGCAGGCCACGGTTTTGAGATTCGCCATGGCTGATCCGGCAATCGCTGTTCGGGGACTGACGAAAATCTTCCCCGTCCCCTTCCATCGGCAGTCGATCGTCGCGGTCCGCGATCTCGATCTTCGCGTCGAACCAGGCGAAGTTTACGGGCTGCTTGGTCCAAATGGCTCAGGCAAGAGCACTACTCTGAAAATTATCCTCGGCCTCGTTTCGCCAACGCGTGGTTGCACAGAAATTTTCGGTCGTGACAGCCGTCTTGTTAAAAGCCGGGAAGCGGTCGGTTTTCTGCCGGAGAATCCCTACTTCTACAAATATCTTAGTGGCGAGGAAACACTGCGTTTCTTTGGCCGGCTCTGCGGGCTCGGTGGCGCTAGTTTAAAAAATCGCATGGACGAATTGCTCGAACTCGTCGGGCTGACGCATGCGCGAAAACGGCGGCTCGGCACGTATTCGAAGGGCATGTTACAACGCATCGGCCTCGCGCAAGCGCTCATTCATGATCCCAGGCTGGTCGTGTTGGACGAGCCGACCGCAGGTGTTGACCCGGCCGGCTCGCGGGAGATTCGTGATTTGATTCTCGACCTTAAGCGACGTGGAATCACCGTGCTGCTTTCCTCGCATTTGCTCGCGCAAGCGCAGGAAATTTGTGATCACGTCGGCATTCTCGCGGACGGCGTGTTGGTGCGCGAAGGTCGCCTTCAAGAATTGATCGCGATCGAAAATCAAACCGAGCTTGTGATCGCTAATGCTTCCTCCGATCTCGTGGAAGAGATTGAATCACTCATAAATCGATCGAACGCGGAATTGGTAGCGCGCCGAAGATCGACCACCACGCTCGAGAAACTGTTTCTCGACGCGACTACGGAGCGTCCCGGGTCATGAGCAATCAAACGGTGGTCGTTGCGCGACATCGCACTTTTTCTTTCTCGCGACTGTTCGCGATTACAACCAACACCCTCACCGAACTGACGCGCTTAAAAGTTTTTTATGTCCTGCTGGTCTTTGCTCTATTTTTGATCGGGAGCTCCATCTTCATGGCGCAGTTCAGTTTTCAGCAGGAATTTCAAATCCTGAAAGACGTTTCCCTCGGCGCGATGTCGATCTTTACCTCTCTTTTGGCGATCGTCGCCGCTGCGCGACTTATTCCCCAAGACATCGAGGACCGCACGATTTACACCATTCTCGCCAAACCGGTGCCGCGCTTGGAATATCTGCTCGGGAAAATTGCTGGGGTTCTTCTGCTGCTGGCGATCAGCACTCTCGTAATGAGCGCGGTCTTTCTGGCCGTGCTCTATGCGCGCGAACAAAGCGTAATACAGATGGCTCTGCGGCAAATGTCGGGAGCGCCGCGCGAACAAGTCGAGGATGCTCTGCGCGCGATCCGCTCTTCCGCGCTCAACATCGATCTTTTCCCCGGAATTATCATCATCTATCTAAAAGCATGTTTGCTTGCGGCACTGACACTTTTTGTATCAACCTTCGCAACGACAAACATCTTTACGATTGTTGTCATGGCTTTCGTTTATTTTATCGGGCATTTGCAGGCGACCGCACGCGAATACTGGCTTCATGAACACAGCAGCGGGTGGGTTACACGTGTCCTCCTGGCAATTGTCGCGCTCCTCTTTCCAGACCTGCAGGCGTTCAATCTGGTTGACGATATCGTGGCAGGGGCTGCGATTTCGATCGGGCTTTTTCTGAAAACAGCCGTCCTCGGAATTTTCTATACCATGATCTACACACTTCTGGCCGCATTCGTCTTTTACGGCAAGGAATTATGATCCGTTTCGTTTCGGTCCTCCTAACCCTCTTCGCCTTCGGCGCAATGAAACTGCCCGCGGAACAGGTAATTTTCGCGCAACATCGACAAGAAAATCTCCGCGGCGTCGAATTCAATCTCGATCTTCGAGAAAAACTCGGGCAACTCGGTTTCATTGCTGCCTTGAGTGGATTTCGAGCAATCGTCGCCGATGGTCTTTTCATTCAAGCGCATGTCGCGTGGGAGCAGACAGAATGGGGTCGCGTGCTCTTATTGTTCCGTCAGATCACAACCCTACAGCCCCGCGCAATCTTATTTTGGGACATGGCGGCATGGCACATGGCTTGGAACGCGAGCGTTGCCGCGATGAACGATCGCACCCAGCCACGCCTTGCGTTGCGCGTCAAAGCGCAGCGCGAGTATTTTGCGCTTGGAAAAGATTTTCTTGAGCGCGGAATAAAAAATAACCCCGACCGCCCGCAGCTCTACGAAGCGCTTGCCACTGTTTATAAAGAGAAATACAAAGACCACGAGCACGCGTCGGCGCTTTTCGCCGAGGCAGCAGTCTTGCCTAGAGCGCAAAGTTTCGACAGGCGCTTTTCCGCCTACGAACTCTCCTACTGCGAAGGACGGGAGCGCGAAGCATATGACCGCCTGCGTCAGCTCTACAACGAGGGTGAAAAGGAACGGCTGCCGACTTTGATCACGCGCCTGAAATTCCTCGAAAACAAACTCGGAATCCCGCAGGATCAGCGAATTCCCGATCGTGCACCGTAGCGCGTTTCGATCGATGCGTTTCGCAATTTTCAGTGATATCCACGCCAATCTGGAAGCACTCGAGGCCGTGCTTGCGGACGCCCGCAAGCATAAATGCACGCACTTTGTTTGTCTCGGCGACGTGGTCGGCTACAATGCGAATCCGCATGAGTGCGTGGAACGCATTCGCGAAATGGATTGCCCCATCGTCAAGGGTAACCACGACGAGCAGGCGTCGCTTATCGAATCCTCGACCGATTTCAACGAACTCGCTGAGCGGGCCATTGAGTGGACGCGCGGCAATTTGACCGACGAAGAGAAGGAATGGCTGCGCGGCTTGCGATTACAACAACAGGTGCGCGCTTTTACTATTGTCCACGCGACGCTCGATACGCCAGCGCAATGGGGCTATGTCTTTAACAATCTCGACGCGGCCGCCAGCTTCACTTATCAGCACACGACAGTTTGTTTTTTCGGCCACACGCATGTGCCGATGGTATTTATTCGCGACGATAACGGGGTAAGACGGGAAAGGATCGAACACGTCCGCATCGAGATGACCAGGAAATATTTCATTAACACGGGCAGCGTTGGACAGCCACGCGATGGAAATTGGCGCGCGGCCTATTGCATTTATGACATCGATAACCACATCGTCGAACAACTGCGAGTGAAATACGATCTGGCGACCGCACAAAAGAAGATCATTAAAGCCGGCCTGCCTCAGCCGCTTGCCGAGCGGCTTGCGATTGGACGCTGATTGCTTCTGCCAAATCTGAAATCGATTTTGATCATCAAGCCGAGTTCGCTCGGCGACGTCGTCCACACCCTTCCGGCTGTGGCGTTGCTGCGCGATGCCCATCCCCATGCTGAGATCAGCTGGGTGATCAATCGGGAATTCGCCCCATTGCTCCGCGGCAATTCCGATGTCAATCACGTTCAGGTCTTTCCCCGTCGCGAATTTCGCGGTCTCGGTGCGACAGGGAATTTGTTCCGGTGGTGGAGGACGACCAAACTGCTGCGGCCCGATCTCGCGCTCGATTTCCAAGGACTGTTGCGTAGCGCGCTGATCGCAAGAATCAGCGGGGCCAGAGAAATATACGGAATGAGCGATGGGCGCGAAGGCTCGCGCTGGTTTTACCATCGCGTCGCCAGGGTCGATCGGCACGCGCACGCGGTGGAACGCTATATAAAGCTGGCCGAATGCGCCGGCGCCACTGTCGGCGACTCGCTTCGTTGGCCCATCCCGACCGGCGATCCGCTTCCGCGCTTCGATGACTATCCGCCGTTCATCCTTCTTCACCCTTTCGCTCGCGGTGGTGGCAAATCGCTCTCGACGGCTCTAATCCAGGAATTCTGTCGCGCGTTTTCGCCCTCGCGGGTCGTCACGGTCGGACAATCGCAGCACAAGATCGAGCCACCTGAAAATTGCATCGAATTGACTAACCAAACTTCGCTGCTCCAATTGATCTGGCTCATTCGGGCCGCGCGCTTTGTCGTGAGCGTGGACAGCGGTCCGATGCACATCGCCGCGGCCGTGACTGATAATCTATTGTCGATTCATACGTGGACCGATCCGCGCCTGGTCGGTCCTTACAATCCCGACGCCTGGGTTTGGAAAAACGGTCAACTCTTCCGTGTCAGCGAGCTGGGAGCGGCAAAGATCAAACGACGCGGACGTCGTTTTAAGCCAAAAGATGTTCTCGCCGTAGCCGAGCTTATTCGGCCACTAGTCCCAGTCGATCCGATGCTCGCTTAGATTGGATATTTCGGAGCCAAGCAATAGCCCAGCCATTGCCTACGAGGCTAACCAAACTGGAGTTACGTTGCGAGGTGTCTGGTCGAAACACAGCTCCGTTTTTGGCTTCTCTTTTTGGCAACCGCGCGACTGTCCGCATCCGATTCAGTAGACAAAGGCTGACGCGCATTTTTAAGCGTCGAGGGAACCTTTAGCAGGGAGCTTCTATCCCTCGCAAAACAACAAACAAGAAGGGAAAATATATGAAAAAACTTCTCTTAATTGCATTGGTGGCAAGTGGATTCGCTTTCGCTTCGGCGCCGCGTTCTGACGCGGGTGTTGCGATTGGCATTGGCCCAATTGGGATTGGGGTTGGAGTTGGCTATCCCTATTACGGATACGGCTATTATCCCTACGGGTACTATCGACCGTACTCCTACTATCGGCCATATTACGACTGGTATAACGGGCATCGGGTCTACCGCCACCATCGTCATCATTACTATCGTCACCAATACTAATCTAACGTAGGATCTAAAATCCACTGAGCTGGTTCGGCGGCAACGTCGAGCCAGTTCTTGTTTTCTCCAGCAACGGTCTCCGCTGTAGCGTACGCGCCGCTACAACCGAGGCGATTGGATCTATTGCTCCTACCAGACACGGGTCCGTTGCTTCAAAACGAATTCTGCGAGCGGCAAATCTCGCGGGTAAGTGATTTTGAAATTAAAATCGTCGCTTGGGAGAAGGAAAATTTTCCGACCAAGTCGCTCGACCGCGGAAACTTCATCCGTCACGGAAACTTTCTTTGCATAGACATCGCGATAAGCTTCCTCGATCCACGCGCGTTTAAAGATTTGTGGCGTTTGCATTGCGTAAAGTTGATGTCGATCGACCGAATCGATGACCACAAGATCTGTATCGGCGCGCTTGAGCGTGTCGCTAATTGGCTCAGCCAAGGCCGCGGCACCATGCATCTCGCACCGCTCAAAAACGTGCTTGATTTGCTCCGGAGTGACCAGCGGGCGCGCGGCGTCGTGGACAGCAACATAGCGAGCATCAGGGCTAAGATTTCCCAAACCAGCACGAACGGAATCTTGTCGACGCTCGCCGCCAGTGATAATGGCCCGAACTTTTTTGAAGCTTTGACTGCGCGTGAGCTTTCGGATCTCATTGCTTCGATCGCCTCGCGTGACGACGACTATTTCGCCGACGCAATCGGCTAGCTCGAATGCGTCGATGGTATGCGCTATCACCGGTTTACCGGCGATTGTCTCGAATAGTTTATCAGAGCCCATGCGGCGGCTGCTACCCGCCGCGACGATAATGGCCGTAAGCATTTGGATTGGCCTTTAGAGCGCAAACAGGGTTGAACCAGTGGAGACCTTCACTCTCAAGTATCCAACTGCTTTTGCGCTTCCTGGCTCAAAGTCTTGCCATCGGCGCGGCCCGCCACTTTGACTTGTAAGGCTTTCATGACTGCGCCCATCTGCGCTTTGGAAGTCGCACCGACTTCGGCAATTGTTTCGCGCACAGCTACTGCGAGTTCGTCGGCGCTCATCGCTTGCGGCAAATACGCGTTCAAGATCGATAATTCCTCTTTTTCCTTCTCTGCAAGTTCGACGCGACCGCCTTTTTCGAAACTCTCGATCGAATCCTGGCGTTGTTTGGCTTGCTTGCGAATGACTTGCGCGGCTTCTGCGTCGCTGAGCTCGGCATCCGAACCGGATTTTGCAATTGCCGCATATTTGAGGGCCGACTTAAGCATTCGTAGAACGCCGAGTTTGGTCGCGTCCTTGGCGCGCATGGCCTCTTTCAAATCCGAATCCAAACGATCGTGCAATGTCATGTGTGCAAAACTACTTAGCGCTATGCAATTGTCGATTGCGCCGCAGCCACAACCGTGCCGGCGACTGACTTGCGCCTAACGAATAGTCACCAGGCCAGCTTTTAGCTCATCGCGTTCCGCCTCTGCAATCGGCTGGGATCCGGCCTGCGGGATTTCCAGCCAGCCCGCTTCATCAAAGAACCACGAGCGGCGTTCCAGTTTAATAAAAATGGCGTACGCAGATGAAAAAATGGAGACCGGAATGGTGAGTTGGCCTGCGAAAGCGTTGCCGCAATATTGTGCCTCAGCGGCGTAGTCCAGCGAGGCCGAGTCCAGCATTTGAACACGTGAAGATCGGGCGGGCACGCGCATCGTCACACAACGCAACGCGCCAGCTTCGTCACGTCCCACAACAAAAAGCGTCGGTTCGGACATACGCATGGCTTTGGGGGAGAGCCGCACCTCTACGCAAAGCGAATGAGGCAGCCTGAAAACTGAACCAATTGAGCTATCAGCGATGGTTTTATCGCATGCACAAAGCTTGACCAGGCGCTCCGGCCGGTCAGCATATCCGAGAAATCGTTTCCTCGATAATTTGAGCTGCGTTTTGTGACAACGAATTGCCCGAAGCTTGGTCGCCGCTTCGATGCGGGATTGGCAGATCGTCTCTGCACGATCAAAGAACGCGGGGCTCCTACCGTGAACAGCATAACTCCAAACAGCCATCTGTCCGGGCGCCACCGGTTCCGAAAAAAATTCGCTCAAGACAAGCCGAAGCATTACCGCGAGCGCGCTATGGTCAGGATGCGTATCAGAAATCGACGGCACGAGAAGATCCGTCGGCCCCCAATCAGCAATGATTGCTGCAAAGCGGTCGAGCGCAGATTGACAATCGCACATCAACATGGTGGTCAATTTCTGATCGGGTAAGGCCAGAAAGCGCGTGGCCGAACCGTTCACGCCCAGAACACGCAATGCCGCCAGTGCTTCTGTGCGTCGCAATCTCCCCCAGCGTCTGCGGTCGGTTGCGTTCAGGCGCCACTTGCGTTCGAGCACGCGTTGCGGCCAGGGATTATCGTCGCCGTCCGTAACATAGATGACACGAACCACTGCACCGGCCCGAACTGCTCGTTGTAGAAGAATGCTGCATGCGAGCGATTCATCGTCCGGGTGGGGCGCGAACAGCAACAAGCGAGAACGCGAAGTAAAGGCTGGAACCAGCACGGCTAAGTATCTTCTAGCAGAAGCGCATTCAAAGGCAATGCCGGCACTCCTATCCTTTTGCCCACGGGTGGGAGAACTTCTCAGGGATGAAATTCCGATCCACCGCCTGGGCCCAGAGAAGAGCGAGTCGTGTTCTCGATGACGTTTGCACAAAAGTGTGTCCGCCCGGCGCGAGAAACCGCGCGCCATCATATGGCGTCCCGTCCAGCATTCCTTTCACCAGGCCATCACGTGCGATAATCTTGTAAGACGCCGGGATCACAACTTCGAAGTCCATCCGGGTGCTGTCTGTCGCAGAGGGTTTCAAAAACCTGCCTGCCACGCGCAAGTCATCGCCGACAGGAATATAATTTGCGCAGATAAATTTTTTCGCGCGGATGGGCATCCGCCCTTTCATGACGGCGACACACGTGTGAGTCTCAACGGCCCGCTCGGCAGCGTTGTCGGCAATAAGACCCCGGTCGATGCGCTCCATCGTGATCGATTCCGTCACCGGCCAAAAACAGCGTTGCCGAAAGATGGTTTCGCCTTTGCAATCAAGAACGTAATCACCGGGCTCGGTTAATTTCAAAACACCGCGTAGCAAATTCGTCTCGAGTTGGGCG
>WNFR01007542.1_pt1 | contig 15715 bp, 14 predicted proteins | sample 5400221 | NCBI WGS metagenome assembly WNFR01 (sample SAMN13153357, study PRJNA577476) | soil metagenome | isolation source: 40 cm soil under Madrone tree | place: USA:California | collected 2016-06-14 | reverse complement strand
GATGCCGAGAAAATTAATCGCCACTCCGATCAAAGTAGAAACGATAATCACTCCATAGAAGAGTTTGGCCCGCGAAGGTTTTTGATTGAACCCGTACCTCCCGCCCATCGCCCCGGTCACGGCGTACGCACTGGATCCCGTCAAGACGGGTACGGCCAGCAACCCGCTGCCAATCAGACCGAAGGCGAGCAGCAGCGACGCGCCTCTGCCGGCCAAAGGCTTTAGTGCCTGCGCGGCATCAGTAGCAGACTGAATGTTGGTCTGGCCGGCCTTGAAAAGTGTGGCCGCCGTGGCCAGGATGATGAAGTACATTACCGCATTCGAGAGCAGCATGCCGATGTTCACGTCCCAGGCAGCATACCTCAGTTCCGCGTCGGTCGCGCCCCGCCGCTGCCAACGGGTTACGCGTCCGAAACTGATTTCTTCTTCGACTTCCTGATCCGCCTGCCAGAAAAAAAGATAAGGAGAGATGGTGGTTCCGAGGATGGCCACCAATGTCGCCAGGAAAGTCGGGTCAAAGCTCAAGGTGGGAATGAAGGTAGCTTTCAATACCGCAACTGCGTCGGGCTTGGCAAAGAATGCCGAGCCGATATAAGCGAACAAAGCCAGCGTCAGCCACTTGAAGGTCCTGGCAATCAACCGGTACGAACCCCAAATTTGCAGGGCCAGAATGATTAGTGCGATCGGCAAGACCAATACGGTGATCGGAATTGGCACCATCAGATTGATCGCCGCGGCGATGGCCCCAATGTCAGCCCCAGCGTTAATGGTATTGGCTATGACCAATCCAAAAACAGTGAGATAGAGCAGGTTTCTCGCATAGTGGCGTCGCAGAACCGAAGCGAGCCCGGCGCCACTGACCATTCCAATTCTCGCGCAAGTGAGTTGTACCGAAGCCATCAATGGCCAGGTGAATAGAGCGGTCCAGAGAGTAGTGAAACCCAGAGCAGCTCCAGCCACGGCATACGTGCCAATACCCGAAGGATCGTCGTCAGACGCTCCGGTAATAAGTCCTGGCCCAAGCACCTTCAAAAAACGTCTGATCGGATTTCTCTCCAGCAACATCGCCGCTTCGAGGGAGCCCGTCCCGCCCGCTGGATCAGAATGTGGGATAACCGGAGCGCCTTTGTCCGGCGCGGAATCAATTTGTTGACCACGCGACATTAGTTTTGCCTACGCCCTCCACTCCCCGATTTGCGCAATGGTACTGGCAATTAATATTAAAGAGAAATCCAGGGTCGGGCCTTAGTTTGCAGCTATCGCGGTGATGCGGTCAGTACCGGGGCGGTAGCGACCGGGTTCCGATTCCGGGCAGGTCGAGTCTGATAAGCCAACACCCGGTCGCTACCGCTCCTGGTACTGACATTATTACGGCTGCTGATTTATTAACGCGGCTCGAGGATATAGCCTTCGCCGCGGCGCGTGTGGATTAGTTTGACGGGATGCTGCTCGTCGATCTTCTTGCGCAGCCGGTTGACGTAAACCTCGATGGTGTTTGAAAAGGGATCGAATGATTCGTCCCAGACGTGCGCCGCAATCTGGGCCCGGGAAACCAATTGCCCCGCGCGCCGCACCAGGTACTCGAGCAACGCATATTCTTTCGCCGTAAGTTCGATTTCACGCCCAGCGCGAGAGACTCGATGACTGGCGCCGTCAAGCAGCAGATCGTCGAGCTGCACCAGATCGTGATGAAGTTGCGGCTCACGCCGGAGCAAAGCCCTGACGCGCGCGACCAGCTCGCGGAAGGCGAACGGCTTGGTCAGATAGTCGTCGGCTCCCGCATCAAGTCCGGTGATTCGATCGTCAATTGTGGCCCGCGCCGTCAACATCAGGACGGGTGTCGAATCGCCGCGGGCCCGCAACTCGCGACAGACCTCAAATCCGTCCGCACCGGGCAAGAGCACATCCAGCAGGATCAGATCGTAATCGTTAATTGAGGTTTGATAGAGCGCCGCATTGCCGTCGGCGGCAATATCGACTGCATAGGAGTGCTCGCGCAAACCCTTCGCGACCACTTGCGCCATGCGCGGCTCGTCTTCTACCAGTAGGATTCGCAATACGTTTCGGGTTGTGGCGCAGACTTCAGTCTGTGATTCTCAACGTTCCAATCACAGGCTGAAGCCTGTGCCACCTATTTTATCTAATTCGCAGATCGAACGGCAGCATATAAATCGCCTCGCCGCTCCGGGAGCGATCGAGCAACTGCGCATACCGCACCGCGCGCCGGACATCGACCGGCATCGCTTCCAGAATCGCGGCTTGTTGCTTCGCCTGGGTACTGATTACCTCGCTCTCTTCGTCGCCGCCATTCATTAGTTCTTCAAAAAGGCTGGGCGGCTTGGGCAGGATCACGCGCTGGATGCTCTGGTCAGCGGGTATCTTGGCGAGTTGCTTGGCGATCTCGATGGCCTTATCAAGCCCGCCGTATTCATCGACCAGTCCTCTTTCCTTTCCCTGACTGCCGGTCCACACGCGGCCCTGGCCGATCGAATCGATGTAAGTTTTGTCTTTCCCGCGACCCTTTCCGACCTTTGAAATAAAGTCGTCATACGTTGAGCCGAGAAAGCCTTCCCACTTCTTGCGTTCGGTATCGTTGAACTTCTCAGTCTCGCGGAACATGCCGGCGTTCTGGCCGCGCAACACATATTCGTTAGTCACGCCAATCCAGTCATAGAATCCTTTGACGACCGGTTTACCCCCCAGCACCCCTATCGATCCGGTAATCGTCGAAGGCTCAGCCACGATCTTGTTTGCGTTACAAGCGATGTAGTATCCGCCCGACGCGGCCACGTCGCTCATCGAAACTACGACTGGCTTCTTCTCTTTGGCTGATTCGATCGCGCGCCAGATAATATCCGAGGCCAGCCCAGATCCGCCCGGGCTGTCTATCCGCAGGACGATTGCCTTAATACTCTTGTCGTCGCGAGCACCATTGATAATCTTGACCAGCGACTCAGATCCAATTGTCTCTTCACCTGAGCCGCCAAAACTCGATCGGCCCGAAACGATGTCGCCCGCGGCGTAAACCACCGCGACTCGCTCCCCCTTATTCAAACCCAGGGACTCCTGGGTAACCTTTCGGTAGTCGCCCGCTTTGGCAATGGGCAGGTCGTCCGTTTCTTTGTAACCCAGTCGCTTCTTTAACTCTTTCTCGACCTCGTCGCGATACAAAGTGCCGTCGATAAGTCCGGCTTCTTTCGCCTGCGCCGCCGTGTATGGTGCGTCATCGATTAATGCCTTCATTGCCTCCGGCGTTTTCGAACGTGCGGTCGCGATGCCTTCGATGTAACGGCCATACAAATCGTCGAGCAGAGAGTTAATGAACTCACGATGGGCGGGTGTCATCTCTTTTTTGGTGAACATGTCCGCCGCGCTCTTGTATTTCCCGATCTGGTAAATGTCCGGATAGATGCCCAGCTTGTCGAGCGAGCCGCGGAAGAACATCACATCGGCTGCCAGACCAATCGTGAATAGTTCACCTGGGGGCGGCACAAAAATCTTGTCGCACGCGGTGGCAATGTAATAGTCCTTGTTGAGGCCCGTCTCCATATACGCATAGACGGGTTTGCCCGATGTGCGAAAGTCGGCAATGGCCCCGCGAATCTCTTCCGACTTGGCCCAGCCCGCTTCTGACATGTCGATGTCCAGCAAGACAGCCGAGATGCGCTGGTCGCTTTTTGCCTTGCGGAATTGCGTCAGCAGGCTGCTAAGTGATTGCGGCTGAGCGCCGAACAGGCGACGAAACGGATCGTCGGGAACGTAATCGGGAAGGGCGCCTGAGATTTTGAGCGCCAGCACACTGTTGTCCCGAATCGATGGTCGACTCCCGCGCAATGCCGAGACGAGAATCGCAATCCCGACGACGCAGATAAGGACGAGTCCAAGCAAAATACCTCCAATAGTAAGCACGACTTTGCGGGTTGTTGACATTGCCATAAGCGATTTTTACCTGTTATTTTCTAAGAATTCTGACTGATTGTGATTACGAGCAGAGGGCCGAAAAGGTTTACCAGAGGATCACAAAGTGATTAGCTCCGAAGGAGCGACAAACTTAGATCACTCCTTCGGAGCCTGGGCTCAAACCACGTCGCTATAAAACATCGTCTCGTAACGCGGACGTCCGTCCCGCCGCGATACTCATAGCGCTACATCTTCATACTAGGCATCGCCTCTGATTTCGGCGCCGGCTTTGCCACGGGAGTTCCAACGTGCAGGAGCGCCAGCCATTTGCCATTGCGCAGAGCCCAGATCGACGTGTGTCGCTCGGGACCCATGTTCGGACCGGCAGGCGGCGTTACCAGGTAAGTCACTAACGCCGCTCCGGAATCAATTTTGGCGCTCTTCCATTCGGACAATTCAAATTTGGAGAAATCAAGCATGCCTATGCTCTGTACTGATCCAGCTTTGTCATAAAAACCGTCGGCTTCGAGCTCGACAGAGTCAGGCGCCAGGAAAGCCGCGAACGCGTCGCTGTTATGGCTCTTGATGGCATCCCAGACCAGTTTCTCGTCAGCGATTGGATCGGGTCCGGTTTGCGCCGGCTTGGCTGGCGGACTCGCGGCCCCTTGTGTTTTGCTCGGGCTCGTCGTGGACGACGGTGACGGCATCGGCGGCATAGTCTTCACCGGAGTCTGCTGATAATAGAACGACAACCATTTTCCGTCGCGATTTACCCAGACAGCCGCCGATCGATAAGGACCCGGCGGGACCTCGGCGCCTTTGTACGTGGCTTTGAGAGTCGTCTGGTAAGTAAGAATCACGGCATCGTTATCGATAGGCAACATCTTCCAATCAGAAAACGTGGCGTCCCTAAGGTTGAAGTCCTTTACGTCGGCGACGATGCCGGCCTTGTCAAAGACTTTCTCGTCAGTGACCTCGAGATAGTCGCTGGCTAGCAGATTTCCAAACCCATCAAAGTCTTTTAACTTGATCGTGTCCCAGACCGCCTTCTCTTTGGAGATGATGTCGGCATCGGAGGGCGGCGCGGATTTCGGCATCGCCATGTTGGCATTCGATCCCATGTTTGAATTTGACGGCTGATTGGTGCACGCGGCGGCAATTAGCAAAAACGAAACGAGGGCAAGAATCTTCTTCATGACTCGAGGACTCCTTTGGACTCAGACTTTAATAAAACGTGTGAGGTGCTTCTATGCCAAAACGGAAGTGTAGTCAAGGGTGCGGTGCAGCGCTGCTAAGAACAGAGTGCGTCTGCACCAGTCAGTCGGCAGGTGGCTTATCGGGGCAGTAGCCCGACCGTAAGGGAGGGCGTCGCAGTTAGACCAGAGTAACCGGCTGACGTCGGACTACGTACAACAGTCAGATTGGATTGTTGCCGACCGGGGCGCTTTCCGGAAGTTTAAATAAACGACGTGCTTCAAAATGCTCAGTGATGATCATTCGCGCTCGCTCAAAGAGTTCTGAGTCACCACGCGCTAAATGTATGTCGCTGCTAAGATCGCCGTACCTTTGAGCTTAGAGGGCTTCGAGAATGCTTCCACGGTCGCAACTCCTGTTCATTTGATCCTGCCCAGAGTGACGGCCACGCCCTCCCTCACGGTCGGGCTACTGCCCCGATCACGCGCGGTCGCTGGCGCTCCCAATTCTGTATCGCCGCAGCGATTGCCTCGAACAGTTCATCGGCGCTTTTTTTCCTGATGCCAAGGTCACACGTTCCCCTGACTTCACGCCTTCAGTGTGATGTCAGCTTTCACTGGGAAAATTTCAGCCGGCTGACCATTACGGCAAACCGAGGATCGGAACGCAGCGGATCGAGGATTGGCTCGACCTTGAGATTAATAATAAAACCGGCGCGATCGTCATATGCCTGGTTTAGTTCGGCAAACGCTCGCTCCTTGTCGCCCAGGCCGGTGTAAAGGACCGCCAGATCCCAGGAAGAGACATGCGGTCCTGATCCGAGGCAAGATTGGCAGGCAGAATCTTGATCGCAACCTTGCGATTCAGCTTCGTGTCTTCCGCCAGGTAAACCTCGCCCATGCCGCCCGCGCCAAGCTGCGAGCGGATTTCATAGCGTCCGAGTTTTGTGCCTGTCGTAAGAGACGGCGCCATGATCGTGACCATGTCCGTCATAACGGACGATGTCTTAGCGGCGGAGCAGAATCAGTATGCCCGCGACGATCGCGAGCACGGCCAGGCCAGTTGCGACCGTAGAAGAGATTTTGTAATTGAGCAGCGGCAGCAGCCCAGTGAGAATCAACCACAGACCCAACAAAAGCATTCCTAAACTTCTACCGCCTGCACTTATTAATGACATTCTTTGCCTCCTGTTTGCTGTTTGCGTTTCGTGGAGTTTCGTGTGGTTTAGTGGATCGTCCTCCACGCACCTGTAGGGCGATCCGCGAAATCACACGAAACGGCCACGACGAGAACTCACTGTAGAGTCAATTCAGAGACACACTAAGTCAGCACCCTGCCTCTTATTTGAGCTTCGCGTATTCGTCTTTGGCCTGCTGCACGACTGGAAGATCAGCATCAGCATCTTTCCAGAGGGCCAGAAAATCCTGATATTCCTTTCGCGCCTTTGCTGTGTCGCCACTTAAGACTGAAGCACGTGCCAGTCCGAGGTGGGCCAGAGGGTACAAGGGCGACGAAGGCTCTATGCCTCTGTGATCGAGAATCTTTTGAAACTCGGCGGCGGCTTCGTTGCCTGCCTTCTGCCGGAGATAAATCTGACCGCGGACATAGGTCAACCAGATGCCGGCCACATTCCCAAACTCGAAGCGAGTCGCGGGCCGCAGTATTTCGATCGCCCCGGCGGTGTTACCGCGATTCATTTCCATGGTCGCGCGCACCATTGGGATCAGCACAGCTATCGTGGCCGTATCTTTCGGAAAGCGCTTCTGTAACTCATCGACAAATGACTGGGCCTGACCCAACTCGTTGCAATACGCCAGAGCCATCGCCGCGGAACCTAAGCCAATTCGGTCCCGCGAAAGTGCAACGCCCCGAGCAACCGCTTCTTTGGATTGCTGGCACCTGCCCAGGACCGCCTCAAAAAAAGAATTGGAAGTTTCAGCCTGTCCGGCGTTCTCCTTCCGGTCCTGGCTCAACATCATTTCGATAGAACGACGACTAAAATCCCGAGACTTCTGCCATTGTCCATAGAATGCGGAGGTACCGGCCTGATAATCCAGAGCGTCAGTCTCGGTTGGCCGTTTGCTCCACCAGTCCAGCTCTCTTTTCAAGATGTCCTGATCGCCCCGGATGAATGCCAGCTGGGAACTATAGAAGCGATAGATGCCTCGTTCGGGATTTTGCCCCAGCGTTTGCTCGAGAACTTGTCGAGCTTCGTCGAACCGGTTCAGCTTGATGAAGTTTTCTACATAGTTGCCCTGGGCTGTGGTGTTGTTCGGGCTGAGGCGAACGGCTTCCCGGCTCTCTTTCAGTGCGTCTTCATATTGACCAAACAAACTGTAATTCACCGCCAGATTGTTGTGAGGTATGTAATCATTCGGATAGCTTTGCGCCCACGCCTTCAAGACTTTGACGGCTTCTTCGCGGTCGCCGGTGACATAGCTGGTATATTTTTCCGAGATATAGAAACGCTCGCGCTCACTCACTCGGTCGCGGAGGTCGTACGCCTTTTGCGAATACTGGGCCGCCAGCTCAGTCTGGAATTGGTTGCTGTAAGCCACTGCCAGCCTTGCGTAAGCGAGCGCAAAGTTCGGATCCAACTCGACTGCGCGTTTGTAAAAAGGAATGGATTCAGTTTGATTTCCCGCGATTCGCTGTTCGTTTCCCTGCGAGAAAGCTTTGAGAGCTTCGAGCGAAGAGGTCGTGGCCTGTTCAATCGGCGCGTCGAACTTCTTGATCGAACTCAAGGACTCGCCCAACTTTTCTCTGAGCTGAGAAGTGGCTTTGCCCAGCGCTTTGAGGACTTGCTCTTTGTTCTCAGCTTCGGCCTGCTCGCGCGCTATCGCGTCGCCGGCCTGCGCGTTGATGGCTTCGATGGTGACGACATAATGACTCCCGAGACCAGCGATCGAACCGACGATCATTGCTTTGATGCCCTGGCGCACGCAAATTTCCTTCGCCACATCTTTAGTGATCCGTTCATTCGGCGCCTTTCCCATAAACCGCAGAGTTTCGTTCACTCGTTCATCCGGAAAAATGTTCAGGAACGGTGACTGGCCAAGCTGCACCGCGAGTGCCTGCTTCAAAGTGCCGTCGAAGACCGCCTCACCAGTAGTGTTCACAAAGTCAGCCAGCAGCACCGTGTCCTTTTCAGTAAGCGCCGCCTTTTTGCCCGAGAAGTAGAAGAAACCGCCGACGGCCAGCGCCGCAATTAACAGCGCTCCGATCAGCAGCGCGCCTTTCCTGTGCCGGCGAATCTCGCTGACGATATATTCGGCGCTCGAGGCGTGTGGAGTACTGGCCACTGACGTCGCTGCTACTGCGCCCGAGGCCGTCCCAGCTCCGCCCGGAACCCCGCCGGTTGAAACTGCAGCGCGTAACTCTGGTGGAACGGTGCGATCAATCTCTGCGTCGACTTCCAACTTGCGTTTCAAATGGCGCAGGTCGATCAGCATGTCCTTGGCCGTTTGATATCGCTCTTCCCGATTCTTTGTCAGTGCTTTGGTGGCGATGCGCTCGAGTTCGTCGGGTACTTCATGCGCATAACGGACCAGCGGCGCAGGCTCTTTTTGCAGAATCAGGGAAATAGTTTCGGTCGGAGTCTCGCCGGCAAACGGCACGTGTCCGGTGACCATTTCATAGAGCACGGCTCCCAGGCTCCACAAATCGCTGCGCTCGTCGATGTGCGTTCCCTTTGCCTGTTCGGGCGACATGTAATTCGCTGTCCCCATCACCGTGCCGGCGCCTGTGTTGATCATCGCTTTGGTCGGGGCTTCAGTGTCGGTGGTAGAACCCTTTGGCTCGGTAAGTTTCGCCAGACCAAAATCGAGCAACTTAATGTAACCATCGCGTCGCACCATGATGTTCTCGGGCTTGATGTCGCGATGGATGATGCCCGCCGCGTGCGCGGCCGCCAGCGCGCCGCACGCCTGGATCGCGATCTCGAGCACCTCTGCCAGTTTCAGGCCTGCACCGATATGCGGACGCAGAGTGTCACCGTCGATGAACTCGGTTGCTATGAAACGCGAATTGCCGGTGACGCCAATCTCATAGATCGTGAGAATGTGCGGATGATTCAAGGCCGAGGCTGCTTTTGCTTCCTGAACGAAACGCTGCAGGCGCTGCGCGTCCGCGGCGAGAGCAGCGGGAAGAATCTTGATCGCGACCGTACGATCCAGCTCTGTATCGACAGCGAGGTAGACTTCACCCATTCCACCCGCGCCGATCTTTGAGCGGATTTCATAATGGGCTAGTTTGGTTCCAGGTTTCATGGACGAGCTTGCGAAGAAATCCTGCTGCTACAAATTCGCTACGTTTTGTCGGGGGATTCTATCCGAGTTCGCGGACGGGAGCCAGCGGCACGTGAGTTCGGTTGGTCCTAATCTGTTCGGCGCCGGCTCGGTGACGAGTTCAATACCGGGAGCGGGCAGCGACCGGATCTCAACACTCCACACATCGAGATCGCGAGGCCAAGACACGGTCGCTACCGCTCTCGGTACTGACCTCACCCGGCTGATGCCACTACGCCCGCCCGGCGACTTCGCCGGTCTGCGTATTCACCCGGACAACTTCGCCTTCTTTGATAAAAAGCGGCACGCGCACTGCGAGTCCAGTCTCGAGCGTCGCCTGTTTACTGGCCCCTCCGGCAGCGGTGTCACCGCGCATGCCGAGTTCCGTGGACGCCACCGCCAGCTCGACATATTGAGGGAGTTGCAGCGACACCGGCGCGCCGTTGTATTTCAAAACCTGTAAGGAAACCCCCTCCTTCAAATAACCACGATCCGGCTCGACATCGTCGGCACTAAAGGTAAACTGCTCGTAACTCTTCTCGTCCATGAAATGAAATCCGTGCGCATCGCTATAAAGAAAAGACGCAGGCACCAACTCGACATCGGGCTCTTCAAACTTCTCGCTGGAGCGAAAGCTCTTTTCCATGACTGCGCCCGTCAGCAGGTGCCGCAATTTGGTGCGGACCATGGTGGCGGCGCCCCGCGCGGTGGGCGAAGCAAAAAAAACTTCCAGGACCACGTAGGGCTGGCCTTCCACTCCAATCAGTAATTTTCGTTTTAGTTCATTGGCTGAAATCAAAGCCATTGCGATTCAATCCTTCCGGGCTCGAACAAAGATAAGCAAAATCGTTTCCAAATCGTAAGCCGCAGCGAATCGCTGGATGGCGGCACATCGCGAGGTCACCCGTCCCGCCTGCTACCATCCATGAGCGGGTTTACTAATGGCCGTGATACCAGATGACGATCGCCACGAGCGCCAGCAGAAACATCGCGACCATCGCCGCAATCCGATAACCGACAGAGCCCTCTCCGACCCTCGCGTTGTTTGACGGTTCGGCGCGACTTGTCGCCGGCCCTGACAAATCAGTGTTGCCGGCCGGGACCTCCGACTTGACGAAGTCGGCGACTGAGCCGTCGTGGCCGGACACCGCGTGTTTTCCATCTTCCATGCGCGGCGCATTCTATCTGAGATGGAAAGGTGAGGGCTAGAGCCGCAGTTGGAATTCTGGCGCCTTCTTTAGTGATACGAGGGCACTTAGACACGAACACAGTTGGTGCTGAGTAGTGTCTTGGAGGTAATCTCTGTAGCCTGCGGCTATCGTTAAACCTGCTTTGACCGAAAAAGTAGGCATGAACTTGGTCCGCAGAGCGGACCATGAAAGTAGCCCAGGCGATTTAGAGGCTGTGTCAAAAGTCAGCTTCCCAGCGCCAAAGGCGCGAAATGTAGAAGCCTGGGCCATCGGCCCAGGTTTTCGGTGCGCGAGTCGCCATTTCGCGCTTTCAGCGCTTGAAGACTCATAGGCGTTCTCACCCAGGGCGTTGCCCTGGGCTATTACATTTCGCGCCCTTGGCGCTGGGGATTCAAGTTTTGACACAGACTCTAAATCGCAGGGTTCGGTCGGGCGATGGAATCAGTCCGCGAAGCGGACGGCTGAATGTTCCAGAACCGCTCGCGGCTCTTTACTGATCCTCAGTCGTCCGTTTCACGGACTCACTTTTTAAATCTCGATTCGATCCCAGCACTAAAGTGCTGGGCTATTCTCATCTCGTCCGCTCGGCGGACGAAACCACTTCCGCCTTTGGGCAAGGCTGATTAACTACGGGGCCAACATGATTGTCTTGCCGGAATCTGACACAGACCTGCTGCGCGAGTGCGAAGTCGATACCTTTCGTTCGAGCGGCCCCGGCGGCCAGCATGTCAACAAAACTGAGAGCGCCGTCCGGCTTACGCATCTGCCTTCTGGCGTAGTGGTCACTTCACAGCAGGAACGCAGTCAGCATCGAAACAAAGCCCTGTGCCTGGAAAAGCTGCGTGAGAAGATCGAGCGAATGAACTATCGTCCCGCCAAACGCGTGCCCACGCGCGTTCCCCGCAGCGTAAAGAATCGCACCCTGGAAGAAAAGACTCGGCGATCGCGCCTCAAGCGACTGCGGTCAAAGCCGTCGGCAGATGAATGACGAAGGCCCCATGATGTTTAGAGGCGGGCTACTGCCCGCCTAACTTGGGTCAACGAAAGGCGGGCAGTAGCCCGCCTCTAAATAGTCTGAAGATGAGTTTATTTCAGCGAGGTTGAATCCATCGAACCAGCGCATCGTGTATCATCAGATCAAGGGGAGATTACAGCAATGATAACTGTCGCCAATCGTATCTATGTCGCGCCCGAATACGGCGACGCATTCGAAGAGAGATTTCGCAAACGCGCCGGACTGGTCGATGCCATGCCTGGGTTTGTCTCCAATCAGGTTTTGCGTCCGGTCAACGATGGCGACCCGTATGTGGTCTTCACTGTCTGGAATAGCCGCGCGGATTTTCTTAACTGGGTGCGCTCTGATGAGTTCGTGAAGGGCCACGCCCAATCCGGCACTATGCCGCGCCTTCATGCATTCGCTCGGGCCGAACGTAGAGCCAGTGCTTCTCAAACTCTTCGTCGGTCATACTCGCGGCTACCGCCCGCTCTTTATTCTTTAGCCATTCTTCCACCCAACGCCGGATTTCCGGATCCCGATTCAGGGCCGTCCGCGCCGAGTGCATGTTAATTGGCGTGCTCATAAAATGTTTTCCTTTCTTGAAATGTAATCCAATCTTGAGCCCTGCATCAGAACATCAATATATAGATCAACTCCAGCCTCAGGCAGGCTTTCGCACGCGCAGGTGCAGGAAATAAGACACGACCTGGGCCTGATGCAACTCAGGATGGGCGGCGACGACTTCATCACTGGGTCGCGGCTCTTCAACTCTCTCAAGCAAAAAACCTGTTTCGATAACAAAATTCATCCACTGACTTAACGTCCGCGAGAAGTGCGGTATTCTGAACTTGCGCAAGCCGTGTTTCACCTCTGGTGGAGCGGCCTTAAAAAGCCACTCATCGATCTCTCCTTCACGACCGAGAAAGTAGTCACCCACCTCTATCGCATATGTTCTGTTGGTTGAGTCACGCAGATTTCGACGATGCGGCGTGTCAAAGCAGGGATGCGAAATTGAGAACTGTAAAAAGCCACCGGGCCTTAAAACGCGATAAGCTTCAGCCAGCGCGCGATCGATTTCGGGTACGTCCATCAAGCTCATGAAGCCGGTGGCGAAGTCAAAGCTTGCGTTGGCAAAGGGCAACTCGACGGCACTGGCAATTTGATAGTCAATACCCAGACTATCGTCCGCCTCGGTTTGCCTGGCATAGCGGATAAAGACTTCGGAAATATCGACGGCTGTCATCCGGGCGCCATGCTTTACGAGCAGCCGGGTGTTGTAGCCTTCGCCGCAACCAATGTCCAACCCTGACAGACCATCCACATTCGGAAGCATCGCGAAGAATGCCGGACTGTTTAAGTAGTCGCGATAGACGTCAAAGCCCATGCGGGAGAGCGTGGTCCAAACCTCAGCGCTATCGTTCCAATATTGCCCTGCTTCCCTATGATCCATCGCGCGGCCCCGGTCAAAACTGCACTCCCATCGCGGCAAGGATAGCCAGCCCCACCGCGATGATGGCTTCACCGGCGATCAGACCCGAGGCCAGCGGGATCCGATAATCCTTTTCAGTCTCAGGCGAGACTTTCGCCCAGATAAGTTGGCCCACGCCGCCGAGAATGAACGTCATCAACACTGACGCCGGGATCAGCATGCCGATTCCAATCGCGGACGGCGAAGGGATCTTCTCTCCCCACTTCTCAGCCAACAGAGTAAGCACGATGCCTACAGCAATTCCTGTCACGAGACCAACCAAACATCCGGGCGGCAATGCGTTGAAGCCCTTCGTCAGGAGCTCCGCGAAGCCGGCCCACTTAACGCTGATCGGAGCCGATAAGCCTTGCGGTCCGATGCCGAACTTATCACGCAGAATCGGGTAGACAATCGCGGTCGCAATGGAACCTACAGGCGCTGCGATTAGCTGGGCGATGGTCAGGTTTCGTGGGTTTGACTTGAGCAACTGCCCGGCTTTGAAGTCCTGCATCAACGCTTCGGAAGTCACCGCGATTGTTCCCGTCAGTCCGCTCGAAGACATATTGACAGGCACATTGCCCGGCGAAATGAAAGCGAAGACCGCCTGCATCATATTCGACATCGCGCTGATCGGTCCCCAGTTTGTCTCTCCCAGTACGCGCAGTCCAACCAGCATCAGAGGTAGAGATAACAATATCGCGATGAACGAAAGATAGACTGGAATGCCCATGCTAAAGTACTGGACGAGACAGATCACTGCGGTCATGATGATCGAACCGATCGCGACCCACTGCATCGGAAAATCGGTGTGTTCCAGCCGGCTTCCTCTGAGCCCGCGAAACGTTTTAGCGATCAGGTTCCACTTTAGCGCCAGCGAAGTGAGTCCTCCGGCAACCATCAAACCTGTGGCCGGCCACATGACCCAACGCAGAGTGGCGGGAAATGTCTGCTCGGAAATCATTCCGTGCGACAGCAGAAACCTGGGAAGGATAAACCAGCTGACGGCGGTGCCGATGGCCATGGCCAGACAAATACGAAATCCGACCAGCAGTCCTGAGCCCAAAGACAGCAGACTGAAGTTGAAACCTATATTCATCGGCTGCATGCCGGGAAGAAACCAGGTATCTCTGATCCACTTAAAATAAGTCGTGACGGCCATCAGGGCGCCGGACCCAAAGGTACCGAGCCCCAGAGCTTTCAAGGGCCCGGACGAGGCTCCCATGTCCCGGCCCTCGTGCAAAACCTTGATCGTTTCTCCAGCGGCCAAACCATCGGCGTAGGTTAGATTTTCTTCGTCAATGTAATGACGACGCATCGGCACGGCTAACAAAATGCCCAGCAGGCTGGCGCTGCAAAGCCAGAAAAAGATCTGCCAGGTGCCGAGATGAATGGGCGGATTCAGCACGCCTTTCGCATTCAACAAATCAAACGCGGCCAGCAATACGCACATGAACGCAGTCTGTCCCGCGCTGGTGCCCATGGTTTGCACGATATTGTTCTCGCGCGCGTTGGTGCCGGCGGCCCGCAGGATCAGCACCAGCGCAATGAAGCCAAAGAATGCGGACACTACCGATAAGTTCGGACCAAACCCGAGTTTGAGGACGCAGTAGGGATAGGCGCTGCCAATGACGACGGCCACGACCAGGCCGACAACGATCGATCTAATGGTAAGTTCAGGGCCAGTCGTGGCCGCTGTAGCGTTGTTCTCTTCCATCAGTTATCTCCATCGTGCATCACTTTTACATTGGGAAGCCGAGTACGTCTTTGAAGAAAGCACGGTCGGCTTCTTTAGAATTTCCATCTCTGCCTGTGTGTCAGGAAAGTTGGTGATGACATTTCGAGACATAAACGCACAAGATTCACGACTCCGTGTCTCGCCTTACGGCTTGATCAAAGGCGCGATTATGTGAATTACGGACCAGCCCAAAACCGCAACCCAGCAAATGGTGAAGGCAACTGCCGGCATTCGATCCAGATACTTCGACGGCGGAGTACAAGTCTTGGGTTCCCACAGGTCAGCATAGTCCTTTAGAGCTCTTTCCCGGTGGTATTTGATATATGCGGTGTTCCTTGTAAGAAGCAGAAACCAAGAAGTATAAACCACAACACCGAGGAACGATATTGCCGCGATGAATGCCAAGGATTTGGTAAACAATAGCCCGGCAATCGCGAGCAAAATACTGTTCGCAGTTAAGAACCCACTGAATTTCTCTTGACGCAAATTATCGTAATGCTTCCACATCTCGAGATGCGTGCCGGGTCCCCCAAACTGATGAGTATCTGAATCACTCATATAGTTCTCCTGTATCACTGCCCCAAGTGCCTTTGCGGCTAGGTTCTTTGGCCCTACCACGCCACTGCATAGCGTCCACGTCGCGGATCGGCGCCCCCAGAGATCACACCGGTCTTGACCTCATACATAATCACCGTCGGCGATGAGCCGGTGCCCCAGGCAGATTGGATCTTAAGTTTATGACCCCGCTTGCCAAGCTGACTGATCACATCCGCCGGTATTCGCGACTCGACATTAAGCACGCCCGCCAGGAACTCATGATTGTCGAACGAGCTGACGTAATGTTGTGTGTCAAAGCGGGGAGCTTCGACAGCTTCCTGCGGGTTCATGCCAAACTCAATCATATTCAGCAGCACCTGCAACAGACCCTGGTCCTGATTGTCGCCG
>WNFR01003738.1_pt1 | contig 15720 bp, 23 predicted proteins | sample 5400221 | NCBI WGS metagenome assembly WNFR01 (sample SAMN13153357, study PRJNA577476) | soil metagenome | isolation source: 40 cm soil under Madrone tree | place: USA:California | collected 2016-06-14 | reverse complement strand
CCGATCCGTTGCTGTTCAGACTCTGGCGGAAATCAGTGAGCTGTTGTCTCAAGAACAATTCCGGAGGCTGATATAAAATAGTGCTTATTGACATACAATGTGTTTCCAAGGCCGGTGGTCTGCGAGTGTTGCTTCAGACGCTTTCCGAAGGTCCCCCTGCGCTTTCTTCCCTCCTCAGTCCCGCCTTCCTCCTCATTATCGATACTCCGTCGACGAGAAAATACCTTCGCCCTGGACAGGACCTCGAGGTGCGTCTGATTTGATAACTTATGAGATCTGCTGTACCTACAATCTCTAGATTGCTTTATCTGGAGTCACGGACGCATACGGTAAAGACTCAGAGCACCAGCAACGTCTGAAAGACAGTTGTCGCACCATTATATGCATGCTACGAACTTGGAGTGGTATGTGTGTTCGTTCGAACATATTTGTTTCTACCATAACCGACCACACAGGCCTTATGTATTTTTGTATGGATGACATGCGTGCAATCAGATCACTCATCGACACTCTTCGAATACCGTCTCTGGAACCTAGGGTGAAGGTTTTTTTTCCCAATTAGCACGAGATTCCAACACAAGCACCTCTTTCTAGGAGATTATCTTAGACATGTTTTTCGATATTTTGAACATCAAGACACCAGCTTGGTACAAAGCTTTCATCAGTGGCAGGCGCCTAACTGGTATTCTATAGTCACTCAAGGAAACGCTGAAATACATTCTGAAATGACATATTGACAGTTTATCGAAAATCTCGCCAAGTCTCAGAACCAAATGGCAGCGATACAGCAATTCAACAACGACAGCCTGAGCCACTCAGATTAACTGATCAATATATTGCCTTACTCCTATTGATTTTCACCAAAGCGGGACTGTTGGAGGTTGGTCACTAATGAAGTCGGCTCCGAGTACTCACTCACGGTTTCTCAGGCTTTGACCAGCATGTTTCAAGAGACGACAACCGGTTCCAATTTGTCAAGGAAGGGAACCCTACTCATGGCAGAGGTCTTGCAGCTCGCGAATAAGGTCCTTCCACTTTCTTTGGCTGCAAAGATCCAGGTTCGCACATGTAGTTCGACCCGTCGACAATCGCTGACGCACAGATATCAAATACAACAGCTCGTCCCGGATGTCTTCAAACTTGCGTCAGACTACAAACAAGGGGAACACAGGATCATTGGTACATCTGCATTGTCCTCCATCGACAGCTTCAATCGCAACAGAACGCGATTAGAAACTGTCGTTGCTGCCGCTGGTAATCGACCAAGGTTGGTTAACTGTCCTACCCTATTCTGAGGCAGGGCTGATCGATGGTAGAGCAAACTCTGTTGAGGACGCCCTTCGCCGTGGTCAACGCCAGGTGGAACAGGTCCGAATCAAGATGGGCCTTCAAATGGATGATAGAACGTTTCAAGCGGCGTTGATCGAGACCCAAGTATTTTCTCGCCTCAATCAGGACTCGTTCAGGTTGCTTAGCGTAGGTGATAGGTTACGCTGACGAAGGACCACACCAAGTGGAACTTCGAGACACTACAAGAACTCGTCGAAGGCCCTTTACTCAACCCGAAGCGCATGGAAGAGGCCATTAAGCTTTCACGATTTTTAAGAAGGCTTATGACTTTCTTCCACCCATTCACACATCGCTTCTCTGACATTGAGCGAAACAAAGTGAGCACCTTAAAAGACTGTACGGGTCATCTTTCTATACTATTCATGACAGGCAAACATGCGCTGGGTGAAGTTGGGGTGCACATTACTGACAACGCTGCTGGGGAGCACAGACGGGCAGCGGTTTTTAGCCTCGGAGGACGACCTCTTGAAGCAGCTCACGAGGAGCTTTGCCCAGCTGGACCCTGTAAGATATTTTCATAGGAGGCTCACTCAAACTAACTGATCTGTAGTTCATCGGCCCCCCAGAGTCTGACCCAATTTTCTCAAAGAAGCGGGTTGCTGAAACGCTGACTTACGGCTACCTTGAGATGCTAGGCACGCTCAGCAAACACAAAGAAGGCATCGAGTATGCATTCATTTGTCGTGTTTGCCTTCGAAGTTTCTCAGGCCAGCCCAGGTTAATGGAAAAGGCGAAGCTTTTCACTGCCTTCTATCACTTAAGCGAGCTACGCAGCCGTGAAGATCTCATCAAAGGCATTATTGAAAACATTGATTATTCCATGTTCGCATCCCTTCATAGCTAGAAGCAATTCGCTGATGGAGACATAGTGACGGCCATCCGCGAATTGTTCTATCCAAGGCGCTTACATCTAGTTACAAGGTATTGGCTTTCGTTTCTGCTCTCATCATAGTTTACCTCCCCTCTGTTCAGCACATACGTCTATACGCCACAAAACACCTCGGCGAGATGATCTTGCACAGCCCAACCGCGAACACATGGACTCTTCGACTACTGCTTACACAACTCTATGATCCAGCGATGGAAGTTTGCCAACTGGCGACCCAGTTCTTGGAAGAGGCTTGCGAGTCGGTAGATATTCTACGACTTGTGGTTGCAATGCAACCGACGCTAGACCATCTTGGCGATGTCGGACATGGGCTGCTTCTGAAGTGGGACCATTTGAAATATCCTCTCCTGCCTTTCTCTGAGCTTTCTACACTAGGTTTATGTCAACTCCCGTTGGGTTCCGGTACTTGTTCGACTCGGGCTATATCGACCGTGAGATGGATATTTGGTTTCACGTAAGCTCGAATATATGAAGGTTACGTGCACTTACCGCTCTCTTTACGAAGGAACATAACATTCACTATGTCGTCGAAATTGAGATCTGGCTTGCGAAGACAATGGAATTCATCCCGGTTGAGGACGAAGATGACATACAGTGGGTCACTCGAGCCGTGGGTATCTGGCGTTTCACAGATTTATCTTAGGTCGTTTGACGGTGTGGTCCCACCTCATTTTTATGGTGAGATGGCGAAGACAGAGCTTGGATGTCAAGTTCTCCATGAAAAAGGCCATTTTCCCGAGTTCGCCCTCTTCATCCGTCAGCACGGTTTCGAGAATGAAGACCCAGAACTCATTCTGAAGCTGAAGAGCATCTTATGGACAGTGGTATGCAATGTTCACCATGGTACTCGTCTCCACGTTAAGCCTGTATAGGGCAACATCGGTTCTTCCACCGGTGGACTTCCATTCTTGGAAGAGGACGATATCATTCCTGTGATGCTTGAAATTGCGGAACAATCATTAGTGCTGTCCGTACGAGGGTAGGGTCATTACAGGAATGTTTGAATTCGGCTCATCTCATCTTCAGGACGTGCTTCTTTGTATTAGGCTTAATATCGTCGACCCCCCAAGGGGCAGAAATATTGAGCGACTACGGTTGGGAGGCGACGTTGTCACCACCTGGGTTTCCAACTGGATTGTGTGTACCATTAGATCTGGATAAGTTCTTATCAGTAAGGGCTTCACATCATTTCTCTTAGCCCTCTTCTCACCTTCTTTAGGTACCATCATGGGATTCCTCGCCGCCAAGTGGCGATAGTGACCCGCGCCTTGTTCCTCTAGAATCACAGGCAGAGATCGAGGTGATCACTGCGATCTCGAATCTCTCTAATACTGTCATCGCCAACACCGCGTCCCGCTCACTGGCCAAGTTCGTATGTTAACTCTGCTTTTTGAACACTCCTTCCTAATCCACCGTCAGGCTAAAGTCTCGACCCGAATACCAAAACATATTCTCCTCTGTGCCTATATTTTACCGTGCGCTGCACATGATCTCGACGTCGCGCTATCGCCTGCCCGTGCGGCGCTACGTGTTTGATCTATTCGACATTGACCTAGACGAGGACGTACTGCGACAACTCGGGGAATCGGCGAAGACTCTTATCCTTCCAGCTTCGAAGTCTGGACCATCGCAGCCGAACGGCCGCGTGGTGAGCGTGCTCTTCGCCGCCCCGAGGGCGCATGGTGCGGAGAGCGACGAAGAGGACGAACCACCACCAGTGCCACAGCATTGCCCGCCAGTGATCAGCTTGCGGCCGAAGAGTACAATTGTAGGTTTCAGGGATGGTTGAGTTTTTAACGCAGAATATCTACGCCCCCGTGTGCGTATTTTCATCTTATTAACCATTATGTTGTATACCTCCGTCTCCGTGTCTACTGGTTCTCACCTCATTATTACTTGCATCGCCCATATTTCTCCCTCCGCAGTTGCTATGTTGTACTATTGACTCATCATCATTAAGGACTCGGGAGTACCACACTCTGCCAGGTTACGTGTGCTGTCTGTGGAAACTCTTGACAGGAAAAGCGTACCGACACGTTAAATTTCTGCGTGTATCAGGATGACCGCCCTCAAGCCATCGGCCATTCCTCAAATGTGCCCTCACCAAACCTGAAGAAACTTACGATGCCTGCGTCCACAGCTGCGACAACGACAGTTTTTTTACCCTGACGAAGTGCCATAAAAGGGTTGGGCTTGACTGGTGCGGGTTCTGGCAGGGACTGTTTGGAGCGAAATAGAATGTAGGACAACAACTTAGCCAATAAGGATGGGTGAGGCATTGTGACGGTTCCCTCATGAAGTGACGGCTTGGATACGGAGGTATTTGTTGTGGGCGGCGCTTTGCGGTTACGAGGAAGGGGCAATGGAAGAGTGGGCAGGCCCCGATACATGTGTGTAAGCTCTGTGAGAGTGGGCATTGGTGTGACACGTGCACTTGTAAAATAACGTCGACCGAATGTGTGGACAGAACAAAAAAGAAAGCTCACTTGACAACTACGATGGAAAAGTCTGGTTGTGGAGGAGCTGTCTTGCGAAATGGTGTATTTGGCTTGTACAGGTGATAAAATATCTCATAAGGGGAGGGTGGCTCGCCAGTAGAACTCTGAGCGCGAGATTGGAAAGGGAAAGTGTGTCCCGAAGAGAGGAATCGAAGGGTCTTGAATATTGATCCTAGAAACTATTCAGCTTTCGGTTATCGGTTATCTGGAAACGCTCACGGTAGTCCATATTATGGTGGAGCCATCGACGGTGCACAAGAGGATGCCACTTCGAGGGCTGAACAAGCCAGCTCCACAGCCTACGTATTGGTGAACATAAAGCTGCGAGCACTCGGTGAAAGACTGGAGCCGTGGTGAGCTGTTTTAAAGGTGTTTGCTCTGTGGGGACGGGATATGCAGGGGAAGGCGGCATCGCTCGAGTTATAATGTAACCCAGCCGGCGAAGGTAAGAGAATGTCTTGCAGGTGTCCTTGTTAATATCGAAACGGAAACGACGAGGGGCATACACTTTACGTGATATCGGTCCAGAGTCAAATCTTGCGTCCCGATCATCTCTGCGTACGCCTGCTGAACACTCATTGGTGCACCCTGGGAGTCCCAACACGCGTCGTCATTAGGGCTGTCGTGAGACACCTTCCAGCAGAAAAGAGCGCCCTTCTCTATGAGATACAATGCTTCCTCCGGCAAAAGCTCCAGCCTCTTTTGAGCCTTCATCTTGGACGGGCGCTGCACCGAGTGACCCATTGAGACAAAATGAACGCCCCGAGCGACGGTCACATGAGCACGGGAGAGGGTTGGGTACCATATCGCATAGCTGACGGATTTGCTGAAGAAAGCCAGTAAAATTGGCATGAGGGAAACGTCAGGGTCATACCGCACCTTGATATCGCGCGGGTGGATCTTAGTACGTCAAACATTGCCGAACGAGCTCTCTCTAGATTATGCCGTTGAAGACCTGAACCCTCTGCTGGTTCAAAATCTTTTTCGCCGCGCTTTGGGATCGCCGGTCGTGCGATGTTGTCGTTCCCAAGGCTATATGGCAGATTAACTTTGGCGAGCGATGAATTGTGAGACAATTCATACGGAAGTTTTGTCCAATCGAGACCACCATCTTCGTCTCCAGAGGAGTTTTGTTCATGGTCTTCATCTCCTGGGTTGACAGGTTTGAAGTTGAAAGTTGGGTTTGGTTGTTCCAAAGTGTCGTCCATGCGGAGGCTGAAAGCAATGACGCGTGGGATGGTCGCACTCTCACTCAATCACTCAATCGCTGCCAGTTAGAACGATGGAATTGCGCGAAAGTCCCGATCCCTCCACCCCATTCCTCGACACCGTTGAGGGTGAAATATCCTTCTTCAGGTCCATAATGCGTGCCCGTCCAATAGGTCTTCATCGTCACTTCCACGTCCTGTCCATATGGACGGCTATACACCAAGACACAGGGCGGTACGTGAGCATCGACGATATATGGGAGAAGCTCCAAAGTTGTTACAACATTGATGCCCTAGAGTCTCTCGTACGTTTCTTCACGAAATTTCAGCGTTGGATGACGGTGCCGCCTCTATATTGATTTGTTTTTAAAAATTGTAGGATGCCGAGGGATTCGAGTCCCCTGGATCTGCGCATTCCACGCCGAGCGTCATCGACTCGCCCTCTCCCTCAGACAACCTCTCTTTGCACCCGTACTTCCGCAAGGAATTCGCCCTTCCTTACGACGAAACACTGGACTCCATCATCTCAAACCGTCGCGTGCGAGATTCCTCTTCCTCAACCTCTTTGTCCCCTTCGCCGCCGCCGCCGCCGGCACCCACCAAAGGGCGGCGAGGGAGGCGGCGAGGGAGGGGCAGCGCGCGGCCCCCTAGCCAAGTGCACGCAGAAAGCGACAGCAGCGCGCTCACACTCGAGAGCGGAGACGAGAGCGTGGCCCCGACGCCAAAAGGGAGCGTCAATACCACGGGCACGGACGGAGCCACTGAATACGGCGACGACGAGGAAGTCGAGGTAGCAGCCTCCCCCGGTACGCGGCGTTGTGTTTGGCCTTATTTTTCACTGACTCGACTTTACAGCGCCCTCTGCGCGGCCAGCGAGGGGTCGTGGGAGGGGCGGGAGGGGCCGAGGAACGCGCGGACGGGGAAGAGGGGCCGAATCTACTCGAGGAATGAAGAAACGGAAGCGGGGAGCGTAGAGCCGTCAATCGTGGGCCATTCATGATTCGCTCCCGTGTCATCTAACAGGTGCACAGATGACGGAAGACATGACGAGAATCGGCATGCATTGTGCCAGGCCATTTCAGCTCTATGATAATCGTGTACTAAAAACTAGTCTACATTCATCTTGACAACTCCACTGTTTTGCTTGTCAAGTCCGTCTTTGCGCTTCTTATTCTCAACAAGGAATGCCTCAATTCGTTCTTTGAGTTCGTTGTCTGCAAAGCAAGCTTAAGAGGTGACACTACGGCCATCTTGATAACAATACCCACTGGGAATGATTTCCTCGATGGTCAATGGTACACGATTGAAAGGGTCCTTCGCGTCAGAGAGAAGATGAGACTTGATTGTTGAACGGTCAACAATAGCTCGTGAGGCGGGGAGGATAACGGGGTCTCGCATGAGGGTGCACATCAGCGGATCTAAAAAAAACAAGTGAGTCAGAGGCCCGACCAGTAAAACGCGAAGGCATACCAAGGAACTCGTCTGGGACGTCGCCAAGGTCCTCTTCTGCCTCGAGTATCACCTTGGCTTCCTCTACGTTGACGACGAATGATTTCAACTGTTCAATCTCGGTCGGTGATTTGAGGTTGAGATTAGAGCATCTTTTCGCCGCACTCTCAAAGAGGTCCCTTTTGTAACTACGTCCGTCTCCCGCCACGGCGCGGATAAACTCGGGTTGTTTGCTCAGGTTCAAATATACTTGTACAACGTCGCTGAGGAGCTGCCGCGGATTGAAGTGATACTTCTCCTTGTTCTCAACGCGAAGGTCGTTGCACCGTGGTCCAACGAGAGCTTCCAGGTTGTAATCGAGCATCGCGGCAAGGCGGTCAACAATCTCGGGCATCATGAATGGCTCCTTCGTCTCAGCGGTAAAGATCTTCAACATATCGACGGTTGAGTTCCCCAGTTGAGTGTATGAAGTGGCCTGGCGTTCCAGACTATGTAGGGTCCCCTCACGCTCGCGGCGCTGCTGGAGAGGAAGTGTTGCCCAAGTTGTCTGATCTCCCATTTCTTGTTGGATGGTGTGTATCTGCGCGAGTTCACTGAGTGACTCGTCCATGAGATACGTGACGTCGTTGATCATCAAATTGACGAATCGAACAAACTTGTCGATGTTCCTTGGGAAGACATGAGTACTACAGTCACCAAGTAGATATAGAACACTTGGCGCACTGCGTCTCTTTCTTAAGGGCTTCTCGGTGGGCGGGATTACCCCAGACAGCTTTCAATACGAAGGCAATACTTCGTCTAACGACGTCATGAGTGAAAGCACCCTAGAAGGTCCTATATTGCCTACCGTGCATCTACGTTCCGCGCATAAGCGATCCCAGAAGACATAACATGGGGTCATCGACGTACTAAACTTGTCGTAGAATTGTGAGCTTGCTCCAGTCTGTTCAACCTCTGAAGTCGGGCGTCAAAACAATATCAAGAGCTAGACCAGAATTCCTGGGCTCACCGATGTAGAAATGTGTCAGTGCTGGCATCAAGTGCCTCAATGCTACCGGATGCGAATTCAGCAAAGGGCCAAGCAGACTGGATTGCCCTCGGTAGGTGATGCATGAGCAAAAGAGGATCTACAAGGTTCTCAGGGTCAGAACAGCCTGAAGAAGACCGTACCTACGTCGATGATCTTATTCTTTAAGAACGGATTTTTAATCCACCAGGTCGACAACATGAACGTGAGCGTGAATGTCAAGACCTCCTCCTTTCCGGTCAGCTCGAGACTGGTCGGACCATGCCTGGTGAAGTACTTAGCTACAACCGACTGTCAGTTAACCGAGATCGCACCTGACAACAAAGAAAAAGTAGTCGATAACGTCTTCGAGAATATATTCCGGAAGGACCCTGAAATTCAAAGGGACCTCCTTGGGAAGAGGTAACCTGTGACGGGACCGTCAGACTTGAAGAGGACGAAAGAAAATGAAAACCAACTCCACAACGGGCTTTGGGTGAACCTTCCTAGGGTCAGCATACCGGATAAGCCAGGTTGCGGCAAAGGCGGTGAATGTGTTGTTTCGGAAGAGGAACTCCGGATCGTAGAGCTGTGTTGTCCCAGCCATCTGTGCTGCTTGAATCCGGTCGATTTCATCCTAATCAACTATTCCCGTCAACACATGCGTCCGTGCAGCGGGCAATTCGTCAACCTTCATCTGTTTGATGGCGGCCTCCACACGTGCTTGGATGGGTGTCTAAAATCTCTGATGTCAACGGGTGACAATGGTTGCAGGTTGTCTACCTACACCCATCCAGGTGTTGTCCGCAGTGATGTTATCAAGGTGCCTTCGCACCTCGTCTTGCTCCTTGTTCAGATCGTCTAACGTTTGTATTGTCTTTTGAAGGCCATAATGGCCTGAGGCGAGCGCAAGATAAAATATGTCAGAGATAAAATTAGGCGGCTGGGCACCTGGGTGGATTAATGGGTGACGGGTAGACAGGTGGAAATTAGCAAACCAGGCGTAAGGCGGTTTGTGTTCTCCCATGCCGCAGCTTCTTCGCTCGTCGCATTTATCCGGGTCTCCTCCTTCACGTCGATTCTTGATGTGCGGGCGTAGTAAACCGGATCAATGCGATCAATCTAGAAAGTAATTCGATTAGCGAGCAAGTACATTGGCACTTGTGAGTTCCACTGACCTTGGTGTATTGTGCATCCATAAAAGGCTCGGCAAAGCGGAGCAGAATGAGGTGTACATTCACCATGAAACTGTCAGAGGCCACAGTAGCAGGATCGACCTCGCAAAAAGGGTCAGGCAGAGCCACAGGCATTATAAATGAAGTGGTTATCTATACCTGCAAGCCTGCTCTCTTCAAATTAAGAGCGATGACCCGAGAGAAATACGCCAGAACTGCCTCCCGACACTCGGGTGACGCTCGGACGATGGTATTGAAGATCTGAAACAGTGTCGACTAAAGACAATAAACACTAGGCCTCCATCTGTGTCAAGAATGTATTACCTGCAAGCTCTTTAGCGTACCCCGAAGGTTGTTATGTGATGATTCAATATCCACAGCTCGGCGTGTCTCGGCGCTAGAGAAGTATATCTTAGTGATGTGTGGCTTGAAGCGAGCATCGGCCTTAGTTTTACTTCTACCAGAGCTTGAGTCTCACGCACCCACTCTCGGGAGAACACATTCAGCCTGAGGAGAGGACCCATCAGGCTCTTTGTCTCGAAAGTCGCGGCAGTAGCATCCGAAGGATTCCACTCGTCCATCTTTGTGATTACGGCCGCAATTTCTTTGTGCGCCACGAGAGCTTCCAAGCCAGTGAGAACACCACGCCACTGTGGGTCACTAGCGGCAAGGCCTTCTTCCCGGAAGAGACACGGGTGGAAAAGCAATTTCGCAATGACGGGACCAAGTATTTCTGCAAGTCCACCTTCAGGACCGAAACGTTGGATGATGTCCTGCAAAAATCGAGGAACTTCGAAGTCCGCGAGGCCGTTAGGGGATGGTGTAGAGCTGCCATATATCCCTGTGGATAAAGTAGAGAGCGAGAGAAAGATGTTCACAAGCTCTTGTGGGCCAACCTCTTTACTGGTAATAACGTGTGAGTAAACGATCGACAATGGAAAATGCTCACGAACTTTGCGGGTGCGTAGAAAGCCTCAGGAGCTTGAAAGTTGATGCCAATATAACTAACGATCAGGTGACGCATCTTCTCTTCCAGTTCAAGTGCTTTCTGAATACTTGCTGGTGGACGTCCCTGATACCAGATAAGTATCATACCACAGGAACGGCATAATTTCCACAGACCATCTTGAGAAGCGCCGCTCGCGCAGTATTCAAACGCTTCCAACAACCAATCAGGTACTCAAACACTGTCAAGTCACTGGGAATCTTGGATAGGAAAAGGCGATACTCGTCGTCATGTCTAAGCACTGTCAGTGGGCCGAGACGGAGCCAGAACAGAGCTCTTACTCTGAAGACTGCGGGTTTAATTCGAGACGTCCTATCACAACTGACTCCAAATTATCGGTGTCGAGACGAAGATTGCCTGTACCGACGATATTAGTAGGTGATTAAGACCGTGCAAATGAAGCATACCGTCAGACGACAGGTTCTCAACAGCAGATCGAAGCCAAACGTATTCAAAGTTGCTCTTCATAGACTCCGCAGGCTTTCCTCCGATTATCAGCAGCCACACAAGCAAGAAACCAGGGGAGTTGGGCAGACATACATCCAGAGTGACCAGAAAGACTTGCCCGATGGTCTCATTGCCCCATACATCATAGTTGAACGGAGCTTGGCCAGTCGGAGCTTTTCTCTTCTGCGATAACTGCGTAGGAGTCGTAGGTGCTGCAGCAGGTTTTAGTATTGGCGAAACACGATGTTTGGGCTTGGGGGAAGGCGCTGGAGACGGCGCCGAGGATGAAGATGATGGTGTCACAGGCGTAGAAGTCGGGTTAGTAGAAGAACCCTCCAGCTTTGCCAACCGTTTCATGCGGATCTGAAGTAGTGCCAATTAGCCAGAGTCTATACACCAAATGGCGGCGCATACGCGGTCCGCGTCACTGGTCGGGTTGGGCTGAGCTGAACTCATGATGGATGTAAACTTGTGAGGGAAGAGGGAAGAGGGAGACGAGGTGTTATGTAATCGTCGACATCATCTTGTAACTCGACGATGTCCTCGTTCGCGCTCTTCTCGCTCTTCTCCAGAACGCGTGAGTTGGTCGTGTCATCACCTCGTCTATTCTCCACGTCGGTGCCACTCGGCTACCCAAAGCTTAAGACACACTCGGGCACGAAAAAGAGGTGGCGTGCCATAGCTTCCGGTAATTTCAAGCGCGTTAGCACCCTTCGACCATTCCTTCACCTGTCATATTGTAACTTTCTTTTCTCCACCTCAATAGGCACATTCGGGTCATTCGCACTTGAACGTTACAAAGCGTCCCGGAAGGAAGAACCGTTTATCGTTGACTGCATATTCAAGTCCTTCACAAACAGCGAAGCTCAACAAGCTCATGCCATACAGCTAAGCGGTTAGTCTACGTCTTTGTGCATCCTAAAACTAGTCCCTAACATCTTACAGTGGTAAAGTGCAATGCATCCGTATGCGTAATAGACTCTAAACCGGTGATTGCGTAGTACCAGTCCGGACTTGATCACTCTGCCTTTCTCCATTATGTAGTTGCGGTGGTAGTGTCCGCAAGCACAATCCAACTATTCCACCACGGCTTCCTCATTGGCGATTTCGGTCTGGGCATTGCCCTCGGAAGCCGACGAAGCTCCTGATTTCCCCCCGAAGAATGCTCTTATGTCTTCTTGTCTGGGATCGTACGCTGCGCTTCCTATGCCCCCCTTCTGGCGTTTCTTGAGTCAGTTTGGATGTCAGCCCGACAGCGTGGATGTCAGAACGAATGGCGCCTTACAATGTTGTCCATGTGCGAGTGACGATTAACGTCAGTTACGCGCATGACCAGTAAAGGGAGCTCGTCCAAGTCTATCGGTCGACCTTCCCGAAACCCCTATGAGATATTAGATGACGGATCGCTACGTTTTCCCCGGCTGCTAACCTCGATGTCGATAACAACTCGTGTCCAGGCGGTATTCCACAACCCACGGTAGTTGGTTTCTCTACTTTGCTTCACACCCATCTTGAGTAACTCTGAGATTAATTCACTGATGCATAGACCATGGCTGACGACTGCGACATGCATGCCATTCTTGCCCTCTTTAGCAGCTTGCCGCACGTGGGGCAGCACAAATCTTTCAAGAGATGTCCTTGCGCGCTCAGCAAGATCGTTCATGCTTTCTCCTTGAGGAAATTTCTCATCGTCACCGTAAAGTACCGGGTATATCCCCTTTGCAATGTGCTCCTCAAGAGTCAGTGTCGAATCGTCTTCGAACGTCCACGGTTTTCCTTCTGCAACACCAAAGTTTTGTTCGCGGAGAAGTTCAGATGAATCGAACGAGGGTTTGGGATCTCGCTGGTGGACATATAATGCTTGAGCAGTTGTGAACGCGCGTTTCAAGTCCGATGCGTGAATGGCGGTGAAGTGAATATCTGCGAAGTATTCACCAAGAGCGCGTGCTTGCTGTCCAGGCGGCCGCCACATTCGATGTTAGGACCTGATCTTTCACCTTGGTGGGTCACAAAAGGACATACATTCATCCCTGTCAGTATAGTGTAAATATCACCGACTCGCGGTCATCTGAGAACTTTCTTGTCGTAACATACCGTGATTAGAGAGGGGGGCGTCTTCCCAGCCTGCCCACACCGACCGCTATGGATGATCCGTGAGCAGAGAAAAGGCCCTGCGAGAAAGGAGGTATACCAAATTATCAGTAGATTCACCATGCCTGATCTATAGCAACCCAGGGTAAATAACGAGCACAGCGAAGGAGGGAGCGAAAACTCACAAAAGTGATGATAACAGAATTTGACATAGTGGTGCCAGTGAGTCTGAGTCAGTAACCGCACCCTTGGTCAGCCAATCACTGTAATGTCACGTGAGTCAATGGCACGCGTAAATGGCCGCGTCAGCAAAGCAATTCCCTCACCACCTCACCTTTCACCACAACCACCATGTCTGACACCCCGGAGCGCGATCAGCAGATGTTACCCATCGGTCGCCAATGTTCGCACTCGTCTTGCCTTCTTGTAGACTTTCTACCCTTCAAATGTCAGCACTGTACAAATTCTTTCTGTGCTGACCATTTCAAGCCGGAATCACACAGCTGCTCAAAATACGACGAGACTAAGTATAACCGAGTAGCTCCTGACTGTCAGTCCTTTCTTTTGTCCCCACCTTCCCCGTGGCCCAACACCGTTTACCCAGGTCCACTCTGCAATGAACCCGTTCCCATCCCTCCAGGCGAAGACCCTAACATTAGGATGGAGCGCCACCTTACTGTATACTGCTCTGTCATGACTGGCCGGTCTGGCAAGGCTAGCTCTACGCCAAAGTGCGCAAGACCCAAGTGTGGAAAGGTCCTATTCGCCAATATACAGTGCGATGTGAGTCTCCAACAATCTTGATGACTTGACCTGTTTGATTCTCATTTCATCACTCTTTGCAGAAATGTCGCCAGAAGTTTTGCCCTGAGCATCGTTTCCCAAGTTCACATAACTGCTCTTCCCTCTCATCACCAGCGGCTCCAACCTCGATCTCGAGCACTCCAAACAGAGCGGGCTCTCAGACTTCTGCGGCTAGGGCGAGCGCTCTGGCTGCCATGAAACGTGCCGCCGCATCTGCAAAGTCTGTTGTACCTTCACCATCAACCGAGACTTCCACAGCCCCAGCCAAGGCATTGTCCTCCACTGCCTCTGGATCGAAGCACAATATCTCGAATCCTTTGTCAAAGGTCGACCGGTAGGCACAGTTTCTACCCATAGCGTTTGGTGACCTCTCATGACGCTATAGGTCACCTCCACTTACAATACCTGATAAACCAACCACTGCTGAATTGGGTCGCTGCGTCCCTAAACAACAATCGAATTCTGCATTTGATTTCGGTTCATTCATACCGAAACCTCTATTCGCATCTGCATGATGTCCGCTCTCATATACTAGACGTTCGAAACAGGAAAGGGAAAGCCAGATTCGAGCGATGCGAGCCCGTGCTCAGAAAGGGGTGAGTCGATAGTTATCATGCGCGAACCTGCAAGACCGATAAGCGCGCAGCTGTTGAGCGAGGAAGAGAAAGTTCTCCTGGCGTCCCTTGAGGCCGAGCGAGCGCACGGATCTGGCAAGAAAGATTGTATTGTCATGTAGCTATTAGACCTTCCGATATCTATCGTATTGTATATCCGTTCATACATAATTACACTCTTATGTCATTGTTACTCCATTCGAGACTACGATCACGAAGCATCAGCCACACGTATGTCCGACTCTGAGCAAGACGCGCCTGTGCTGGGTAAACGCGCTCGAAATGGCCCCGAATCCGATGTCGCAGAAGATGCTGACATGAATCCCCCGCCGACTGCTCAGGATGACGAGGAGAGCGACGAGGATGTTGGGCCTATGCCAATGCCAGAAGGCGACTCGGCTACCACAAGCAGCAACAAGAAGCGAAAAGGTGCGTCAGGATGCGATGCTTGTCGAACAATCCTGATGCCTTCGCCTCGGTATAGTCCTCCCGCATGAACGGCTCTTCCTGGATTATCTCCCGAGCGCAGACAGGTACCATAAAAGCTTCATGCATCGCGATGTGATCAATTTTGTAGTCGTCACACGGTGCGTTTCTCTCTGTCACTCACACTGGCCAAAAAAAATATGACCATAATGCAACAGCATGGACTTCGTCATCACAACCTCTGTTGATGGTCACTTGAAGCTGTGGAAAAAACAGGACATGGGTATAGAGTTCGTCAAGCACTACCGTGCACACATGTCGCCCATAATTGGCGTTTCTGCAAGCGCGGACGGGGAGCTGTTTGCGAGCGTGGCAGAGGATGGGAGCGCAAAAGTTTTCGACGTCGTCAATTTTGGTGCGTTTGTTTATTTATGCACTCCTCATGTTCTGAACCCACCGACCTCGGAAGATATGATCAACATGATCAAACTTGGATTCACCCCAAGGGCTTGCTGCTGGGTGCATCGGAGAGGACAAGCGCAGGGCATCCTCGCCGTGTATGTGCCCTTTCCTGGTATCGCCGTTGTCGTTATTCCATGCCAATGACCCCGCTAGCTCAGAACAGAATTTTGGTACGATTCGACTGTACGATGGTCGTGGAGACGGAAAGCCATTGGAGACTGTGGAGAAGCTGCACCGATTCCCTATCCATTTGATGACGGTGCACATGTTTTCTCTGTCTCTCCCTCATCCTGCG
>WNFR01003736.1_pt1 | contig 15723 bp, 13 predicted proteins | sample 5400221 | NCBI WGS metagenome assembly WNFR01 (sample SAMN13153357, study PRJNA577476) | soil metagenome | isolation source: 40 cm soil under Madrone tree | place: USA:California | collected 2016-06-14 | reverse complement strand
CCGACAGCATCGGCAGCATGGAACTTTCCGATGTCGCCGCGCGCATCAAAGCGATGGACGATGAAGACATCGCGATTCAAGTGATCTATACGACGCTGTTCCTTGCTTACCCTTTGACCAAGAACGTCGGACTCGGCACGGCAATTACCTCGTCATTTAACCGCTGGATGGGCGACCGACTTTCCGGTCACCAGCGCTTGAAGTGGGCGGCGGTGGTTAATCTCGATGATATCCCCGCGGCGGTGCGCCAAGTGCATGAAGCGAAAACCCTCGGCGCGGTGTCGGTGATGGTGCTCGGAACCGCCGGCGACGACATGCTCGATCATCCGCGGCTCTTGCCTTTTTATGAGGCGATGTGCGCAGAAAATCTCGCCCTCGGCGTCCACGTCGGCTGGTCCTGTCCGTCGGTCAATAATCTTTACTCGCACATCTATCCGTCCGGCGTCATCGCCTTTCACGTGCCGTTGTTAATGGCTTTTACCGCGCTGGTGAGCGGCGGCGTGTTGGATCGTTTTCCCGATTTGCGCATCGTGTTTCTCGAAGCCGGTTGCCAGTGGGTGCCGTTCATTCTTGAACGCATACACCACCGCTACAAGAACCAGGGGTCGACGTTGAGAAAGTTTTTGCCGCAGACCGCGCCGATCCAGAAACTACCGGTGTTGGAGTACATCAAACGCGGCAATATCTTTTTCAGCACCGAGGTCGAAGACGAAATCTTGCCCAACGTGCTAAATCTAGTCGGCGAAGGCCAAGTCATTTTCGGCAGCGACATGCCGCACGGTGACCGCGAGCGCTGCGCCGCGCGCATGCTGCAGAAGCGCACAGATATCAGCGAGCCGGCGAAAGAAAGTATCCTCGACAAAAATCCCGCACGGCTGTACGGCATCGCGTAGGCAAGACAAGCGATTTGGCTGCCTTGGATGGTTACATCCTACATGACTTTGCGCGCGTTACTTGAGCTTGTCGAAAAACTTTTCCTTCTCCAGCTCCTGCATCAAGCTGAGATCGACAAAGTTCTCCGGCTTTGCGTCTAGTCGTTTCAGTTCGTCTAGAACCGCCTTGATCTCGTCCAACGTCGGCAACGGCTTCGGTTGAATGAAACGCAGCGCGTAGCGGTAACCTTCTTCGAGAATTTCCGGGTCGCTGATCCGCATGTATTTTTTCAATACGTTAACAGCAAAGTTCTTCTGCGTGCGGATGGCGTGGATGCCTTCGATCTCGGCGCGCACGAAGTTGAGCGCCGCGGCTCGCTGGCGCTGGATAAAACTCTTGGTCGTGGCGACAGCGACGGCAGGATATTTGTAATCGAGGCTCGCGAAATCGCCAAACTCTTTAAAGCCGGCCTTTTTCGCCGCTGTGAGCACGGGCGGAGACAGGCAGCCTCCAGAGATTGCCCCGGCCTTCATCGCCGCCAGCAGTTCGGGAATCCCGCCGACCTGCACAATCGTGACATCTTTGCCCGGATCGAGGCCGAATTTTCTAAGATATCGGCGAATGACTAGATCGCTCAAAGCGCCGAAACGGCTCACGCCGAATCGCTTCCCCTTTAGATCGTCGGCCGTCTTGATGTCCGGAGTCACTACCAGGCTTTGAGGAATGATCGATACGAGCGTGAGCACATTCACGGTGTCCGCTCCCTGCAAGGCCGCTTGGATCGTGCCGTTTCCGCCGAGCTGAATCATCGGTGTTTCGCCGGCGATCAGTGCCGACGTAATCGTCGCTGCGCTGCGGATCAAGACCAAGTTGACATCGAGGCCATATTTCTTGAAGTAGCCGGCGTCAAAAGCAACCCAAGTCGCGAGCGACCACGAGCTTTCCGCCGAATAGGCTGCGTTGAGCTTTGTCAATTGCCCGGACGCGCCAGGCGTCAACCAAAGACCTAAAAAGAGAAATCCGGCCAAGCCTTGTACCATCACGTTCACCATAACGCCTCCTCGCTAATAGCCTTCACCCCACGTCACGTCGATGCCGAGTTTGTTCTCTCGTGCCCGTGTCAGAATGAGATCGGCGATTGCCAACTCGGCGATTCCCTGCCCGCCATTGTTTTTGAAGACCGTGATGTCGGTCGCACTGCGCCTGCCCTGCTTCTGTCCGCCGACTATCTCTCGCAACTCTGCAATGTCGTTCCAAGAAAGTTTTCCGGCCTCCACTTGATCGTAGATATCACCTTGCTGGTCCTGCACTGCAAGTTCGCGCGACGCGATGCCGATCACCGCGGCGCGCGCCAGCGTCGTGTCATCCAACTCGCGGCGCTTATGAGCAATCACGCCTGCCTGAACCATGCCCACGTTACTGCCGACGATGGAGGTTACGTGAGATCCGTCTTGCAGCCGGACACCGGAAAACACCGGTACATTGGTATTGGTCGCGGCAAGGATAATGTCGGCGCGCTGCATCGCGCTATCCACATCATCGGTGGCGACAACATCCAGCTTGAGGGCATGACTCATTTCGTCAGCAAACTGTTCGCGGTGTTCCTTTGTCGGGCTAAAAACGGAGACATGTTTCAACGCGCGAACCGCCTTCATGGCCAGCAAATGATTGCGAGCCTGCTTGCCGGAGCCCAGGAGCAGCAGTTCGCTGGAGTCGCTCCGGCTCATCCATTTGGTGCCGACGGCGCTGATCGCCGCGGTCATGAGATCGGAAGTCCGCAGTGACACGCCTTCTTTCGTTAGGCCGCGCTGCGTCGACGACAGGATCAGCGCAACCGGCGCAGCGTTTCGGCTGTCGAAAAGAACGTCCACCAGCGGACTGCGGGAAGGATAAGTTTGTACGCCGCCGCTGACGGCAAGGATTTCACTCTGAATACGCAGACCGATCTTGTCCCGAGACGGCAATGCTGCCGGCATGGTATTCAGCCGCGCGCCGCCGAAATGGAGCCGGCGTCGAGTCAGATTGATCTCCGGATGGGCGCCCCAATCGGCGAAGGCTTTTTCTACCGCGCCGACCGCCTCCGCCATCGAGAGCAGCCCCTCGACTTCGTTCGGCCGCAAGATTAGCATCCGAGTAATTCCTCTCACCTAAGTTCGCGGGCTCTACGGCGACGGCATGAAACCTTTATCCATCCATGCGCTGAGATCCGCGCCGAACCATTCCCCAGGCAGCTCTCGTCCTAAGCCCTGTTTCTTGCAGGCTTCGTAGATCAGCGCACCGGCGGCGGCGAACTGGATGCCAACCCCGGTGTTGCTCTTGTAGTAAATGATTTCCTGATCGCTGTTTCGTCCTGCATGAGCACCGACGAGCACCTGGCCGAGCTCGCACACCTTGTCCCAAGAGACTTTCTCTTGGTCGATCAAATCGAGAAGCTCGCGTTGTTGATTGTTAACCGCCGTCTCGATGTTGTTGAGCACGATGAGATCGCTGCGGGTCATCGTTGTCGCGTCCGCCTCAGTGCGCCGATGCACGCCGTCGGAATTGGCGATGGTGACCACCAGTTGGCCCGGCTCCAGCCAGCTTCCCTCGAATACCGCTTGGCTGGAGTTGGTAGCGCACATGACGATATCCGCGCCCTTGACGACCGCGCGGGCGGAGGTGACCGGCTGTACTTCCACGTTCAAGGTTTCGGTCATCTCTTCGGCGAAGCGGTCGCGGTGCTCTTTGGTCGGGCTGTAGACCAAGACCTTGTCGATCGGCTGTACGGCGCAAATCGCTTCGAGGTTGGTGCGTGCCTCGTTTCCGGAACCGAATAAACCGACGATCGTCGAATTTTTTTTGGCCAGCGCCCGATTAGCCACGCCGGTGGTCGCGCCCACCCGGATGGCCGACAAGCTGAAGTCGTGGATCAGCGCCAGGAGCTCCGCCGTTTCCAGACTAAAAAGCAGCACAAATCCCCAACTCCGTTTGGTCGGAGACGGGAAATCCATCCGTTTGGTTCCGGCGAACATCCGTTCCTGTACGATGGTGGAGTCGTAACGCAGCGCCGCGACCCCCGAGCTCGGCACCGCGCCGGGAATAATGTTGGCCATATAGCCGGGCTTGTCGAGGTCCGGCGGAACTTTATAGCGCGTGCGCGGCTTGTTCACGGCGATGCCGTGCGCCTCTTCGGCAAACGCGCGCTCCATCGCTTCGATGCAATCGTCCATCTTGAGAACTTTTTTCACTTCCGGATCCGTGATGAGCAGCATAGAGGTTCTCCTGATTACTTTTTATAGAGAGCGCGGTAAAATCCCTGTTGTTCCAACTCGCGAACCATGCTCTCGTCAACGATATCACTGTATCTGATCTCTTTTTCTTTGCCCCCAGCGGGAGTGAGGGCGATCGCGGCTTCCATTCCCGGGCGGTTCAAGTAGGGAATCTCCGGTACCCAAGCCCGGTAAGCTTCGTAGCTTTTTTCAAGAACCAGCGGATCCATACCTTTCAGATAGCGTGCGATCACTCCGATCGCGGTATCTTTTTGTTTGTGAAAGACAGCCAACGCGGCAGAATAAGCGCGTAGAAATTTACGAAACATATCCGGCGACCTTTTCAACAACGACCTGGTGGTCAAAACCACCGTGTTTTGATACTCCAGGCCCGATTTGGACAGATCTAAAAGCTCGCGATAGCGCAGTTGTGCGGCCAAGATCGTCGACGGCGGCTGCAACGTAGCGGCTTGGATCGCGTTACCAGCCATGGCGCCCATCAAAGCGCTGGCATCGCCGATTTGAATGATCGCGACATCTTTCGCCGGCAGTAGACCCCATTTCTTCAGAGCGAACTGAGCGGAAAAATCGGTCAGTCCGCCAAAGCGGGTGATGCCGATGCGTTTGCCGCGAAGATCTTCGGCGCTACGGATTTCCGGACGGGCGAAGACTGAAACATTGATTTGATTGACCGCCCCTGCGATGGCCACGGGGTCATTTCCTTGGGCATAGGTCGAAACCAGCGGACTCACCCCCGATAAAGAAACCTGCACTTCACCGGCCAGGATCGCCGCCATGACCCGCGGCGCGGCGTTGATATAGAGCAGCTGTGTCTTGAGACCTTCTTTTTCGAACAACTTGAGTTCCTGGGCGATCCAAAACGGCGCGCCGGAAGGGACCAGAGCGGAATAGCTGAGATTGACCGCGTCGAGTTGCGCAGCGTGCGAAGTCTCAAGACATTCGACGAGGAGTATAACGAAGCAAACCATCAGGAGCAGACGCTTAGCATTTAGACGTACCGTCGAGATCATGACGATCATTTCCTCCATCGCGCTATGGCAATTGTCATTGCCGAGCATCAGCCACAGGCTGAGGTGGCAACCCGGGCTATTCGAAAATCTCTCGGAATTCCACTCCCTCATCAGCCGTAGCTTCCCGATCATGCGCCCGTCGTAATCACCTTTACACGAGGTTCCGTAAGGGCTATACCAATCCCAAAATTCCTCTGTCAACGCTTTCTGGGGAGACGTGAAATGATTTTTCTCACCAATGAACATATCGAGCAAGTTCTCGACATGAAAACCTGCATCGCGGCGATGGAAGACGTCTATCGAGAATTGAACGAGCAGCGCGCCGGCTACCGACCACGCATCGATTTCTATGTGCCGCAAGAACCGCACTATTACCGCTGGGGCACGATGGAAGGCGCATCGCGGCAGCTTGGCGTTTTCGCCATCCGGATGAAATCCGATATGCTCGCCTGGGAAAACCAGGACGGCTTCATGGTCGAAGACAAATACTGCATGGAACGGGGGCGCTACTGCGGCCTGATTTTTCTGCTCAGCACGCGCAACGCCGAGCCGCTCGCGCTCATGAACGACGGCTATCTGCAGCACATGCGCGTGGGCGCCTGCGCCGGTCTCGGCACGAAGTATTTGGCGCGGACGAATGCCAAAGTGCTCGCCATGATTGGATCCGGCGGAATGGCGCGCAGCTATGCCGAAGCGATCAAACAAGTCCGGCCTATCGAAGTGATGCGCGTCTTCAGCCCGACCAAGGCAAACCGTGAGGCCTTTGCCGCAGAGATGACTGAGAAACTGGACATCGAAGTTATCTCGGTCGACTCGCCGGAAAAAGCGCTCAAAGACGCCGACATCGTTTCGCTCACAACCGATTCCTTAGTGCCCGTCATCAAGGCCGAATGGCTAGAGCCCGGCATGCATATCAACAACGTGCGCAACAACGAAGCCGGCCCTGACGTTCTCGCTCGCGCCGATGTCCGCGCACGACTCGGCACCTCGACGCTATTTGCCGACCGCAACGCGCCGGAAGTCGTCACCGGCAGCGACGGCATGTTCGGCTTCATCGCGGGCAATGCGGACGAGAAAAAGAAAATTCCCGCGTCACCGCATCATGAGATCGACAACCCGAACATCGGCACCGTGCCCGATATCATGGCTGGCCGCTGGGCCGGCAGATCCAACGACCAGCAGATTACTTTTTTAAATAATCAAGGCACGCAAGGACTGCAATTCGCGGCGGCGGGTGGAACGGCGTATAACTTGGCAAAAGCCAAGGGCCTCGGTCATCCTCTGCCGCTGGAGTGGTTTACGCAAAATATCAGAGACTAGAAAGAAAGTTGGAGTAATGGAGTACTGGAATGTTGGAGTGTTGGGTTGAATGAAGGCCGTTTCGCTTTACCCATCACTCCAACACTCCATCACTCCGATCCCCAGGAGGCTTCCGTGGCGACACTGCGTTACATCGCGTTTCTAGCCGAGGATCCGGCGAAGCTCGTCGACTTCTATCATCGTTTTCTCGCCACCGAGGAACTAGGTCGCTCCTCAGAGGGCGATATCACGATCACTGACGGTTTCTATAACCTGACATTTTTTAGAAAGCGTCCCGCCCTCGGCGAAATGCACATGGACACCGGGCTGCACCACATCGGTTTGCAAGTCGACGACCTCGAAGAAGTGAAGGGACGGTTTCTAAGACTTAATCCGCGCGGCATGATCATCCAAGAAGCGAATGATCTGCAGCATGGCGAGATCCGCCTGCATGATACCGAATGCCGCCCGGTCACCGTGTCGACAAAGAGTTTCGGCGTGCCGCAAAGCAAGGAAAAACAATTTCCGCGCGTGCGCCATATCGCCTACAACGTGCTCGACCCGGAAACCATGCTGCTCTTTTACACGCAGGTTTTCGGTTTGCGCGAAATCCCTTCGAGCTACCTGCGCCGCCAGCAAGGACGCGGCAACCGCTTCTGCGCCGATGGCAAAACCAATCTCGCCATTCATCCCTTTTACAACCGCATCGAAGGCCACGAAGCGAAGTTCGGCATCAACCACATCGGCTTTCTGACCAACGAAATGCAGGCGACCATGGCTGAGCTCAGCAGCGTCTTAAATATTGCGCCGCGCCCTTCGACCCGCCCTTATGCCGAAGTTCGCTTCCGCGACGTCGAAGGCAACGCGCTCGATCTCTCGCAAACCAAAGGCTGGGAGGTCGACGTGGATAAATGGGAAACCGCGGGAGAAAGAATGGCGTGATGGAATATTGGAGTAGCAGAGTAATAGGCAAGAACAAAACCGCCGGCCGGGTGCTCGTTACAAGTTTGTATTTGATCATCGTATTGCTCCTTCCAACGGTTGGTGTCCGCGCTGCGGTGTTGGAGAAGCTCACTATCGGATGGAGCGCCATCGCGGGATCGCAAGCGCCTTTCTGGATCACCAAGGAAGCTGGCCTGTTCGAGAAAAATGGCCTCGACGTGACGATGATTTACGTCGATGGCGGCTCCAAGGCGACACAAGCTTTGATGTCGGGCGACGTGCCGATCGCGCAGGTGGGCGGCAATGCGCCCGTGGTGGCGCGGTTACGCGGCGCCGATGTTACGCTCATCGCTGGGTTGCTCAACGTTCTCGCTTACAGCATGATCGTTTCCCCGGAGATCAAGAAACCAGAAGATTTAAGAGGCAAGAAGCTTTCTGTCAGTCGCTTCGGCTCCAACTCCGACTACGCCACGCGCAAGATCCTGCTGAAATGGGGCCTCAAACCCGATGTCGACGTCGCGGTGCTGCAGATTCCCGGGGGACAGCCCGCGAGGATGGCAGCGATTCAGTCCAAAGTGATTCACGGCATGGTTGCACAGCCGCCGGTGACGAGTCTCGCGCGCAAGTTCAATCTCAACATTATCGCCGAGCCGGAGGATTTCGGCGGCGCCTACCCGACCACACCGGTCGCCTCGCGTGTGTCGTATATCCGCGACAAGCGCGATACAGTCCGAAAGTTTACACGGGCGCTTCTTGAAGGCATTCACCTCTACAAAACAAACAAAGAGTTCAGCAAAAAAGTGATCTCAAAATACGTCAAGACCAACGACAACGACGCGCTGGAAGACAGCTATCAATACTTTTCCCGCCTGGTGCCCCAGAAACCGTACCCTTCACTCGACGCCGTCAAAGAAGCTCTCGCCGAACTCGGCGAAAAAGACCCCAAGGTCCGATCGACCAAGCCAGAAGACTTCGTTGATGTAAGCATCGTAAAAGAATTCGACGATAATGGGTTCATTGATGGGCTGTACAAGAAGCGGTAGCCAAGCCGTTGAAATCTGTCCCAAGCCAGGTATTGTGCGCCCGGGTTCCAAGCTACCTTCCACCGGCAGCTTGCCGGCTAGAGCATAACGATATAAGCGGAGACGCTCGGCCCCTGCCCGGCTCGTTCGAGGAGCGATCTATGAACACAAAATCACGCCGGCTCATTTTCACGTTCGCGCTCTTATCTCTATCGCTCACGCACTTTGCCGACGGGGCACCGGTCAACATAAAAGTGGGATACCCACAGCTCAGTGGAGGTTCGATGCCGCTCTGGGTCATCACCGACAGCAAACTCGACCAACGATACGGCGTCGACGTCAAAACGGTTTACATCGCTGGAGGCGCCACTCTTACCCATTCGCTCGTCGCCGGCGATCTCGATATCGCACTGACAGGCGGAGCTGTGGTGGGGGCGGTTCTCAGCGGAGCCGACCTCGTCTATGTCGGGATCGGGCTTTCAACCTATGGCTTTACTGTTTACGCCAGACCGGAGATCAAAGACGTCAATGGCCTACGCGGCAAGGTTTTTGGAGTCATCACCAGAGGCGCATCCTCCGACCACGCGGCCATCGCGCTCTTTAACCGCTATGGGATGAAGGCCGGGCAAGACGTGAAGTTTCTCTATTTCGCGCGTCAAGGAGATCTATTAGCCGCGTTGGACAAAGGGATCGTGGTGGCCGGAGTGTTTTCATCACCGACAACCGTGATGGCTAAGCGTCTCGGCTACAAAGAAATGGTGAACATAGCGTCCTTCAAACTGCCTTATCCGCACAACGCTATCGCCACCCGCAAGTCTCTTGTCCGTCAGAATCCAGAACTGATCAAAGGTTTTCTAAAGGCGTACCTCGCCGCGATAAAAATTATCCATGAAGAGCCCGAGGTAGCGAAAAAGGCTCTTGCCCGTTTTCTCGGCACTAAAGATCCTGAAATGATCGAGGACTCGTACAGCAGCCTCGCCCCGCTATTTCTGAAGGTTCCTTACATGCCCGAGGACGCAATCCGCACGGTCATCTCGCTTTCGGATCATCCCAAGGCGCCTCAGGCTGACCCCAAGGATTTCTTCGACAACCATTTGCTCAAGGAGTTGGAAGATAGCGGCTTCGTCAAGGAACTCTATAGTCGGCGATAGCGTCATCCGCGTACGGATCCATCTGCCAAAGAAACCTTCGCTGAACTCGGCGAAAAAACCAAGTTCCGAGCGGCAAAACCCGAAAACATGATCAAAGAATTTGCTGAAAGGGGCTTCATCGACAAGCAGTACAAGAAACGCTAAGCAGTAATTCTGAAGTCCGCGTCAGATAGTTACAGCGCCTCTAAGTTTGCGGATTTTGTTCAACCATAGAGAGGCAGAGCTCAACGGGAATTTTTTCGAACTTCTCACCTCCGCTGTAAGATGCTCAGATCCGTCTACCAAAATAGTTAAGATCTGGATCTCAGACCTCTACCCTGACGAGCCATATCTTATCTAACGCATAGGTGGTATAGTGCTTGCACACTGAAGATCGTAGTTACTTTCTCCTGTTCACCTCAGTATCCGACACGCTTTCCGATGCCGCGTAAGCATTTGACGACGAGTTCCAGGCACCGGTTGTCGTTTAGTGGACATGAAACATCCGATAGGACGGATTTTAGTCTGGAATCGGGATTGACTACTGGAAGCTCCGAGTTGAAAAGATTCACTTGACCTAAAATCCAACAGAAATGGAGATTCGAATGACTCTGACGGTTGGCGATAAAGTTGTTTATCCGGGTCGCGGCCCCTGTCTTATTGGTGCGGTCGTTCAGAAAATGGTTTGCGGGAGGTCGGCGAGCTACTACCGATTAGCGCTTTTGGACGATAGCAGGGCCGAGTTGTTTGTGCCGGTCGATAAGTCCGACGATCTACACATGCGGGCATTGCTAACCCGCTCAGAGATTCCTAAGCTGTTACGCCATCTCAAGGCCCGGGTCGCAGTAACTAAAGTTCCCGGAACAGCCAAGAACTGGCGCCAGCGCGAGCTGGACAATTTGAAATTATTCAGCTCGGGATCCATATTCGAACTGGCCCACATGGTCGAGTCACTGACGCAGTTAAGCAGCACCAAGACCCTGGCAGCGCACGAGCGGGAGACATTATATCGCGCGAGAAAGCTGCTGATATGCGAGATCTCGGAAGTGATGGGCGAAAGCAAACCAGCCGCAGAGGCACGAATTGACAGCGCGCTCGAACCGGCTGAAAACAAGTTGAACTAGTAGGCTGCGACGCGGAAAGGACATCAAGTATTCATGGTTCCCTTCGACTTCGCTCAGGGCAGGCGGCCTCGCCACAAACGGTGTTTACTTAATCCGTTCGCCTGAAACGGCTCGGCTCAACAACAGAAAACCGACCCTACTGTCGATCGAAGCATTGTTGTTTTTCTTTTCCTGACGGAATTACCCAGCAACGAGAATGTGTAACTAACAAAGGTGGCCCTTAATACAACTAGACCGTGCGATACGAGAGGCAGACCTCTCTATACTGCAATGAATTCACAAACCCTGTACGGGGTCCTCGTTTCTTGTAACAAATGTGGTGGAGTCCATGAGATGGGGATTTCCGTTTTGTTGGAAGATGGCCCCGTCGATAAACAAAGCATAGGCGCCCTGTACAAAGGGAAAACCCTTCCGAAACACCTCGCAGACCTTGCCAACAATAGCGTCTCGTGCCCCAAGACGGGCAGACAATCCACTCAGAAAAACACCCAGCAAATCTTTTTAGTTCCGCCTAAAAGCTAGTCCCCGCCAAACTTCGGACGGTGTAAGAGCGATTTAAATTTCGCATTTCAAAACTTCACAAGCCATCAAAGGGAACCTGTTGGCTCGAATCTGAAAGAACTCCCGACACCTTCAACCGTTTTTTTAGTGATTCAAACCCAGCCCATCAGCGTGTTCACCCGACCCCGCAAAATGACCATGAGGCTTGCTGACCTAGTTACTGACACGCAAACTCCGATGGGTAGACCGCGAGTATTTACCTTGTTAAAGTGGGCGGCATGGCACACGCGGTACAGGTGTCGAATGGTTTCTCCTTGTTGCTTCTCAAATTCGTTGCCAACGGTTTTTCCGAGAAGCCTCCGTGTCTATTAGCGATCTGTTTAGGCCTGCTGTTTTCTCAGGGCTGCACAATGCTTCAACGTCCGTCGGATATTGCCGCGCCGATCGAAACACCCGCCCAACCCACGGCTAAAAACACTCCCGCCACACCAGCGAAATTGCCACAAACCGGGCAAGCTTCGTGGTATGGAGCGCAACATCAAGGGAAACAGACGGCCAGCGGAACAATTTATGATCAAGCCGGGCTTACAGCCGCACACCCAAGCCTACCCTTCGGTAGTAGGGTAAAGGTTACTAATCTTGCCAACGGAAAGTCAGTGGAAGTAGAGATTACCGATCGCGGACCCTTTGCAGAAAATCGTATCATCGATCTATCGCAGGCGGCGGCAAAAGCACTGGACATGGTAGATTCTGGCACGGCCACTGTCCGACTCGAACTACCATCGGGGCAATAGGAATCCGCACATGCGGTCGACGGCGGTCAGTCGCAAATCACTACGGCAGAGACGGACTCAGCGCTGCTGGTGCATGCCCCGCAACTTTCCGTTGCTACCGCGGTAGAAAGCTGCGGTTGATTTTGCCTATCACTGAGGCGAAGAAGTGAATTTGAGAAGTGGCTTTTCACCCCTCTGAATTTGTATCAGAAATCGGTATTGTGTCTCCCGAATCCGCCCCTAGATAAACGTGTCATATGGACAGCGTCCAAGTTTTGGTGATCCCGCAGGTGTCGGACCAGGTACTGGACCGAATTGCCAGCATCGACCCACGGATAAAAGTCGTCGATGCCAGGGGATGGTTTGATGTCGAGCTGCGCGCTACTTGGCCGCAATGGACTATCGATCGGTATCTCGGTAATCGGAAGTATCCTCCGACAAGTCTCGATCGGCGCAACCATGCGCTGGCTTGCGCCGAGGTCGTGCTTATCGGCTGGCCGCCGGTGAAAGATATACGCGCTCGCGCGCCGCTTTTGAAATGGGTGCATGAGACTCCCGCGGGAGCGAGCAATTTTCTCGATACCGATCTCTGGCGCTCGGATGTTATCGTGACCACTTCACGAGGGCTTACGAACAGGCGCCCCATGGCCGAGTACGTGTTGACAATCTTTCTGCACTTCTCTCGCGGCCTGCACTTGAGCTACCGCGATCAACGGCGCCACAGTTTCGATCATCAAACTTACGATCCGGTAATCATTCGCGACAAGACGGTGTGCGTTGTCGGCGCGGGCGGCATCGGCCAGGAAGTAGCGAAGCTCTGCGCGGCGGCCGGGATGCGCGTCGTCGGCACTCGCCGGAACATCGCGCCGGGTGCCTCGCCCGCTACCGGCTTCGCGCGCTTGGAATCCGCCGACGCACTGCATCAACTCCTGGCCGAGAGTGAATTCGTTGCCGTTTGCTGTCCGTGGACAGAGGAAACGACTCACCTGATCGGCCGAAAGGCTTTTGTGGCGATGAAGCCGGGAACTGTTTTAGTCAATATCTCGCGCGGCGAGATCATCGACGAGACGGCTCTGTGTGATGCTCTGGCCGAGGGCAAGCTTCGTGGCGTCGGCTTGGATGTCTACGACGGAGAATTCGAACGCCCACCTGATGAGCGGCTGTGGGACGACGAACGCGTCGTTATCACGCCGCATGTTTCGGCGATGGCGGATGTCTCCGAGCATCAGGGCGTGAAATTATTCTGCGACAACTTGACGCGTTACCTGGAAGGCCAACCGCTGGAAAACGTCATCGACTGGCAACGCGGATATTGACGTGCAAGACCGCTCGATCCCGAAACGTTCGTCACGACGAGATGGTACATCGTCACGATACCGACTCCTTATTTATCGTGAATTCACGTTCCAACTGGCGCAAGATTCCGTCGGGCTCGCACACCGCTAGATTCACGATTTCGTCGGCGCGCGCTTGCGAATCAGCATTGGCGTAAATGCGCAGCTGAGGCGCGTTGCCCGACGGACGGACGTGCGCGACGTCGCCATTGCGAAAATACATGCGCACGCCGTCGAGGACGTTGATGCGCACGATCTCCTCGAACCCCCGCGAGCTGCTAAAAAACCTCTCTAATATCATTTTGCGTTCTTGCCATTGTTGGGCAACCCGGTCCGTCAGTCGGACGGGACTCTCATCCACGCGCGAGCGATCTATAACGCCGCCTGCGTCACCGAACTCTACTTCGACGGTATCGCCGACCGGAATCACGTTGGCAAGAATGGCTTGGCTCGCGCTTACGGGAAAATTATCGATCAATCCGGCCCGTCCTAGACGCGCGGGCAAACGATCCCATAACAGGGATAAGCTGATCCCCTGCCGTGCCGCTGCAAAGAAATTCGCCAAGATCGGCAGTATCGCATCGCGCGTCGGCAGGGCCACCAACTTGGATTCGCCCACCTCGATATCGCTGCCGGTCAAGAAACCGCCGTTGGCTTCCCAGCCGACGACTCGCTGAAATTTCCCGGAGCCACGCAATTCGTCGAGCGCGGAGATCACGTAGGGCGAACCGATTTTGGTTTTTTCAAGCAAGATATTCTCTTTGCGCAGGCGGCGTTCGACGGCGTCGTTGGCGCTGATCGGAACCGCCGCCGCATCGGCGCGTAAATATTCGGCAACCACGATGCCGAGCAGGTCACCCGGCAGAAAACGCACACGCTTGCCGTTTGGCATAGCGCTGCCGGTAGGCAACACCGCGGTCAGCAGCGGCCGGTCGGAGTCACCGTCGGTGGACACGATGGCGTGTGCCGCACTGCCATCGGCCTCGACGGCATCGACGAACTCCTGCAAACGGTCGAGCTGCTCATCGGTGATATTTTCGGTATCGATGGGAATGAATGTGTCGCTCCGCCCGACGGTCACCACTTCGGCGCCAAGGTCGCGTAGGACGCGCGCCAAAATGTCACGCCCCACGGCCGAATGCTGATAAACCAGCACCCGCATCCCGGAAAGACCGCCGCGAGGGAAGCAATTTAAGTAGCGAGTCACGTAAGCATCTTCGGCGGCGTGATCGAGCGTCGGTAATTCGGGCGCATGTTTGAGCATACCGGAGGCGTCGAATGCCGATTTCGTCGCGGTACAGCTGTATTCTTCGGCGCGCACGCGTTCCACTTCGGCGATGATGCCGGGTTCATCCGACTTCAGCACCTCACCGATGCTCTTGTTGATTTTTATGCCGTTACGATCGAAAGGAATATGGCTGCCGGTCACCATCAAGCCGGCGCGCCTATTCGAGATGGCGTGAAAAACTAACGCCGGCGTAGGAATCCTGCCGGCGTTCTCGACCAGTAATCCCAGATCGATAACAGCTTGAATTGACGCGCGCATGATCCGGTCGGTGCTCGGGCGGAGGTCACCGGCGATGACCACAGTGCTTTTGGCCCGAATATCGCCCATGGCCAACAAGTAACGCAGTGTTCCCTTGACGTTGATATAAGCTTCAAGGTCAGTGATGTCCTTGACCAGGCCGCGCAACCCGCTAGTGCCAAATGCCAGTGGTACCGGAGTGTAGTTGAGAAAAGAGGCCGGGGATTGTGTGCGGTGTTCTGAGCGATCTTGGTCAGCCATACGCAGTATTCTAATCCGCGCAGAAACAACTGACAAACTAAACTGCGGGCGAAAGAGCGTGGTCTTCGTTTAGTCCGCCCTGGCTTGCGAATTAAACGGACTCGAGGCCTTCTGCCGCTTAACACTGCACGGAAGTAGTGTCAATGAAATGAGGAGATTCGTTGACACTAGATCGGCGTCCACCTATGATTCGGAGCGTAATCATCGCGAGGCGTTGCACCTCGCAGCAAAGAGTATTTCTTGGAAGGGAGAGACGAAGATGTCTGACTACCGAATCATCGACGCCGACGGACACGTGATGGAGCTCGACAGCGAGCTGCGCGAATTCATCGGTCCGCCATACAAAGATTTGGAATGGCACCGGAGCTATTCGTTCTGGCCGGGCCTCACGATGGACGGTTTCTTGCGCTCGCTGCGCAAGCCGGGCGGTTGGGCGGGCGGTGGTACTGGCCCGCATGCGAAGGACTGGTTGAATTTCCTCGACATTAACAAGATTGAACTTACGGTTCTGTATCCGACACAAGGTTTGACCCACGGCGCCATTCAGGACAAAGACTGGGCGGTCTGCATGGCGCGCGCCTATAATGACTGGCTGTACCACAAGTTTATGGAAGTAAGCCCGCGTCTGGTCGGCGTCGCATTACTGCCGATCCAAGACAT
>WNFR01006596.1_pt1 | contig 15726 bp, 15 predicted proteins | sample 5400221 | NCBI WGS metagenome assembly WNFR01 (sample SAMN13153357, study PRJNA577476) | soil metagenome | isolation source: 40 cm soil under Madrone tree | place: USA:California | collected 2016-06-14 | reverse complement strand
ATCCATGCGCGCGAGAGTGCGTTCCTGGAATATCTGCCCGATCCGATCATCCTATTCCCGCGTGCCCGACTGGATAACCATCTGCACGTGCGCGTGCATCCGGATTCCAGCGTCATCCTCTGTGATTCGGTCTTGCTGCACGATCCCAAGGGTGGCCATGGCGTATTCGACTGGCTGCGATCCGAAACCCGGATCGAAGACCCCTCGGGAAAACTTCTGGCTTGTGACCGCTTCCGCATCGATGGCAGTCAATTGGCGCGGGGTCTCGCCGGCATCGCCGGAACCTCGACTGCGCAGGGCACCCTGTTCGTCGTGACCGGCGCGAAGCCAGGTCCCGAACTCGTCGCCGCCATGCGCGAAGCCCTGGTTTTGCCCGGGGTATACGCCGGGGCTGCGCTCCTGCCCAACCGGAGTGGTGCGTGGGCGCGTATCCTTGCAGATGACGCCACCGCGCTCAAGGCCGCGATGTTCAACGCCTGGTCGGCGTCGCGAAACCTATTGACCGGCGCCATGCCGGTCCAGCGAAGGAAATAGGCCATGAACCCGAACGATTCCCGCAACCTGTCGCCCGCGGAGGGTATCGTCAAGCAGTACCGGCTCGATGCCGAACCGTACTACCGTGCGGTCGCCGACGAGGTGCAGATGTTCGAGGCGGCCTACGCCGTGCGCATGCCGATGATGCTCAAAGGCCCGACCGGCTGCGGCAAGACCCGTTTTGTCGAATACATGGCATGGAAGCTGAACAAGCCGCTGATCACGCTTGCCTGCAACGAGGACATGACGGCCTCGGATCTCGTCGGGCGTTATTTGCTGGACGCCGACGGCACGCGCTGGCAGGACGGCCCGCTGACGCTGGCAGTGCGCTATGGTGCTATCTGCTACCTGGACGAAGTGGTCGAGGCGCGCCAGGACACCACCGTAGTGATCCACCCGCTAACCGATGCGCGCCGCGTGTTGCCGCTGGAGAAGAAGAACGAGCTGGTCTCGGCGCATCCGGATTTCCAGCTCGTGATTTCCTACAACCCCGGCTACCAGAGCATCCTCAAGGACCTCAAGCAGTCCACCAAGCAACGTTTCGGCGCGCTGGATTTCGGTTTTCCCGCGCGCGACATCGAGATCGAGATCGTCAGCCACGAAGCCGGCATCGGCCCGGACCTGGCCGCCAAGCTGGTCGCAGTCGCCGAGCGCGCGCGCAACCTCAAGGGTCACGGCCTGGAAGAAGGTATCTCGACGCGGATGCTGATCTACGCCGGCTCGCTCATTGCGCAGGGCGCGGAGCCCGTTGCCGCCTGCCACGTCACGCTGATCAAGCCGATCACCGACGATCCCGACATCCGCGACGCCTTGGGCGCGACCATCCGCGCTTGTTTCTGAATTATCTAGGTCAAGAGCGTTGACGCAGAGGGCGCAGAGGAAAAACAAGAGAGGACGCAAAGAAAGGCTGGAGAAACTGGTATGTCGGTATGGTATTCAGCAACCCTTTGCGATGTGTCGACATTGCCCGTTTGCGAACGAAAGTGCAAATGCGGACTATCCCCACGGTTTTTACCTCAGAATTTTTTTGTTTCCTCTGCGCTCTTTCTGCCTTTCCTCTGCGTCCTTTGCGTCAACGCTCTTGATCTAGAAAGATATGGCGAAACTGGATGATTACAGCGAGTTGCTGACCGCGCTCGGGCCGCACGCGCGCCAGCTGGTGCAATCCACCTGGCTGGAGGCAACGCGATCGTTCACTCCAGAGGGCCTGACGCGCTACCTCGAAGGCGCCCGCGAGATTGCCACGGCGGGCCTGGGCTGGAGCGTGGCGCTGGCCTATCTGCGTGAGACACCGGCAGTCGCGCGCGAAATCGGCGAGGAAGCCGCCTTCAAGACCATCGACGCCGCGCTTGCCGTTTATGCGCGCACCGACGCGCGCACGGCAGAGCAGGTGTTCGCGACCGCCATCATCGCCGCCCGGCGCACGCACGACGGCGCGCTCTACGTCTCCTGGCTCGACTTCCTCCGCGAACTGGGTGAACTCGCGCCCGCCGGCGTCACCGCCGTGCTGCAGCGGCTCGACGACCTGCTCGAGCAGCTTTCCTTCGAGGGCCTGCGCCGCTGGGCGCTGCTGGGCGTGCAATCGCACATGCGCGACCCGACTGCGCAGGCGCGCTACTTCCAGCTCGACAGCGAGGAAGGCCGCGCGCTGCTGCGGGCGGAAGGCGACCAGACGGTGTTCGCCGACGTGGAGCGGCGGCTTTCGCTCTATCTGCGCGCGCTATGGGGCCGCAGCATGAAGCTGCGCCCGCTGATTCACACGAAGGGTGCGAGTTCCGGGCGGCGCTCCACCATGGACGGTTACACCATCCGCCTGCCGCAGGCCTATCGCGGCTTTTCCGGACAGAGCGGGCTGGCTCTCTATCGCGCAGCGGTCGCGCACGCCTCGGCTCACATCGTCTTCACCACGCAGCGTTTCCCCCTCGGAAGCCTCAAGCCCTTGCAGGTCGTGCTGGTCTCGCTGGTCGAGGATGCGCGGGTCGAACAACTCGCGATCAGGCAGTTCCCCGGGCTGCGCAAGCTGTGGCAGACCTTCCACGTGGCGCAACCGGGCGGGGCGGTAACGTCGGCTTCGCTGATGGCCCGCCTTGCGCGCGCCCTGATCGACGAGGACTATCGCGACGACAATCCCTGGGTCGAGAAGGGCCAGCGCCAGTTCTTCGAGCAGCGCGCCTATTGGGAAGACCAGGCGACCAGCCGCGCGCTCGGTGGGCTGCTCGGCAACGACATGGGCCAGATGCGCGTGCAGTTCAACCACAAGACCTACGTGGTCGAGCCGGCCTACCGTGACGACAACCAGGGCGTCTGGGATTTCGGCGATGCCGGCGAACAGTCGGCGGAAGACGACGATGTGGTGATGCAGGGCGCGCGCCTGACGGACGGCGAGAAGGGGCCGGAACGGGAAGAAGACGAGCGACCCCAGCCGCAGGCGCAGGAAGAGGAGAAAGTCAGGCTTTCCGCCCCGAGCCGGTTCAGCGAGGCGCTGAAGGAAGAGCCGCTGTCGCCGCCGATGCGCTACGACGAATGGGATTACCTGATCGGCCGGGAACGCCCGGCCTGGTGCACGCTGCTGGAGAAATCGCCGCCCGAGGGCAATCCGCACCAGATCGAGGAAATCCTCGAGCGCAACCACGACCTGGTGAACCGGGTGAAATATCTGGTGAAAGCGGTGCAGGTGCAGCGGCCGGTCCGATTGAAAAAGCGGCTGGAAGGCGACCGCCTCGATCTCGACGCCTGCATCAGCGCCACCATGGATCTGCGCACCAGGATTCCGCCCGATCCGCGTGTGCATGCAATTCTCGGCAGGCAGCAGCGCGATCTGTCGGTGCTGGTGCTGCTTGACCTTTCGCAATCCACCAATGACGTCGTCGCGAATGCCGGGACCACCGTGTTGAATCTGGCGCGCGAAGCCACTGTGCTGCTGGCCGACGCGATGGCGCGCATCGGCGACAGCTTCGCGATACACGGTTTTTCCTCGAACGGCCGCCACGACGTCGGCTACTACCGCTTCAAGGATTTCGACCAGCCATATGGCGAGTTGTCGAAGGGACGTCTGGCAGGCATGACCGGCCAGCTCTCGACGCGCATGGGCACGGCGCTGCGCCACGCCGGCACTTTCCTGCAGGACCGTCGCGCGCACAAGAAACTGATCCTGCTGGTCACCGACGGCGAACCATCCGACATCGATGTGCACGACGCGCGATACCTGCTGTTCGACGCCAAAAAGGCGGTGGAGGAGAACAACCGCCACGGCATCTTCACCTACTGCATGAGCCTCGATCCGAAGGCCGACCGCTACGTCTCGCGCATCTTCGGCCAGCGCAACTACATAGTGGTGGATCACATCCGGCGCCTGCCGGAGAAGTTGCCGATGCTGTACATGAGAGTCACAAACTAAGGAACCACCCCACCCCCTCTCCTGCCCTCTCCCGCCGGGGGAGAGGGAGCCTTGAATCCAGGACAAAAGGACAAGCGACCAAATAGTGGCATTATTTTCCTTGTTCCAAAATTCCCTCTCCCCTGGCGGGAGAGGGAGCTCCGAATCCAGGACAAAAGGACAAGCGAGATGGTCGCTTTAGTTCTCTTTGCTCCAGAATTCCCTCTCCCCTGGCGGGAGAGGGTTGCTCCGCTGTACCACCGCGCAAGGTTCATATATGGGCGGTAGCGGAGCAATGACGCGCTACCCGCAAACGGGCGACTCCGTCGCTAACGAGTCCGCGCGTCAGGCTTCGGGGGAGGGCTTGTAAATGCCTGAAATCCATGAGGGAGGATGTCTTTGCGGAGCGGTGCGGTACCGGACCACGGGAGAGCCTGTGCGCACCACTGTTTGCCACTGCACGTTCTGCCAGCGCCGCACGGGAAGCGCCTTTGCCGTGATCGTTTACTTCGGGCAGAAAGACGTCGAATTTACCGCCGGAGCCGCCAGTTCCTTCGAGCATCGCTCGGACGAGAGCAACCGATGGCTGCGCATCGAGTTCTGTCCCCGCTGCGGCACTACGGTTGCGCATACTGCTGAGGTTTTTCCCGGAGTTCGTGCCATCGCCGGCGGGACGTTCGACAATCGTGCCTGGTTCACGATAGAGCGCCACGCCTGGACACGCTCGGCCTGCCCGTGGGTGGTTGTACCGGAGGGCGTCCAGGTGTTCTCGAAGGGTTCGGTGGCCTCGATTCAGAAGGTGCCGTGAAATCCTGAATACGTTCTCTCGGCGGGTGCGGTGCTGCTCGGGCCGATATTCGAGCGCACCACCGGTGCGAAGCCGGCACTAATCGCTGTGACCAGCCTGTTCGCGAGGGTCAACGGCGCGCTGATCCGGATCGTTATGGCTGCACGCATTTTTACCGCGTGCGAGGCATTACTTTGTCCAACAGGGGGACACCATGAAGCGCAAAGCGTCGGCAGTCTGGAAGGGTGGTCTGAAGGACGGCAAGGGTACGATCTCGACCGAAAGCGGCGTTCTTTCGGATACGCAATACGGATTCAAATCGCGCTTCGAAAACGGACCGGGCACGAATCCGGAAGAACTTATCGCGGCAGCCCATGCGGGCTGCTTCTCCATGGCGCTGTCGTCGCAATTGGGCGAAGCCAAACTGGTTGCAGAGAGCATCAGAACCACGGCCTCGGTGTCGCTGGACATGATAGGCGGCAAATTCAGCATCACCGCGGTGCATCTGGATCTGGTCGCGAAAATACCGGGCGCTAGCAAGGAGGCGTTCGAGACCGCGGCCAACAACGCGAAAGCGGGCTGTCCCGTGTCCAGAGTCCTGAGCGCGAAGATCACGCTGGATGCGCGACTGGAGTCCTGACCCTGCGGCCCGTCACCAGATTCGGGTTGAAAACGGCGATCCCCCTCTCCCCTGGCGGGAGAGGGCGGGGAGAGGGGGGGATGTTAATATTTCACCATGTCGTTCTTTTCCCTCTTTGCCGCGCTGCTGATCGAGCAGGTCTGGCCGCTCAACCCGCGCTGCACGGTGTACCGCTGGTTCACGCGCTATGTGAACTCGCTGGGTGGCCATTTCAACGCCGGCGAGCTCCGCCAAGGCGTGATCGGCTGGTGCCTGGCAGTGCTGCCGTGGGTGATTGCCAGCATCGCCGTCTACCATTTGCTGTGCGAAATTCATGTTGTCTTCGGCTGGGCGTGGAACGTCGCGGTGCTCTATCTGACTATGGGCTTCCGCCAGTTCAGCCACGCGTTCACCGAGATGATCGCGGCGTTGCGGGGCGGCGATCTGGACAAGGCGCGCCAGCTCCTCGGCGAATGGCGCGGAGAATCGGCAACCGAATATAACGGCACGGAGATCGCCAAGGTCGCGATCGAGGAAGGCCTGATCGGGGCGCATCGGCACGTGTTCGGCGCGATCTTCTGGTTCCTCGTCCTGCCTGGGCCGAGTGGCGCCGTGCTCTACCGGCTGGCCGGCCTTCTCGAACAGAAATGGGGAGGCCGCTCCGACCAGGACTACGGCGAGTTCGGGCGGTTTGCGCGAAAAGTGTTCTACTACATCGACTGGATCCCGGTACGGCTGACGGCGATGAGCTTTGCAGTCGCCGGGGACTTCGAGGACGCGGTGCACTGCTGGCGTACGCAGGCCACCGCATGGACGCATCCGGAACAGGGCGTGGTGCTTGCAAGCGGCGCGGGCGCGCTCGGCGTGCGGCTCGGCGAAACTCTGCACCACCACGGTACCGTGAGCTTCCGTCCCGAGCTCGGTCTCGGCGACGACGCCGACGTGAACACCATGGCCAGTGCCGTGGGAATGATCTGGCGGGCGCTGGTAATGTGGATGCTGATCATTGCGCTGATCGCCATCGCCCGCTGGGTCGGCGAGTAGGCCGGTTGCCGCCTCAGAATCTTTTGCCCGACTCGATCTCTTTCGCCAGCTTGCGGTAGGCGTCCAGCCGCCGCTTGTCGATGCTTCCTTCCTCCACCGCTTGCGCGATGGCACAGCCCGGTTCCACCAGATGCCGGCAGTTGCGGAAGCGGCAGCGGCCGTTGAGCGGCCGGAATTCGCGGAACGCCCCGGCAACGTCCTGCTCCGTCAGGTGATGGAGCCCGAACTCCTGCATGCCCGGGGAATCGATCAGGTGCGACCTCGCGTCGAGGTGATAGAGGCGCGCGTGCGTGGTGGTATGCCGTCCGGAGTCCAGCGCAGCGGATACGTCCGAGGTCGCCGCGCGGGTTCCGGGAATCAACGCGTTGATGATCGTGGACTTGCCCATGCCCGACTGCCCCACCAGCACGCTGGTGTGCCCCTCGAGCGCGGGGCGAAGCGGCGACACATCGCGTTTGGCCGACAGGGGTGTGACGCGATAGCCGAGATCGGTGTAAAGCGTGAGCCGGTCCATTGCGGTGGAGTCCTCATTCGTCAGGTCGAATTTGTTCAGGACGATCAGGCAGGAGAGCCGCTGGTGCTCGGCGGCTACCAGGCAGCGATTCAGCAACTCCTCGTAGAAGCTCGGCACGACCGCCAGGACGATGACGATCTGGGTGACGTTCGCGGCGACCAGTTTCTGGCGGAACTGGTCGGAGCGGTACAGCAGCGTGGACCGTGGATCCACTGCCTCGACCACACCCTGGCCAGGCGCGGTACGCAAAATCTCCACGCGGTCGCCGCAGGCGAGCGAACTGCGTTTGCCTCGTGAAACGCAGGTGACGATCTCGGAACCGGTCAGCTCGACAAGATACTGCCGGCCGAAATTCCCGACGATCAGGCCGTGCAGAAGTGGCTGGCGCTCACTCAACTTTTATTCAAGAACAACGCCAGCCGCAGAGGACGCGGAGGACGCAGAGGAAAAACAAAACGAGGAAAAGAGAAATTGGAATTAAGAGCGGGATGATTGATCGTGAACCTCTATCGGCACAATTTAACGTGGGGGATCATTCGCCAATGAATACCTTTAACTCCAGTCTGTTCTCTCTCTTGCCTTACCTCCGCGTCCTCTGCGTCCTCTGCGGTGAGAGTTTCCTAGATTTCGAAAAGCGCATCAAGTTTGGCGGCGCAAATGAAATCGTTTTCACTAATGCCCCTGATCGCGTGCGTCATGTAGGCGACGGTGGCCTGGTTGTAGCCGACCGCGATGTCGGGGTGATGATCCTCGCGATGCGAGATCCACGCGCTGGCGTTCACGAATGCCATGGTCTCGTAGTAGTTCTTGAACTTGAACGTCTTCTGGACCATGCCGTTCTTGTATTCCCAGCCGGACAGACCCTTGAGCATGTGCCCGATCTGGGTTGGCGTCATCGGTGCCACCCCGGCCTCGCAGGGCTTGCATTTCTTCCTTGCCAGTCCTTCCGATATCTCGCTCATGCCAATTCTCCTGGGTCAGATCCTCACCGCAAAGACGCAAAGAACGCGAAGAAAATCGGAAGTCCAGTTTTAGTACCCACAATCATTAATGTGCTTGTGAACTTCTCTGCGTTCTTTGCGTCTTTGCGGTGAAAAGGGGTATTTATGCTTTGGCCAGTTGCTCGAGGCGGGCGATGCGAGTCGAGGCCGGAGGGTGCGAGTCGTAGAACGCCGAATGCAGCGGGTCCGGGGTAAGCGTCGAGGCGTTGTCCTTGTAGAGTTTCACCAGCGCGTGGATAAGGTCGCGGGCGGGCGTGAACCGGGCCGCGTATTCGTCCGCCTCGAACTCGTGCTTGCGCGAGTACATCGCCAGCAACGGCTGGAACAGGAAAGTGAACACCGGCACCACCAGGAAGAACAGCGTCAGCGCCATCGCGTCGGTGGCCGGGTAGGCGACGTTGAGCCCTTGGTAGAACCAGGCCTGGTCCTTGAGCACGCCGAGCAACCAGAAGAAAAGGAGGGTCGAGACTACCATCAAGGCGAGGCGCTTGATCACATGACGCATGCGGAAATGGCCGAGCTCGTGGGCCAGCACGGCCTCGATCTCCGGGATTTCCAGGCGCGAGAGCAGCGTGTCGAAGAACACGATGCGCTTGGAATTGCCGAAGCCGGTGAAGTAGGCGTTGCCGTGGCTGCTGCGCTTGCTGCCGTCCATCACGAACAGGCCCTTGGAGGTGAAGCCGCAGCGGCTGATCAGGTTTTCGATCCGTTGCTTCATCTCGCCGTCCTGCATCGGCGAAAACTTGTTGAACAGCGGGGCAATGACCGTGGGCGCAATGAATTGCATGAATAGCATGAAAGCGACCACGACAATCCAGACGTAAAGCCACCAAAGTTCGCCCATTCCCGCCATCAGCCACAGCACCGTGAACAGCAGCGGCAGGCCAAGAACTACGCTCAGTGCGCCGGTTTTGGCGAGATCGGCAAAGAACATCGCAAGCGTCATCTTGTTGAAGCCGAAGCGGCTCTCGATGCCGAAGGTCCGGTACAGGCTGAATGGCAGCTCGATCACCGACATGATCACCGTCAGGATCGCGACGAATAGGACGCCGCGCGCGATACCCCCGGGAAAAAACGAGGCGGCCAGATTGTCGATTGCCTGCAACCCGCCGCCGAAGGTGAGCACCAGCAGGAGCGCCGCGTCGAAGACGATCGCGGCGATGTTCAACCGGGTCTTGGCAATGCTGTAGTCGGCGGCTTTTCGGTGCGCTTCGAGGCTGATTTCGTCGGCAAACGCGGCGGGAACCGCGTCCCGGTGCGCCCATATATGCTGGACGTGGCGCGTTGCCAGCCACAGGCGCATGCCGGTAGCGATCAGCAGCGCGGCGAGAAACAAAACGGAGAACGTGGACATCGCGGCTTTCGATTAGGGATTCAGTGCAAGCTATGACAAAATATCGTCAGGAAAATTCAGGAAAAACTCACCGAGGATTATGGCACAGGATCCCAGTTATCTGATCTGGATCGACATGGAAATGAGCGGGCTGAACCCGGACGCCGATCGTGTCCTGGAGGTCGCGATCGTCGTCACCGACTCGCAACTCGTCACCGTGGCCGAAGCGCCGGTGAAGGTCGTGCACCAGGCGGACGCGGTGCTCGATCGCATGGATTCATGGAACAGGTCCACGCACAAGAAAACCGGATTGACCGACAAAGTGAAGGTGGCCAGGCAGAACGAGGCGGAAGTGGAGGCCGAACTGATCGCCTTCCTTGCCCAGTACCTGCCCGAGAATACCTCGCCGATGTGCGGGAATTCAATCTGCCAGGACCGCCGCTTTCTCGCCCGGTACATGCCGAAGCTCGAAGCCTTCTTCCACTACCGCAACCTCGATGTTTCCACGCTCAAGGAACTGGCGAAGCGCTGGAAGCCGGGAATCGTGGCTGGCATGACCAAGCATGGCAAGCACGAAGCGCTGGCCGACATCTACGAGTCTATCGAGGAGTTGAAGTATTACCGCGAGAATTTTCTGAGTCTGTGACTACGTGAGGCGTGAGGGGTGAGGAGTGAGGCGCAACCCGCACATGCAAAAAACTTCCACTCTTTGAAAAGAACTACGCTCTACTCGCCTCTCGCCTCTCGCCTCTCACCCTTCACCCTTCACTCCAGAGTTATCTCCCCGTCGAAGTCGACGTTCAGCCCGATCGCGGGAATGGTGAGATTGATCGTCGCCGGCAGTTTCTCGTGGCCCTTCAATTTTCCCGAGGCCAGCGCCCTCGACACCGCCTGCTCGATCTCGCGTTGCGAGCCCACGCCGGTCATCTTCAGAAACTTGCGGATGCTCATGTTGAAATTTTCTTCGTTCATTTGTCCTCCTTGTTTGCGAGTACGTAATCGATCAGCCGCGAGGTAGAGGCATCGTGGCCGCTGCGGGCTTTCCCCGCTCTCAGGTCTTCGAGCACGCCGTTGGCGAGCTGCTTGCCGAGTTCCACGCCCCACTGATCGAAGGAATTGATGTTCCAGACCGCACCTTGCGCGAACACCTTGTGTTCGTACAGCGCAATCAGCGCGCCCAGCGAGCGCGGGTCCAGTTGACGCAGCACGATGGTATTGCTGGGACGGTTGCCGGGGAAAGCGCGATGCGCAACCAGGCGTTCGGCTTCGTCGCCCTCGATGCCGCGCGCCTTGAGCTCGGCGCGGACCTCATCGGCATTTTTCCCCCGCAGCAGCGCCTCGCTCTGGGCGATGCAGTTGGCCAGCAGGATGTCGTGATGTTCCGGCATGCGCTCTGCGCCGTTTGCCGCGACGATGAAATCGGCAGGCGTGACCTGCGTGCCCTGGTGCAAGTGCTGAAAAAAGGCGTGCTGGCCGTTGGTTCCGGGCGCGCCCCAGATCACCGGGCCGGTGGCGTACTCGACCGCCGCTCCCGAGCGGTCGACACGCTTGCCGTTGCTCTCCATGTCGAGCTGTTGCAGGTAGGCCGGAAAGTGTGCGAGGTCCTGCGCATAGGGCAACACCGCGTGGGTCGGGTGGCCGAGGAAATTGATATGCCAGACGCCGGTGAGCGCGGCAATCGCCGGCATGTTGCGTTCCAGAGGTGCCGTGCGGAAGTGCTCATCCATTTCGTAGGCGCCGGCGAGCAGTTCGTCGAAGCGGTCGAAACCGATCGCCAACGCGATCGGCAGGCCGATGGCCGACCACAGCGAATATCGGCCTCCGACCCAGTCCCAGAAGCCGAATACCCGCTCCGGGGCGATGCCAAATTGTGAAGTGGCTTCCAGGTTGGTGGAGACCGCGGCGAAATGCTTCTGGACGGCAGCCTCCGCGGCCCCGGATGGATGCAGTCGAGTAAGCAACCACTCGCGCGCCGTACTTGCATTGGTAAGGGTTTCCTGTGTGGTAAAGGTCTTCGAGGAGACCACGAACAGGGTCGTTGCGGCGTCCAGATCGGAGAGCGTTGCGGCCAAGTGGGCGCCGTCCACGTTCGATACGAAATGGACGCGCAGGTCGGGCGTGCAATAGGGCCGTAGGGCCGAACAGGCCATCAGCGGGCCCAGATCCGAGCCGCCGATGCCGATGTTGACCACGTCGGCAAAAGGCCGGCCGGTGTAGCCCCGCGCGATGCCGCCGCGCACCCGTTCCGAAAAATCCCGCAGCCGCGACAGCACCGCCCGCACGTCGGGCATCACATCCTTGCCGTCGAGCAGGACCGGGCGGCCGGATCGGTTGCGCAATGCCGTATGCAGGACCGCGCGCTTCTCGGTGACGTTGATGCGCTTGCCTTCGAACATTGCCGTGATCTGCGCGGGCAGGCTGGCGTCCTCGGCAAGCGCCACTAGCAGGCGGCACGTCTGCCTGGATAGCGGGTTCTTCGAGTAATCGAACAGCAGCCCGCAGGCGGCAATCGAGAATTCCTGCGCGCGCGCGGGATCCTGCGCGAACAAATCGGCAACACGCACCTCGAGGGGCGAGGGGGCGGATGAAGGAATCTGGTTTTAACCGGATTCTATAGGACGGCCGGGAAATACCGAACGGGCAAAACAAAGGGCCTCGGGATGGCTCCCGAGGCCCTTCAAAGGAATCTGGTGTGGCTTAAGCGGCTTTTTTCTTGGTCGTGACGGTGCTGCCCGCGGCGGTCATCGTTGCTTCGGTCGCTTCGGCGACTTGCTTGGTAGCCTTGGAGAAGGCGTCGTAGGCCTGGTTTGCAGCAGCCATTGCGGACTTCACTGCGGCCACGGCAACATCGGAGCCGGCCGGCGCGTTCTTGACGGCCTGGTCCAGCACCGTTACGAAGCTCTTGTTGGTTTCGGCGATGCGCTCTTCGAAAAACTTGTTCAGTTCGGCCTGGGTTTCGGCGATCACTGCGTATACGCTGCGGCCGTAGGTGGTGATCTTGTCGGCGAGCGGCTGGGCGATCGAGGTCTGGATTTCAGTCAGTTCCTGCACATCTTTGACGCCTGCGAGCGCTTTGGCGTTCTTGACTGCATCGGCGAAGACGTTCTTCGCGGTCCGCAGTTGCAGCTCGATCAGCTTTTCCGCACCGGCTGCGGTGATGCCGGCGAATGCGATTACGGCTTCAAGATTTTCCTTATTCGTGGCGACCAGTTGTTCGGGTACGTGGCTCATAGACTCTCCTGGGAGACGGGGTGGACGATTTAGGGGATGCATACTGCCGGGGGTTTCGCGACGCCGTTTAGGGTTTTGTTGCACCGCAAAAACTCGACCATTCTAGCGATCCCGGATTGGAAGTCAACAACAAATCGTAGTTCTACTATGCGGCTTCTGCGATCCGCCGGAAATGTGTAATTTAACAATCAGTTGAATGAAATGACAGATTTTCGAGGAGCCCCTATGGAAGCAGTCGCCAAGGCGTTGGCAAAGGCTGTGGGCTCTCTTGTGCACCCCGTCATTCTGCTGATTCTCCTGGTCCCGATGGTGGTCGCGGCGGCAGTCTGGCTGGGGGCGGCATGGGCGTACTGGGACATCTGGGCCTCGGCCATCCAGTCGCTGGTGGTGGACCACGCGGCGTATTCCTGGACCGCCCGTTGGGACCTCACCAAGGCGGCGGGGGTGGTCGCCGTGGTCGTGATCGTGATCCTGCTCACGCCCGCGATCATCATCACCGCGTTGTTGATCGCCGCGATATTCGCGATGCCAGTGCTGGTCAGTCACGTTGCACGGCGCGACTATCCGCAGCTCGAGCGGCGCCGGGGCGGCACCGTTCTCGGCAGCGCCTGGAACGCCTTTGTGGCTATCGGCCTGTCCCTGGTGCTGTGGGTGCTCACGATCCCGCTGTGGCTGCTGGGTCCGATCGCGGCGGTGCTGCCGCTGTTGCTGTCTGCGTACCTGAACCAGCGGCTGTTCCGCTACGACGCGCTGTCGGAACACGCCAGTCGCGAGGAGATGCAGCGCATCTTCGCGGAGGCCAGAGGAAAGCTGTTCCTGCTCGGCCTGATAGCCGGAGTGCTCTACTTCATTCCGCCGTTCAATCTGATCGGTCCGGTGTTCGCGGCGCTGGCGTTCGTGCATTTGTGCCTGACGGAGCTTGAGAGCCTGCGCTCCACGGAATCGGAAATCCGTGGAGAACGGCTCTTACGCTAAGGGGCGAGGGACGAGGGGCGAGGGACGAGGGATGAGGAAGCAGAAACATAGGTCAGGCGCTCTTCTTGTTAAGCTTCTTCGTCAGACTTTTCTGCAGGCCTCTGATCATTCGTCCAATCTCGTGCGAAACAATCAGCGCGTGTTCGACATCTTCTTTGGAAAGGAGCTGGAGTTTCTGGCAAAGCAGCAACTGAGTTTCAAGTTCGGCCATGGAGCCACGAGACACGAGCAGATATCGTAAGTACTCTTTGGTCGATTCCCTCGCGTGCCCCTCAGCGATATTCGAAGGAATGGATACTGCAGCCCTTTGGAGTTGCGAACTAAGCCCGTATATTTCTTCGCGAGGCAATCTGGCGGTGAGTTTATAGACGAGAGCCGCAAGTTCCATTGCGCGTTGCCAGACCGCCAGATCCCTATAGCTCGCGATCACGACGTTCCCTCATCCCTCGCCCCTCGTTCCTCGTCCCTGCCGTGATTTACATCCTTTCGTAAATCGCGGCTATTCCTTGTCCTCCCCCGATGCACATGGTCACCAGCGCGTACTTGCCGCCGATGCGCTGCAACTCGTAGAGCGCCTTCACCGAAATCAGGCAGCCGGTGGCGCCCACAGGATGGCCGAGCGCGACCGCGCCGCCGTTCGGGTTGGTCTTCTTGGGGTCGAAACCGAGATCCTTCGCCACCGCGCAGGCCTGCGCCGCGAAGGCCTCGTTGGATTCGATCACGTCCATGTCGGCGACCTTCAATCCCGCCTTCTTCATCGCGTTTTGCACCGCAGGGATCGGGCCCAGGCCCATCAAACTCGGTTCCACGCCGGCATGGCCGTAGGCCACCAGCCGCGCCATCGGCTTCAGCCCTCTTTTTTCGGCAAGCTTACGCTCCATCAGCACCACTGCCGCGGCGCCGTCGTTGATTCCCGAAGCGTTGCCCGGGGTGACGGAACCGTCCTTCTTGAACACAGGCTTGAGTTTGCCGAGGCTGTCCATGGTGGTCTCGGCGCGCACGTGCTCGTCGGTGTCGAAATTCTTCGTGCCCTTTCGGTCCTTGATTTCGATCGGCAGGATCTGCGACTTGAACCACCCGTTCTTGATCGCATTGGCCGCGCGACGGTGGCTTTCCACCGAGAACCCGTCCTGCGTTTCGCGGCTGATGCCGTATTTCGCCGCGACGTTTTCCGCGGTCACGCCCATGTGGCTGGTGTCGAACGGATCGGAAAGCGCGCCGATCAGCGAATCCATCACCACCTGATCGCCCATTTTCGAGCCCCAACGGGCGCTCGGCAGCCAGTAATTGGCGCGGCTCATCGATTCGGCGCCGCCGGCGACCGCGATGTCGGCATCGCCGAGCGCCACCATCTGCGCAGCGGTAACCACGGCCTGCAGGCCGCTGCCGCACAGGCGGTTCAGCGTCACCGCGGGCACTTCCTTCGGAATGCCGCCGTTGATCGCGCACACGCGCGACAGATACATGTCCTTCGGTTCGGTGTGGATCACGTTGCCGAACACCACGTGGCCGACTTCGTCCGGCGCCACCTTTGCCCGCGACAGCGCCTCGCGCACGCAGCGTGCGCCCAACTCGGTCGGCGCGAAGTCCTTGAGCGAACCGCCGAAATCGCCGATGGCGGTGCGCACACCCGAAACCACCACTACTTCACGTCCGTTGTTCATCCGTCTTGCCTCCGTTCGGTATTCGTCTATTTAAGTCAATTGCAGCTCTCACCGCAGAGGACGCGGAGGACGCAGAGAAAGCGCAAATTCAAGTTAACCGCCAAGGGTGCAGGTGGCTTCGATCATGATCGGCAGATTCTTATCCTTGATTATCCTGCGGGTTCGCAAGTCTTCGTAGTCCTCTGCGTCCTTCGCGTCCTCTGCGGTTAGCGCTTGTTCTATCCGCGTTCGATGGCGAGAGCCACACCCATGCCGCCGCCGATGCACAGCGAGGCGAGGCCTTTTTTCGCGTCGCGCTTGATCATTTCATGAATCAGCGTCACCAGGATGCGGCAGCCGGAAGCGCCGATCGGATGGCCGATGGCGATGGCGCCGCCGTTGACGTTCACTTTCGCGGTGTCCCAGCCCATGTCGCGGTTCACCGCGATCGCCTGCGCGGCGAAGGCTTCGTTGATTTCCAGCAGGTCCAGGTCCTTGGGCGTCCAGCCGGCTTTCTTCAGGCACAACTTCGAGGCCGGGATCGGACCGATGCCCATGATGCTCGGGTCCACGCCGGCGGAAGAGTAGGCCTTGATGCGTGCCAGCGGCTTGAGGCCGAGCTCCTTCGCCTTGCCTGCCGACATCATCATGACCGCCGCCGCGCCGTCG
>WNFR01003734.1_pt1 | contig 15727 bp, 17 predicted proteins | sample 5400221 | NCBI WGS metagenome assembly WNFR01 (sample SAMN13153357, study PRJNA577476) | soil metagenome | isolation source: 40 cm soil under Madrone tree | place: USA:California | collected 2016-06-14 | reverse complement strand
GCTCGACGACCTGGCGCGTCTGCGTGAAGTGCGCGACCCGCAGGTTTCGCCTGACGGCCAATGGGTCGCGTATGTCGTCGCGGCCATCGACGCCAAAGAGGACAAAGGCAACACACATATTTGGATGGTCGGCTATGACGGGAAGAACGATCGCCAGATTACCTTCAGCACGGACAGCGAGTCTGCTCCGCGCTGGAGCCCTGATGGAAAATTTCTCTCGTTCACTTCGTCGCGGCCCGGCAAGGCGAAGGGAAACCAGCTGTGGCTGATGGATCGCGGCGGGGGTGAGGCTTACCAGTTCACTGAATTGAAAGGACGCCTACAGGGTTACGAGTGGTCGCCGGATTCAAAGCGGCTGGCACTGGTAATTGGTGATCCGGATCCGGAAGCCGAAGCCGCCGCGAGTCCCACGCCTGGCACTCCGCCTAAACCACCGAAGCCGATTGTGATCGATCGTTATCGTTACAAACAGGACGGGCAGGGATATCTGTTGTCGGGCCGCCATAGCTACATTTACGTTTTCGATGTCGCCACCAGGAAGCTGGATCGTCTTACTAAGAGTAAATGGGACGAGTCGTCACCATCCTGGTCGCCCGATGGGTCACGCATCGCTTTCATGAGCAACCATGCCGATGATCCCGATCGAGATCCATCAGCCCAACTGTTTGTCGCAAACGCCATGGCAGGCGCCACTGAAAAGCAGTTGACCACCGCGGATAATCGCGCCTCGCGTGCGCGCCCGGAATGGAGCCCCGACGGAACCAGGATCGTATTCACCGAAGGGGACGAAAAGAAGTACGGGGCTTATAACATGGAGCACCTGGCCTTTGTGCCATCTGACGGCAGTGCCGCACCCTCGCGAGTGAAAGCGGTGGAAGATCTCGACCGTGGCGTATCGGGATTGCGCGTGAGTAGCGACGGTAAGTCAACCAACGCCCTGGTGACCGACGATCGGTCTGTCTATCCCGTAAGCATTACCCGCACCGCTGTGGTGCGCCTGATGAACCCGCCGGTCGTGGTCTCGAGCTTGAATAGTGTCGGCGGACACACGGTTCTGCTGTCCGGCGACGATACGAAACCGACGGAAGTTTACGCGAAGGAAGGCAATGCGCTGCGCCAGCTTACACATCAGAACGACGCGTTGGTGGCTGAACTCGAGATAGCATCGACCGAAGAAGTCGGTTTCAAAAGCAAAGACGGAACTGAGGTGCACGGGCTGCTGACTTATCCACTCGGTTATGTGAAAGGAACCAGGATTCCTTTGTTGCTGCGCATCCACGGCGGTCCCAATGGCCAGGACCAGCATTCATTCAGTGTCGAGCGGCAGGTGTTTGCCGCGAATGGATATGCGGTGCTGGCGGTGAACTATCGTGGCAGTTCCGGCCGTGGCCAGAAATATTCGCGCGCGATTTTCGCGGACTGGGGACATTACGAAGTCGAAGATCTTGAGGCCGGAGTCGATCACGTGATTCAAATGGGCGTGGCTGATCCGGATCGATTGGGAGTTGGCGGCTGGAGTTACGGCGCGATTCTTACCGACTACATGATCGCTACGGATCCGCGTTACAAGGGAGCTACCAGCGGCGCCGGCACGGCCTTCACCGTCGCCTTCTACGGCACCGATCAGTACATCATTCAATACGATTACGAAATCGGCCCGCCCTGGAATCCGAAAGCCTGGGAGACTTACCAGAAGATCTCTTATCCCTTCCTGCACGCCGATCGCATCAAGACCCCGACGCTGTTTCTGGGCGGCGAACGCGATTTCAACGTGCCGGTCCAGGGCGGCCAGCAAATGTATCAGGCCCTGCGCAGCCTGGGCGTCGATACGCAACTGATCATTTACCCCAATGAGAACCACGGCATCACCCGGCCGAGTTATGTACGCGATCGCTATGAGCGATACCTGGCGTGGTACGACAAATATGTGAAGAATCCGCCGGCGCCGAAGAAGAATGTTGCGGAGACGAGCGCCCGTTGAATTCACATTGAAGACACGACGATCGAATCAAACTCGTGCAAAGTGTTCTCTGAACACTAAAGCGCATCGTCGCGATTAGCGCTTGGTTGGGTTTGCCTGGAAGGAAATCACTTCACCGATGAGCGGATCCGAATTAGCCTACTCTGACGTCGGCAGTGGCCCGGCTGTCGTTCTGTTGCATGGCTATCCGTTCGATCGCTCAATGTGGCGCGAGCAGGTCGATTTTCTGACCGCGCACCGCTATCGGATTATTGCTCCGGATCTACGAGGGTTCGGTGAGACGGTGGCACAGACTTCAGTCTGTGAACCTTCTGCGCCAGGTCACAAACTGAAGTCCGTGCCACTTAACGAAGCTGATCGAACAATCACCTCCATGGCAGACATGGCGCGCGACGTCGCCACGTTGATGGACAAGTTGGAGATCGTTGACGCCGCCATCTGCGGTCTTTCAATGGGTGGTTATGTGGCCTTTGAATTCGTCCATTTGTTTCCAACGCGCGCCCGGGCACTCGTCCTCGCCGGCACCCGCGCCCCGGCCGACAACGAACAGGAAAAGCAGGCTCGCGCACAGCAGGCAGAGCAGATGCTGGCCAAAGGCATGGGCGACCTTGCCGGCGCCACCCTGCCTAAGCTCCTGGCGGCGGGAACACTGACAGAGAAGCCCGGGGTTGTCGGTCGCGTGCGGGAGATGATCTTGCGCGCTGATCCGAGAGGCGCCGCCGCCGCACAGCGCGGCATGGCCGCGCGACGCGATTATTCAGGCGACCTGCCGGGCATCAAAGTGCCGGTGCTGATCATTGTCGGCCGCCAGGATCCAATCCGGCCCGTTACCGATGCCGAGTTCATGCATCGGGGCCTAAGCGACTCGCGCCTGAGAATAATAGAAGAGGCTGCCCACATGACGAACATGGAACAGCCGGAAATATTCAATCGAGCGTTGCAGAAATTTCTCGGTACTGCTGTAGTTTAGAGTTCAACCAGCTTTGCCCGAAATGTGCGTACTGTACAAAAAGTCATCTGACTGTACAGAAAGTCAATTGGGCCATCGGAGCGTCCTTACCCAAACGAAGGCAACGGCGACGGCTATTAAAAGAATCGTCATCGTGATCTGGGAGATGTGCCCCCATTGCCACCATAACATCCAGCGAGATTCGAAGGGCTTAGGCAACTTGACTATCAAATTCTTTATCTCGTTTGCTAGGTCTGTATCGGGCAACTGGAGGGCTGACTCAATCTGGTTGGCGTAGTTCAGCACCTTTTTTCTGTCAATGGTGTTCGCTCGCGCGAGGCAATTGCTGAAATAGACGTGCAGCGCGACAATGGCCATCCCAACGATAGTCGCACCAACTCCGTAACGTATACCGTGAAATGGAAACGCGACTTGACCAGGCTGAACTAAGCCCGCAACCAGAACAGCGATGGCAGTCCAAATGGCAAGCGACAGCTTCCACTCATAGCTCCGGCGGTCGTTGAAGCTGTTGTACGCCGCCAGCCGCAACGCCTCAATGTATTCGAGCCTAACTGAAACGTCTATTTTGGCATCCGGCTCATTCATGCGGCTTCCCGTTTCTTCGCTTGCCTAGACTAATTAAGCTTCCGCAACTCCAAAAGTCGGGTCAACTCCCAACTCGTACATTGATTGAATCACGCAACACAGATTATGGCACAGCACCTTGCAGAGTGCTTCGTTTATCTGCGCTGTCTCAGTCTTGCATCGCAGCCGCTCGCCAAACTTCGCCTTGATCATCGAAAAGGTAGTTTCGACGTTTGACCGTTTGTGATAGTGCATCAAAAACTCTTCGCGCTTGTAGTTGTAGAAGTGGAAGAGCTTCTTCCAAAGATCGTCGCCCTTACCTGTGGCATTCGTCTTGAAAGGTATGTATGGCGTTGCGCCATGCCCGGTTGTCGTTCGAAGGTTGTCTGCGCTGATATACGCTTTATCGGCTGACACCTCAACCATGTTGAATCCGCTCTTTGCGGTCGCGTCAACGAGAGGCTTAAAGTACGGGCTATCGTGCGACCGGGCGCGGCTCAACTCTACGCTGGTTACAATGTGCGTTGACGTTCCGCACATCAGGTGCATCTTGATCCAGTCGTGCCAGTCCTCATCCTTGCCATACTTCACGTCAAACCATCGCACATAGCTGGTAGTCGAAAAGCCCGACGAGTCAACCGCGAATGCTGTTTCGATTGACTTGAGAGGCAAGCTGCTTTGCGCGATCAATTCTTTCAAGTACGGCGTGAGTGATTCCATTTTCAGGTAGTCAAAGATCGAATTGTACGACGGCATTTTTGAGAGATAGCCTTTCGCCTTTGCGTCTCGCAAGTCGCTCACGAACCTGCGACCGCTCACAGTCGAGTACGTCTTATACGTTGCACTAAAGAGAATGTCGGCAAGCGAGAGGCGCGGTCGGCCAAATGTCTGGATCGGTTCTTCGATGCCAGAGCATAGCTCATAGAGGAAAGCCAGAAAGTGAGCCTTCTCATTCGTCTGTGCTTTGTTATAGGCTGACCATTCTTGCTTGTAAGTTTTCCGCACCGTCACGGTTTCAGTGAGAGTTCGCGTCTCACCATCATCGGTGTATTCGCGCTCTATGACGATCTCAACCGCAAAAATATGTTTGCATCGCAGTTGCCGTGCTTCAAAGTCCGGGCATGTGCAACTTGGGGATTGAGGATTAGGATCGACCGTGTATTTCTTCGGCCCGGCCTGAGAAGGAACTAACCACGTGTCGCCCTTGCGCGTGAGTTTTGACTTGGCTGCTATCTGAAGTGCTTTTTGTTCGCGTTCGCTCATTGTGATGCTCCTTGCCTTTCGTTGGGCGATCAGCTCACAATGGATTTGCAGAAGGCCGATGCGAGCAATCGCGTTTGGTTTTCAAAAGAGGCTCCAGCGGTTAGCGCCGTTTGGAGCCTTTGCTTTTCAATCTAGTAGATTATATGCTTGAGCGGTCAAGTAAGTCAAGATTAAAAGGAGAGGGCGCTTAGAATAAACCAAGCGCCCTCTTATCTTGTTCGGATTTATTGTTTAGCTGTTTGAAAGAGACGGGATTGAGGCGCACGGATACTAACAGGCTGACCTATCCCGTAACTTACGCACACGTTCGCTCGGAGTCATTGAACGAAGCCGCGACAGAAAGCTGGTAATATCAGGCCGCTTGGAGCTTGACGGCGCTAGCGGCGGCTGCTGGCTTTTTGCCTGAGGCTCGCTTTTTCGTCGTTGTTGTTTTGTGCTTTTTCTCATCTGCTTTTGTGAACGCATATATTGATTCTCCAGTTTTTAGAACGTTGCGTACTATTTCAACAAATGCGTCATCCTGGTTAACGTCAAGGTGGACGATTGGCAACCCTATTTCTTTTGCCTCCGCACGATCAATAAGAAAATCGTGGGAGGGATACTTCCAAACAAGCTTCTCGGCGATTGCATCACTGTTGGCAACCTTGCGGGCATTTAACAAACGCTTCGCGTATTCTTCCGCCACGGCCAATGACCTTCGGTAACCACCTATTTTGCTAGGGTCAATTTTCGCATACATTGGACTCATGGTATTAGCGACGGCTGGCATGGCTTCATGAAAAGCCTCTTTAACACTCATACCAGCGCGCTCCACAAGCGCGATAGCATAATAATCTAACATTTCTATCGCATAGTCTCTCAAGAACTCCATTGATTTGAATTCATTGATAGGGGAAAAAGAGTCCAGCCCCTTTTCGAAGGGATCGGTTATTTGAACATCGAGCGGGCCAAGTTCAGATCGTTCCCCCATGTAGATCGTATCAGCCGCTAAACACATCAGTGTTGCCGCGCTTTTAGCAAGAATAGGAACTATTATATTAAGCTGCTTGCAGTGGCGGCGGAATAATTTAGAAAGCTGATACGCACACTCCGCATGTCCGCCGCCTGAATGTAAAAGAATCTCTAGCTTGTCAACGTTCTTGAATTTCGCCTTTTGGTTAAAGATTAGGTTGAGCTGCGGATAGCACATGTGGTCTTGTACGTTCTCTATGAACATAAAGATCTTTGACTTGCGCCTTCTTTCTAATATGCCTATCTGTGCATATGCACGTTTCAGGAGCTTTTCTTTTTCACTTAGCATTTGAATAGTCTCGACTTCTTAAACGAGCTTCTTAATATCAAACAACTGCTTTCTTTTTCCACCGCGCTTTTGCGGCGTTCTTGGCTATCTCGGTCCGTTTCTTGGCTGACAGCTTTTCAGCTCTTGCCCTGCCGCCCTTAAGGCCGCCGCGTCGTCCAAGCGCCACCGCAATCAGGTGCCTAAGATTATCGGGAAGTTCCCCTTCGGCGGCCAGACTCTTAGTGAGACTGGCCTCAACTTTATTCATGCTTGACCGCTTTTGCATACCCGGAAGCCTACTATGTCAATGACACAGGTGTCAAGTGTCCAGTGGCGCATTAGCTTACGCCAATCTGTTAAGTTTTCAAAGACCTAAACCGGCCAATATTGTTACCAAGGTAGCGTGCCAGACCGCCGTTGTCTCGATTTCTCTTTGGGCACAGGAACGACTGCCTACGGCACAGTCTCTATAAGCGAAAACCGGGGAAGTAATTCCAAGGAAGGGCGCTTAGGTTCTGGCCTGCCAGTAGACTTCCGGTCACAACTGCTACATAGGGCCATAAACTGACCTGTCGGTTTCTCTGATATTAGACGCCGATCATCCTTGCGTCTTTGTTGACCGGCTTGGCCGTAAACCCATAGACCACAGAATGTCAGGCGCTCATTCCGAGCTAAGTGATAAATCTTTTCAACGGAAGCGAAAATGTATTGCACCGTGGGAGCTTCTTCCATATGCTGTGCTGACCTGACCGATAGCGATGTTTACTAACCCACAAGGATCAACCGGCTAGTGGCTCGCGCCCGGAAGACACGGGCGCACCGGGCATCCTCTAAATCGGCGCACAGTCTAGTACGAACTCGTCCTAACAGCAAGGGCAAGTCACGCAAGCGGCCATCGCCTAGTAATCTGGCCGGGAAGTTAAAGGCACTGAGAGAGAATCTAGGTTTGTCGCAAGGTGAACTCGCGAAGCGGATCGGAGTGCCAGACCGGGCTAGTATCTCAGGCTATGAACGTGGCGAACGAGAACCACCTTTGCCTGTCCTGCTCGCTTACGCACGGTTGGCGAGAGTGCCGATGGAAACACTCGTAGATGACGGGATGAAGTTACCAAGATAGAGCATTACATTATGCGGATGCTCCGTTCGCCCGACCTTTCTTCCGCTCAGGTCGGGTTGAATTTTCATGCGGTCGTAACGACTCGAACGACCTCTGAGTTGTAGTTACCACCTCTTTATATCGTTTCGCGCTAAGTTTTGGCGCTTTGCCAAACTGGCGCATGATGTCGAGTTGGTCTTTGATGAACTCTTCTGCAACTTTGCGTGATGATGACATAGTTAGCTTGCCTCCTAAACGATTTTAGCTGGCGGATATATTTGATCCATAATATAGTCCGCAAAATGGGCGACCCAGTATTTCTCGCCTAGTTTCCTTTCTTCCAAGTGCTTCTCAAAGTCAGGGTCGATCTTTAGAGCATTTTGCAGCACCTCAGCGATGTCTGCTGGTCGCACCTTATCGGCTGCGCCAATGTAAGTTTTTGAATATGTTTTTGCGTTATCAACCATTGCTCGCCATTTGGGCTCGTTTTTGGTGAATAAGGCGTCAAATTTTTTCGCTTTAAGCCGATGTAGGATTTCGACTGTGAGGCTCATTTTGCCTGCCCTCCTATTTTAAGCGGAAGAGGATTGTATAACCTCCGTAGATTGCCGTAACGATCAAGAGCACAATAAAACCGATCCAGCAAATCTGTAACAGACAAGGATTCGGGTAGCGCAACCACCAAAAAGATAGACCTGCGAGAAGCAGACATATCCCGAACGGGAGAACTCCCAGACGCGCTGCGTTCTTATACTTATTTATCGTGGTCTCGGAAGTGGTCGCAGATGGAAAACTATCGGCTTGCGAAAACAAAAACCCAGAAAAAACAAGAAGAAGGCCTGCTAGCGCAACGGAGCCGCCTAGTACGGCATTTATTATGTCTTTAGACGAGTCCACGAGCGTTTAGGTGACGCGGAGTTACTACGACAATTTGAGGCTTCTAAGAAGAGGCTCACTTTTAGCACAAAACTACGCTGAGAACAATATACCTTTTCGGGATTGCAACTCCTAATGTCCCACTACCCGAAATGACTTTTCGTACAGAAATGGCGTCTGTACGAGAAGTCATTCAGTTGAGAGACTTTTCGGGCAAAGCTAGTTCAACCTTTAGTTTGCGTTTAATGGTTAGCAAAATCCGCAGCCTCAAGGCTGAACTCTGAACTACCGGCGCTCCAAACTGCGCCAGTACCAATTTCTCGTGTAGAGTTGTGTGTGATGAATCTGTTTTCGTGGGGATTGCTCTTCGCTCTGGCTCTGACCGTGGGTGTGCTGGCCATGATATTTTCCTGGCTGGCTGAGTGGTATAGCACAACGGTCGGTTACGTTGTTCTGGCTCTGGTGCCGCCAGCGGCTTTTTTTCTGCTGCTGGAATTCCAGCAGTATCTCGGTCACTTACCCGATACTCTGTTTCCAGAAACATTCTGGCTGAGTTTAGTCACTTTCGTTTTTGGCCTTGCTCTCATGATTCGCGCTTTCAGAAGAAAGGAGCGCTGGGGCGTCCTGTTATTTGCCGCGATCATATCCCTGGCGCCCTTTGCTTTGACCGTTTTTATGTTCTATCAGATGAGTCGGAATGGATTCCTCAAGTCTCTGTAACCGCCGCGTCCGTTCACCAAACTGGATAAATGACCGAAGCGAAAAAATTCTCGATTGAAGAACGCGTCCTGTGGGGCGACGTTGACGCCGCGCGGATTATCTTCTATGGCTCGTATCTTCGCTTCTTCGAAATTGCCGAGACGGAACTTTTCCGCGTCGCAGGCCTGTCTTATGGAAAAGTTTTTGACGATCTGGATATCTGGCTGCCGCGGGTGCATCTGGAATGCGACTTTCGCCGCGTCGCCCAGCTTGACGATCTCCTCGAAGTCAGCGTTTACGTGTCCACCATCGGAAAGACTTCGCTGCGGCTGAACTTTGAAGTGCGCCGCAGAGGGCCAGACGGCACTATCGAAGAGGGTTTGATTGCTACAGCGCATTTCGTGCTTGTCTCAGTCCGGCGAGATACGCTGGAACCTGTTTCGGTGCCTGATGAATTGCGTCGCGCCTTTGCGCCGTATACACCGTCGTGATTTATGAGGTTAGTACCGGGAGCGAGTAGCGACCGGGTTTCGTCGTGGGGACCTCAGATCCGAGCCAGCTATGCGACCCGGTCGCTACCCGCTCCCGATACTGACTGCACACCGTCGCTGGACGTCGACATCGCCGGTTCACCTGCTCTTCTCCTCCCGCGACAAACCCTCAATCAGGTGATCGAGACCCAGCCACAGACTCCAGCTATGATGATAGAACGCCAAGGGAAACGTGACGCCAGCAACAAAAAGCACTGTCAGCATCTTCTGTTCGTCGAGGTTGGTGATGAGCAGGCAAAGAAAGTAAACCGCCAGGATTAGGACTTCAGAGGCGGCCACGTTGGCCATGATCGCGCCGACAAAAAATCCCTCCTCGCGTTTGAAAATTACGCCACACGCGGTGCAGCGAACTTTGACGTTGAAGGGTCGTTCAAAAATTGGGGCGCGGCCACAGGCGGGACAGCGCAGTTTGAGACACCGCCCCAGCGTGAGGACAATTGTGCGCGGATCTCTCTTCATGAACTCAGGGGCCGATCTTGCTGGTCATAAGCCCTCCCTTACGGTCGGGCTACTGCCCCGTTTCCTGCCTACTGCGGTCTGCCTACTGCTTACTACTTTTCTCATTCACCCAAGGCGGCATACTTTAACAAACGGAATCGATACCGCGATTGATCGCGCATGTTCTTCGCAACGACGCCGTGCAAATCTTCTTTCCAGGTGGTGTATTGATCGATAAACCGATCGGCCGCCACTTTGTCACCCGCGTACTGAACCTCGAGAACTCTTGCCAGCAGCTTGCCGACGACGCTGTGATAACGGTCATAGTGAATCCGCAGCTTGGCATTTTCAAATGTTAACAACCCGTTTTCAAGAAAGAAATTCCACTGCATCAACTGCATGGTGTTGTAGGGTTGATCGCGACGCGGTTTGTTGTTCTGGAGCACGCGCAGAATGCCGCCCGCGTAAACTGATTTGAACACCTCGTCGTTATAGTAACCCTGCTGATGCAGCGCTTCGGCGACAAACAGCGCCACCAGATCGGCTTTCATCTCTTCCAGCGCGCTGGCATCGTCCTGCAAGGCCTGATCGAGATCGCGGCCGTCTTTGGTTCGATCGACGCCGAGATAGTGGCCGACCTCATGCCAGAGCGTGCGATAAAAATTTCCATCAGAGGTCAAAGCCTTCGCCTGATCTTCGCCCACTGCCGCCGCAAAGCTGCGCGACGTGCCTTCGAAGATATTCGGTTCGCGCATGATGTTCGCGCGCAGCAGAATCGTGCGGCCATAGCGACGTGCCAGATGGCTTTCGTTGGGCAGGATCGTGGCTGTGTTGGCGCCGCGCGCCTGGCCAAAGTCGGCTATTACGTCATAGACGCCGACGGGAATATCCTCACGCACCTTCTTGTGATGATCGTACGGGAGGGAATCTTCCAGGGCCTGCAGGCCTTTCATCGCCTGCCGCAGCGCGGTCGTCTCTTGCTGTCGCGTCGCCAGCAGACTAAAAGCAAAGAACGTCTTCACGCCAAAGAGTTCGTCGTCATAGGTTTCGTATGAACCGATTTGCGCGTTGAGGTTTTTGAAGTGGCCGGTGACCCACGCCGCGTCACCCGACTCATAGTCATCAGACAAGAGGTCGCGGGCGCGGTTGCGCAGAAATCCGGCGAACTCCTCGTCATCTTTGTGTAAAGCGTTGGCAGCGTCATTCAATAATCCATACGCGTTCATCAATTCATGCGCATAGGCAACCGAGTAAGGCACGGCATAGAATCCCTGGCGCGCCAACATCATCCCGGGACGAGCTTTGCCGCCCTGAATCATTTCCAGTTCGGCCCTGAGCCCGGGATGCAGAGTATCCAGCGCCGGATACCTGCGCAGCTTCGCCAGATCGCTGTCGGCATTCAAAGAGTTCGCGGTTCTGACAACTGTGCGCAGGCCCATGATCTCTTCGCGCTTCTCTGGATGCGCGCTCAGATAGGTTTCGATCTCTTCCTTCGTCACGCCCCATGGGTACATGTTTTTTCCCGGCACCACCGGAGCGACCGGTAGGAATGGTTCGCGTTTGTTTTCGAGCGTTGTGGCAATCGGTCCCTGAAACAAACGATAAAGCATCAGAAGGCTTTGGGTGGCGGGGGATCCGCTGCGTCTGTCCAATTGGATCAGATCATGATCGGACGAGAGAGCCTGTTTGTGTCTTTGATCTTCGTAGATGTCTTGAAAAATCTTTCCTACTTCCAGCAGTTTCGCTACTGCTTCGCGTTCATCAGCACTTAATTGAGAAAGATTAGGGGCCAGTCTAATCGTCTGGGTTTTGTCGATGATTGGCTGGCTTTTCTCCAGAGGCCAGTAGCCGGCAGGCAATGTCTGATCCGTTTTCATGCGAGATCCAGTTTGAGCAAAGCTCGAAACGAAAGAGATGAGTACGAAAGCAACGACGAAGATTCTGACCATGACATAACCTCAAGCGACAAGTCGAATTTGTTTTCAGGCATGATACCGAACCCATTGCGAATCAATCCAGTTGCGACGCAATAGAGTACTGCAGCGAGTGTGGCACGGGCGTGACGCCCGTCACTTTCACGAGCAAGATGCGCCGCCATGCGTCAGACTTCTGTCTGATGTCTCTTGCGGTCAATGGTCAGCAAAATCTCGCGCCTTAAGAACGCGTCACTTACTTCTGTGCCTTGAAACTCCTCAAGAATTGACTTCGGCACCATGATTGCAAAGTTCGGCGGCGATGTCTCAGATCACTCCTCGGATCCAGCCGAAGTCTTTGCCTGAACAACCCTTCTCGGCGCAACCTCCGCGGGCTCTACGTCTCAGCGGTGAATTCCTTGATCAGAAAACACTCGCCGCAGAGACAAAGAGAACGCTGAGGGGGCGCAGAGAATTACTTGCGACCCTTAAAGATGGAATTAAGCGGCGCTTCAAACGGGAGAGGAGACGGCGCAAAATCGGCCGCGCTTATGACATGGCCCTTGAGATCGCACGCGTGATTCCTGCCGGGTCTGAAGTTCTGGATGTCGGTTGTGGCAGCGGCTTCATCGCGCATCATCTCAGTGGGATGCTTGGCACAAGCACGGTGGTGATCGACTTGAGCAATGGTACCGACGCACCCATCGATTATCGTCGCTATGACGGCGCGCGTTTTCCGGCGCCGGATAAATCCTTTGACGCAGTGCTGCTCTGCTATGTCCTGCATCACGCCCAGGACGTTGCGGTCGTGCTGAATGAAGTGCGGCGCGTGCTGCGCGATGATAGTCTCGTCGTGATTTATGAAGATATTCCCAAAACGTGGTGGGACAAAGGTTTCTGCTGGATTCACAATCAGCAGTGGCGTGGACGCACCGGGCCTTGTGCGTTCCGCCAGGTGTCCCAGTGGCGATCGCTCTTCAAATCATTTGGTTTTGAGATTGTTAGTGAGCGGACGCTTGCACGTGGGCGTAATCTCACGCATCCGGTTTGCCGGCAGTTCTTTGGGTTGCAGCTTCCTGTGAATTCGTCGGCAGAAGTTGGAGAAAATCGTCGGCATACCAAGCCCTGCAAGTCGAGATATGATCGCGCAGAACCGCACTAGAATTATAACCGTCGACAATATAAGCCTTCCATCTCGGTTGTATTTCCAACGGTTGCTCGGCAAGTTGTAATGACACCAGTTCCATGAAACCAGCGACCATCTCAACTGTGCTCAGCACTCTTAGTTTCTCAAGCTCGGATTCGGCTTCCTGAAGATCCTTGTTGTCGGCGAAATATGGCCGCAGTGCAGGGTTCTCTGCCAAGAAGCGCATTATCTGGAGGCTTTGGCTATAGAGCCGTTCATTCACGTCGCCCCGACTCTGAATCATCATCACCTCGATCTGACGCTTCGTCGCCTTGAGGGCAAAGACGCCGCCGATAACTGCTCCGAGGACTATCCCCAGCACTCCGGCCAGGGCCGCGATGATTGTTGGATCCATTCGACTCGCTAATCCTGCGCGCTCGGCAGCACTGCCTGCAGATCGTTGTAATCGACCTTCGGTTTCGTGCGGCAGACGAAGCTTACTTCTTTCGGTTTGCCGGGCGCGGTGACACTGACACCTTGCGTGCTTATCTTTGTTTTCTCTTCGCCGTTGTAATCGTCGAACAGCGAATACTCATAACCGTCGATAGTGAAATTGATCGACGTGGTATCGAACTGGGCCCGGAAGTAATGCGAATATTGAAACTTCGCCTGCGTCCCCTGCCGGTCCTTCGGATACTCCAGCTCGATCTTTCCGGGAACGCCAAAGCGGTACTGCAAGTAGCCGTGGTCGTTCGTGAGATCTTTCGACGCGCACACGGAAACTATTTTTGCCGGGCGCTTGACCGGGCAGCTGAAGATGACGCGCTCGCCTTTTGCGCACAGCGAATTCGGTTGCAGGTTGCCTAATTGAGATGGAGTGGGTTCCGGGGGATTGCTCGCGCTGGCGACTGCAACGCAAACAACAGCCATACCAAGAACAAAGGTCAATGTCGGGATGCGCATGTCACGGAGCGTAATCCAGGAATCGCAATTCGTAAAGCCTCCGGTAGCCGTCAGTGCCAGCGCGAGCCCCTCGTCCAACGCTTGCTACCACTCCTGACACCCGCCGCGGTAAGTTTACGAATTGTTGTTCCTGGAAATACCTGCTCTCCTGCACGGCGTTACAGCTATTTGCCGAATGCCGCCCAGTTGAACGCCTTGAGCAGAGCCTCGACATCCTCGATGTCCGCCATATTGGAGGATAGCGGCGCACGCAGTCGGAGTGTGCCGGTATAGCGGCGTTTGCGCCAGTAGGCCATTGCCTCTCTCGATCCCGGTTCCGGATCTTGCCTCGTAGCCTCGACGACGAAAGCGTCATCGGCGCCATAGCTGCGCAAGCGGGTGACCGAAACAGTGACATTCGGGCTGTCCGATTTCTGGCCCTTCCATTTGTCATAATCTCTCTGCCAGTCTTTCTCGGCCTGGGCAATGGATTCATTTGGAATGAAGCCGAAGCTCGCGCGCCATTGAGCGTTCAGGAGGTTCTGGCCGGGGCCAGCGTCGGTGTACTCGCACGACATCCAATGGGACCCCTGGTTGAGGTACCGGGTACGGAGATCTATGACCGGGGTCGAGTGCGCAGCCTCCTGGAGCAGCTTGCAAGCATCGATCTTGTGGACCATAGGAACTTGAGCGCTAACAGCGACAACGAGAGCCGCCCAAGCGACGATGACAAACCCGTTGCGGGTGGCGTAACTTCCAAGTCCCTGGCAATCATCGATTTCTCTTTCCATGAATATCCTCCTTAGAGAAAAGGGTCTTCACGATTTGCGAGACCTTACCTTGCGCAGGTTTCTCTACGCTCCGGCTAACGCAGGCGGTACCGACTTCATTCCGCTACATCGGTGGTTTCTCAACCTTGAGGTCTACGTTGTATTCGTAAACGATGTGAGACTTATGTGCGTAAGTAGCGACTTTGAACTCAGTATCATTCTGTCGAGGCAGTCCATCGGCCGCGGCGATCCAGGCCTTGCCCGTGCCAACGTAGCTTTGGCCTGACAGATTCGTTTCGAGCGTGTAGGCATAAGCGAAACAAGACACGCCGTTGATCGTTTCCGGGCCGAGATACTTCACCTCTTTTGTCATCTCGGCGAGCTTACTGGCGAATTCCGTTCCCCGTTTTTCTCTCTGCTCCATCGAGGGGCCCGATTCTTCAGTCCACTTTCCACCGGCATACGAATAGCGCTTTTCGCCGATGGCGATCTGTTCGAAATCGCCACCGCTGCCTCCGGTCCACTTCACATGGGAGCGATCAGCCGCGGCGAATTCGGTCACCCGCGTGCTCTCCGGCATGGCGGTCTGACCGTTAGCCGTAGCCGACATGGTTTCAGTCAGCCGATATGGATAGGCGGTTTTCAACTTTCGCAGCGCGTCGCCGAGATCCTTGCGCGCATCGTTTGAAGGACTGAACGAAGTCGTGGTATTGCCGTTGTTTAACGAGGAGCTCGGGACCCCTTTCAACCGTGACAAGCTGCATGAACTCAGCGGAACTATTGCCAGGACAAACAGAACCTTCTTCAACTTAGAATCCAGTCTCAGTCTCATCACTTCCTCCAATCTCCCCGCAGAGAGCTATCTTGCGGCCAGCAGCGTGTTGGCGAAGGACGTCAGGCCCTGCTTGACCATCGCGTCTTGTCCGGAGGCGACGTGCGCGTCCGAGAGAACCACGTAGAGGTTGCCCTTAAAGGCGACGAGCCTCACCTTCGGTGTGCCTGCCTTAGCCAAACATGCTCTCCCTTACAGTCGGGCTTCTGATACTCGGCTCAGCTAATTCCAGCTCGCCGGCGCCGACGCCGCCGTAGGTCAAAATCTCAGTGAACGTCACGCGCCCATCGCCATTGAGATCCAGGTTGGTGAATGTACGCGGTAGCGTCCCTTGAGATTGAAGCCGGTGCGCGACGTCCGAGACTTCCGTGCCTGCCGGACGTTGAAGGATCAATTGAAAGAGTGTCGGGATTGCCTGGTTGCGAAT
>WNFR01005011.1_pt1 | contig 15728 bp, 16 predicted proteins | sample 5400221 | NCBI WGS metagenome assembly WNFR01 (sample SAMN13153357, study PRJNA577476) | soil metagenome | isolation source: 40 cm soil under Madrone tree | place: USA:California | collected 2016-06-14 | reverse complement strand
CAGTCTACAATTATTCGAGAAAAAGCCCATTCTAAGCCTGTTTGAAGACGATGATCTACAACTTGAAATAACCGATGATCCTAACCAGTTGAATCTATGGGAGATCTAACCGGACAGTAGTGATGACAAATGACAAATGGAAAATGGAAAATCTTCTGACCTCTGACCTCTGACTTCTGACCTCTGACCTCTGACTTCTGACTTCTGACTTCTGACTTTCCTCGCCCATATGCCTAAGAATTTCGCGATCATCGGCGTAGCCGGTTACATAGCCCCCCGCCATCTGAAGGCCATACGAGATACCGGCAACCACCTTGTCGCCGCCATTGACCCCCACGACTCTGTTGGAATCCTCGATCAATACTCTTTCGATGTCAGGTTCTTCTCAGAGATCGAACGGTTCGACCGTCACCTGGAAAAGCTGCGGCGGGGACCAGATGAATCGAGAGTGCATTACGTAAGCATCTGCTCGCCAAATTATCTGCACGATGCGCACTGCCGTCTCGCATTGCGCATCGGAGCAAACGCGATTTGCGAGAAGCCCCTGACTATCAACCCGTGGAACCTGGACGCCCTGCAGGAATTCGAGCACGAATTAGGCTTTCGGATCTATACCATTCTTCAATTGCGTCTGCATCCGAAACTTCTCAAATTGAGAGACGAGTTGCTCAAGGGTAACAAGAGCCGCCAGCACGAAGTCTGTCTGACCTACATAACCGCGCGCGGCGGCTGGTATCACGTATCGTGGAAGGGTTCGCCCGAAAAATCAGGAGGCATTGCCACCAACATCGGGATCCATTTCTTCGACTTGTTGTGGTGGCTGTTCGGGGACGTGAGCGGGTGCCGGATCCACTATTCTGATACCCGGCGGATGGCTGGATTTCTAGAGCTCGAACGCGCGCGAGTGAGTTGGTTTCTATCGGTTGATGCGGCCGATCTTCCTTTCGGAGCCGGCCCGAGCGGTCCCGCGACGCACCGCTCGATCACGATAGATGGTGAGGAGATCGATTTCACGGATGGTTTCACGGATCTGCACACGCGAGTATACGAGAGGACGCTCGCGGGTGAGGGCTTTGGGATTGATGCTGCGCGGCCGGCAATTGAGTTAGGTCATTTGATACGCACGACGCCAGTGTCAAGCAAAGACGACACGGTTCATCCGCTTCTGGTTAAGTAGACGGACGACGGATGACCGATGACGGGTGACGGGTGACCGTCCTCGGTCGTCACTCGCAATTTGGTACAATAATCGGCTAATCAGGGAGTTCAATATGGCACAGGAACTGACGACACCGGACGTGCTTACGCTTGAAGAAGCCGCAAACTACCTACGGCTTCCCAAAGACATCATCGAGAAGCATGCAGCAGAAGGCGACATTCCAGGTCGGCGGGTTGAAGAAACCTGGCGCTTTCTCAGAGCCGCCATTGACGAGTGGTTGCGCGCTCAAGATGGCCGGACGGTCCTGCTGCAACAGGCAGGCACGCTAGCTGATGATGAGTCCCTGGCTGAGGTTCGCGATGCGATCTATGCTGAGCGAGGACGTCCTGAGGCTGAGGGGTAACGAGACTCCTGGTGCATTTGCTCGATACAGACACAATCACATATCTGCATGCTGGGCATCCACGTGTAATCAAGCATTTGGACGATATTACCGATCCCGAAGTAGGCACGACGCTAATTACCAAGATCGAATTGCTGCGAGGGCGATTCGATTACGTTCTCAAAGCCGGCACGGGTGCGGAGATCGTAAGAGCGCAGCAGTTGCTCTCACGCACCGAAGAGCTACTGGCCCAGATGATGATAGTTCAGTTCGATGAGGCAAGCGTAGCGCAGTTCGATCGGTTGCGCGCGACCAAGAGGCTGAAGAAGATCGGTCGAGCCGACTTATTGATAGCCAGCATCGCCTTGGCGCATCGGGCTGTTCTCGTTACGCGCAACGTGCGCCACTTTCGACAGGTATCGGGCTTAAAAGTACTGAACTGGGTAGATGGCTGAAACATTGGAAGAGAAACCTCGCGCCATGGAAGGTGATTGCGAAAGTCAAATTGGGCTTTGAGTAGAATAACAGGAGAGAACAAAACGATGGCAAGCAGAGAGCAGATTGTCCGCGAGCTTAGTGCCCTGAACCAGTCTGAGCTGGAACAGGTAGCAAAATACGTTGCCTTCGTAAGGTACCGATCGCTGGTAGAAGCAATTCCGGTCGTCGATCAAGGTCAACTCGCCACCTTATATGGGCAGTTCGCTGACGAGGACCGCGAATTCGCAGAGGGGGGAATGTCAGACTATGCTGCAGCGCTGGCAAAAGAGGATTCTGAGTGACCGTCAAGCGAGGCGAAGTCTGGCTGGCCAATCTTGATCCGACGAGGGGCTCCGAGCAGGCGGGAACTCGGCCTGTGCTTATCTTTCAGAATGATTTGATCAACAGGTTTACGACTACGGTTCTTGCTATACCATTCAGTACAAGCTTACGCCGGGCTTCCTTGCCCTTGGCCCTTTGCGCTTTGCCCTTTGCGCATTATGTCTGACACCGTGATCCGAGTCGAAAACCTCGGCAAGAAATACATCATCGGCCATCAAGCGAATGGCCATCGCACTCTTCGCGACGTGCTGACAGACGCAATCTCCTTTCGTAGTTTCCGCAATCAGAAATCTGAAATCAGAAATCTGAAATCGGAGCCCTTCTGGGCCTTGAGAGACGTTTCCTTCGAGGTCGCCCAGGGCGAGGTGGTCGGCATCATCGGCCGAAACGGCGCGGGCAAATCGACTCTGTTGAAGATCCTTTCGCGCATCACCGAGCCGACCACGGGCCGCGTTCGAATCCGCGGCCGAGTTGCGAGCTTGCTCGAGGTAGGCACCGGCTTTCATCCCGAGCTGACCGGAAGAGAGAATGTTTTTCTGAACGGTGCGATCCTGGGGATGACTCGAGAAGAGATCAAGCGGAAGTTCGACGAGATAGTCGCGTTCGCCGAAGTCGAGAAGTTTCTGGACACTCCCGTGAAGCGCTATTCATCGGGGATGTACGTGCGATTGGCGTTCGCGGTAGCCGCGCATCTGGAACCCGAGATACTGATCGTCGACGAAGTGCTCGCGGTAGGCGACGAGGCATTCCAGAAAAAGTGCCTGGGGAAGATGGACCAGGTCGCTCAGCAAGGTCGCACGGTGTTTTTTGTCAGCCACAATATGCCGAGCATCAAGAGGCTCTGCACTTCGGTAATCCTGTTATCAAACGGACGCCTCGTCCGCAGGGGAAGTGCGGACTCGGTGGTCGGAGAATATCTTCGGGAGAACGCGTCGAACCGAGCAGTGGTTGAGTTAGTAGACTCTGACCATGCTGTCCAATCCCCTTTGAAGATAAGAACAGTCGAGGTGCTGAACTCGAAAGGCGCACCATCAGACATTATCTTTTTTGGAGAAGAGTTTTTCATCAGACTTGGCGTCCAGGCTGTTGAGCGGATGGAAAACACGCGAGTCGGGATCGGCATTCACACCAACGGGATCCGACTCGCCACTGTTCGCGCTCCGGCAGTCGATTTTCCCGCATCACCACAACTACAAACATTTGTTTGCAAGCTCCCGGCTAATGCTCTGCTGCCCAATTTCTATTCCGTCCATGTCGGGGCGCACTCAGTCGAAAGAGGCGGTCTCGATTGGGTCCCTGATGCCGTAGACTTCAGAATCGAGCCGGTCGGTATCGAGGGCTCTGATGATCACGATTATCGGGACTGGGGATTGATAAGCCTGAACGCTCTTTGGGAAGGTGACCTATTGTCTCGTGAAGTCCCCCCGTTGATTCGACCGCAACTCCTGCACCGCGACGATATTCAGAACCTTGAAAACGGCTAACAATCGACTCTCGGGTGTCATCACGACAATTCAGCGGCCAACAGAGTCGGTTTGCAAGCTCGCTCATCGACTTGTCGCCGTCAACACCACCCTGTTTGTCGTCGGCGATAAGAAAGGACCGCCCGATTATGATCTCGAGGGCGCGCAGTTTCTCTCACTAGCTTATCAACTGGATTCAGACTTTGTACTGGCGCGCAAGCTGCCGACCGCTCACTACGCCCGCAAGAATGTAGGCTATCTCGAAGCCATCAGCCAGGGTGCTTCTTGCATCTACGAAACCGACGACGACAACGCGCCGCTTGACAACTGGGGGCCGCGCGCTGAGACAGTCCGAGCCTCTCGCGTTGAGGAGCACGGTTGGGTGAATGTCTACCGCTTTTTCTGCGACGAAAAGATCTGGCCTCGCGGGTTCCCACTCGATGCGGTTAGCGATTCCTTTTCGAAGTTACCAAGCCTCGCTGGCGAAACCGTCGTCGTCCAGGCTCCGATCCAGCAGGGGCTAGTAGATAACTCTCCCGACGTCGATGCGATTTGGCGACTGACGCTTGATCGACCGTTTGATTTTCAACCCGGCACGAGCGTGCTTTTGCCTCGCGGCGCGTGGTGTCCCTTCAACAGTCAAAGCACCTGGTGGTTTTCGGTAGCCTTTCCGCTGATGTACCTACCGAGTTTCTGCAGTTTTCGGATGACGGACATCTGGCGGAGCTTTATCGCCCAGCGGTGTCTCTGGGAGATGAATCTCGGTATTGTTTTTCACGGCCCGGAGGTAGTCCAGCAGCGCAACGAACACGACTTGATGCGAGACTTTGCGGACGAAATTCCGGGGTACACACGTAACAAAGAGATTGTGGCCATCCTCGAAGGGCTGACGCTTACAAAAGGCGCAGACGCGGTTGGCGATAACCTACTTGTTTGTTACCAGGGATTGGTGAGTGCCGGGGTCTTCTCATTCGATGAAGTGACTCTTGTTGATGCCTGGCTGAATGATCTCAACCAGGCAACGTCCCGGCGGACATGCAGCGCAATAAGGTGAATAGCCAGATATGCCAGATGGAATGCACGCGGCAATGAGCAAACGGATCGCAAACGCAGTTCGGCACCTTAAACATCGCACGCTTCTCTACGCTTTCAGAGGAAAACCAAACTCCAATCATCTGAATGGTGTTTCGCGGTGGCATCTTCAGTCGGAGCCTGAATGTATCGAATATCTGGTCACCCGCGCACTCGAAGTCACCCCTGAAGCGGGACACGTGCTTATCATTGGGAACGGAGAGAGTGCTGCTGGTGTCCTAAAGAAGCGACTCAGCCAAAGAGGCGTCACTTCGTCGATTCATTCGCCGGATGATCTTCCCCACGAACGCTCTGACTATCACTGTATCCTCGCAGCTAGTTTCGATGCGAAGGGAGTCTCGAGGATCGCAACCGCGGTGATGACTAGTCCCCTAAACTCCATTCCATTTGAGTACACCTTATCTACCGATAATTACGCTTCTCTTCGGAAACACGATCAGCCCTACTACTCTGCCGATTACTTCATCTCACCGTTGTTGATCTCCGATGTAGACTATTTTGAACTCTATGAAGAATCACTGACTCGCTTCGACCTTAAATGCGACATTCGCGATTTCATGGATTTGTGCCAGCTCATTCAGCAGATTGGCAGTGTCCCAGGTGATGTGGTTGAGTTTGGCTCCTATCGTGGGCATAGTGGCTACCTTATTTCCCGGCTCCTAGAGGCGCTCAACTACGACAAGCGACTCTTTATGTTTGACACTTTCTCAGAGTTTCCAGTTGAAGCCAATTCCGTAGATTCGTTCTGGTCGAAGTCACATCACGTTTCATTCGAGGAAGTGGAAGAGAAGTTTAGGGACAGGCCGAATGTCACCCTTGTTCAGGGCGACTTCACCCAGACGCTGGCGCAGTCGGGAATATCCAAGATCGCATTCGCCTACGTTGATTGCGATTCCTACCGGGCAACAAAGTACCTCGTTGACGAAATATTCGATACAAGGCTCAGTCCACGCGGTATGATTATATTTGAGGACTATGGCCACCCCGCGTTGCTCGGCAATCGCCTTGCCGTTCATGAATTGCTTGACCACAACGCAAACTGCTTTCACTATTTTTCGCAGTTTAGCGGCTTTCTTGTTGTCCTGAAATTAGACTGAGGTCTTAGAAACTACAACGTGAAGCAGGTACTTAGTGAGATCGTAAACACTGGCCGAACTCTTCTACCCTCAGGCGAGAACGTTGAAGCTACAGGTTACATCGATGCATCATGCGGTGCGCTGCTACAGAAAGTCATAAAAGCGGTTCGCCCGAAGGTCGGCGTGGAGGTCGGACTCGCTTTTGGGATTTCGACTCTGTACATCCTCGAAGCGCTCAAGGAAACCGGCGGCGAGAAGTTGATCGGCATGGATCCCGCGCAGCATGACAATCATTGGCGCGGCGGAGGCCTGCATAACATCCGCCAGGCTGGATACGAATCGCTCTACGAGTTTCACGAAAACACTTCGCAGCAGGTTCTGCCGGCTCTTGTCGGCGAGGGACAACAAATCGACTTTGCATTTATTGATGGTTGGCACACCTTCGATCACACGCTTATTGATTTCTTTTACATCGATCAGATGCTGAACGTAGGCGGCATCGTGGTGTTCGACGATGTCGGCTATCCGTCGATTAAGCGCGTTTGCGAATTCATAGTTACCAACCGAGACTACGATGTGTTTGACTCAATGCGCTTGCAGACCGGCAACAGCTCCAACCGGGGTTGGAAGCATAGAGCGAACCGCCTTCTCGATCCATTCGTGCGGACAGACAAGACTCCGGCTCCTGAAGCCAGGAAGAAGGAATTCGAGATAGATGCCGTTTACTTTCTGGCGCTGAGAAAGCGCGGTGACGACGCTCGCCGGTGGGATCACTTCGTGCATTTTTGAGGAGGCGTTTGAACGCTATTAACACCCATCTTGAAGTGAGGTGTTAATTAGACACGTCTGGAATAATCCTTGAACAGTCCACTGGTCACCATCATTGTACCCAGCTTTAATCAAGGCCGATTCATCAAGGAGACTCTTGACTCGATAATCGGCCAGGACTATCGCCCGATCGAAGTGCTGGTCATCGACGGCGCCTCAACCGATCAGACCACTGAGGTGCTTGAGTCCTACCGCGGTGTGCCCGACTTGAAGTGGTGGTCCGAGCCCGACAACGGGGTTGTCGACGCCGTCAACAAGGGATTAGAAAAAGCGAGCGGCGAGATAATATCGATTCAAAGCTCGGATGATCTATATCTCCCAGGCGCCATCACGGCAGCGGCCGGCTTTCTGACAGAGCACAGTGATGTTGCTCTTGTTTATGGTGATGTAGAGTTGATCAACGAACGCTCCGAGGTTGTCGGAAGAGATATTCTTGAACAGTTCGACCTGAAGCACTACCTGGGACGCTTCTCCTACATACCGCAGGCGAGCGCCTTCTTTCCTGCACGCCTCGTGAAGGAGATCGGCGGATGGCGTCAGGAAGTGAGCTACGCAGCCGATGCCGATTACTGGTTACGAATTGCAGTGGGTCATAAGGTGGCGAGACTTGATCGATTGATGGCGCGATACCGATATCACCCTGATCAGCGAGACACGCAGAAGGCCAAGATCTCTCGTGACTGGGACCGGGCAATAACCGATCTTCTGGCTGCGAACAACGTCGATCGATCGACACGCAGCTTCGCCCGGATGGGTATCTACCTGGCAAAGTATCGTTACACTCCGGAGTCGGATTGGTTGCGGAGATCGTTGTATCTGTATCGTGCGGCCGCCGCGAATCCATCAGCGGTCCTGGATGCTCGTTTTCCTAAGCGCGAGCTGATCATAGGGCGCAAGCCGATATGGAAGTTTCTCTCGCGAGTGAAGCGGTGGCTGGGCTTTCGCCCGCGCACCACGACGGCGTTGTGAATTCTGTGAGCGTCATTTGGACCGCGGCGGCAAGGTACTCCGCGACGCCGCTTTGGTTTCCGATTCGCGAAGACAAACCGGCGTCGCGGAGTACCTTGCCGCCGCAGTCCAAAAATGACCTACTCCTTGAAACAAAAACTCGGCGGGATCGTTTATGATCTGCCACGGTTTCTCTGGTCGATGCGGCCATCATCCCGGTATCCGTGGGTCTTCATGCGTAACCGCGATGAACGCTTAATTGTGGACGGCTCTGGAGTCGGAGCGCAATGCAACTGGCAATGGACCTCGGACCTTCACATCACCAAGGTTTTTCCGGTTCTCGGCCGGACGCTTATGATGAGGGCTTTACGCGAGTGGCCGATAGGGTTTCGGGCCGAGCCGCTTCGGCGCGACGAGAATGCTCAAGTTTCATTTGTCATAGGGCATCGCGGCATGGAGCGATTGCCTCACCTGCTTCTAACACTTCAAAGCATCGCGGCCCAGCATGAGGTTTCTCTCGAATGCATCGTGGTCGAACAATCCGCGTCACCGGAGGTGAAAGAACACTTGCCGGCGTGGGTTCGATACGTACACACAGCGCTCGGTTACGCGGATATGCCTTACAGCCGTGCGTGGGCATTCAATGTTGGCGCGCGTATGGCGGAGAGCGCACTGCTTGTGCTTCACGACAACGACATGGTCGTCCCCGCTGACTACGGGCGTGAGATCATCGAGCGAGTCCGAGAAGGCTACGAGGTGATCAACCTCAAGCGCTTTATCTTCTATTTGACCGAGGCGCATTCTGCGGCAGTGCTTTCTGGAGAAGAGTCTCTCTCAGTCAGGCCGCCTGAGACGGTCGTGCAGAATCTGGAAGCCGGCGGCAGCCTGGCAATCACGCGTGAGGCGTACTTTGCAATCGGCGGGTTAGACGAAGCGTTCGTCGGCTGGGGCGGCGAGGACAACGAGTTCTGGGAGAGGGCGGGCACACGGCGGGTCTGGCCACACGCTTACTTGCCGATCGTGCACCTTTGGCATCAGGCTCAGCCCCAGAAAGCAGAGGCGAACAACCCGAATCAACAACGTTATCAAGAGCGGTCTTCGAGTCCCGTCGAAGAGCGAATCAGAGAACTGACCGTGAGCAACTTTGGAAGCGCTCGATCTGTGGAGGAGGGCGCTCCGCGAGGCTAAATCGAATGCCTAGTTTGCTCAGCGGTTTCTCTTCCAAGCTGGCAACCCTGGCGGGCCTGATGCGAGATCCCGACCGACTGCGCGTCTACGTCCGCAATCGAATTCCGTCGCTGCCCGCAACATCACCGCTCATTCGATGGCTCTATCCAGCCTGGTGGAAGTATCAGGTTTACCGGTTCAGTTTCCGCTTCCGCGGTGGCGAAGGAGAAACCAAGCCGAAGGGCCGCAACCGCTATCTGATCCGTATTCCCAATGCAGCCGGCATCGGCGATCAAATACTCACTTGCTGGTCCGAAACCTACATGCTGGCCCGGACTTACGGGCTCACTTTTGCTCATCACCCTTTTCTACGCAGCTATCATTGCCCGGACGCCGACTGGGAGGCCTTCCTCGGATTTGGTGAGGGCGAAGTGCAGGCCACCGAGTTACTCCGCGATAAGAGCCTGGTGAAAGTTTACCTGCCGCCGCTCGCTTTGACCTCGCCGCAGAATCACCTGATTCTGTCCCGGCTCATCAACAGAGTGTACCGGCAAGACAACGTCGTGTTTCATCTGGGCACCGGGGTGTATTTGGGATCTGACATCGAACAGGCGGAGGTAATGCCATCCGTTTACCAGCACAAGTACCAGGCCGCGAGGAGGCGAAGTCGCGTGGCGGAAACGTTCGACCAAAGGCACCTGCATGTCGCCGTTCACATCAGACGCGGGGACCTGGCTCTTCTCAAAGACGCCCTTGGCGAGCAGTGGGACAAGCGATGGATCGATCTGTCTTACTACACGAACGTACTTGGCGATTTGCTGTCGGCTCTGGCGACGTATAGAACACAAGTACACATCTTCTCCGATGGGACCGCCGATGAGTTGGCGGAGCTCGAATCGTTCCCCAATACGAGACTTCACCTTGGTGACGATCCTATCGAGTCATTTCACGCGATGGTCATTGCTGATGTGCTTGTCGTAAGCACGAGCGCTTTTGCAATCTGCGCAGGAAAGATCTGTGGTGGAATCAAGCTCGCCGGCAAGGATTTTGACAGCCCTCAGTTCAGGCTCTTCATCCCTGGCGGCGAAGATTGGATTCAGATAGAACCAGACGGGCACTTCTTTCCAGACACAGAGAGAAGGATTGGGAAGTTGCTTCGGCCCCACGTAGCTGACCGAGTATGGGCAACGTAAGCGGCATCGTCAAATCAGGCTTGAAGCGCACGGTGCTCTACGACGTGCTTGTGCGTGTCAGGGCGCGCAGAGAAACCAAAAGGCGGACAGACACCGACCGCGCGCTGATAGAGGCCTGGGAGCGCAGCGGGCGTCCGATCCCTCCGCCGGACGCAGTCAAGCAAAGAACTGTCAGGGAGTATGGCGAAAGGTTCGGGCTCGATTGCTTCGTCGAGACGGGAACATGCCTGGGCGCAATGCTCGACGCGGTCAAAGGCTGCTTTAAGAAAATTTACTCGATAGAGTTGGATGAAACCCTCTTCGAAAACGCAGAAATCCGGTTTCGTCCGTACAAGCACATACGGTTGCTTCAAGGTGACAGCGCCGATCTTTTGCCAGGACTTTTGAACGAGGTTCGACAGCCTTCACTGTTCTGGCTCGATGCGCATTACTCGGGCGGGTTCACAGCGAAGGGTGAGGTAGCAACTCCCGTGCTGAATGAACTCGAGTCGGTTCTCCTTCACGACGTGTCGGGGCACGCGATCGATCTTGATCGATGACGCGCGGGACTTCACCGGCGCGAACGATTATCCGACGATTGAAGAGTTACGGCGTCTCGTTCTGGCCAGATGGCCTAACGCGGCATTCAGGGTCGAGCACGACATTATCCGAATCCGTTCCTAAGACCGATTCGCGAATCGATTACAAGCCGGAATCTGTTGAAGGTGTTTGTTAGCGGAGAGAATAGCTCTTGACTACGTGCTCTTCGCCCTTTCCTCCTTGCTCTTAGGTCAAGCATGTGCGGAATAGCTGGTTGGTTTCTTAAAAAAGGCGTCACGCGCAATGTCGCACACCTAGTCGCGATGGCTGATGCGATCGAGCACCGCGGGCCCGATGATCGAGGATACTTTTATGATCGCGAGCGCGGTGTCGCCTTCGCTCACAATCGCCTGAGCATCATTGACCTCTCTCCAGCCGGGCACCAGCCGATGGCGAGCGAGGACGGGCGCTTCGTTCTAAGCTACAACGGCGAGCTGTATAACTTTCTCGATTTAAGAACGGAACTAGAAAAGCTGGGTCATCAGTTTCGCTCGCGTACCGATAGCGAAGTTGTGCTGCACAGTTTCATCCAATGGGGACCGGCTTGCCTGGACCGCTTCAACGGCATGTTTGCTTTTGCGATTTGGTCGGTAGAAGGCGGCAAGCTGTTTCTGGCGCGCGACCCGCTCGGGATGAAGCCGCTGTACTACGCGGCGCTGCCGGGTGATCAAGGCTTTGTCTTCGCCTCCGAGATCAAAGCGTTTCTCGCGCTGCCCGATTTCAAGGTCCGTATTAATCGCGACGCGCTCGAGCAGTTTCTGGAGTTCGGCTACACCTTTGACGATCACGTGACCTCGCTTGAAGGCGTTTTCAAGCTTCCACCCGGACACGTGATGGAAGTGGTCGAGGGCGCTACCTCTCAGCCCTGGCCTTTTTTCACGCCGCCCGCGCCTGACGCCTACGACGAGCGCGAGATGCGTGACCGCGAACAGGAGCTTTATGAAACGCTTTCAGAAGTAGTCGCCCAGCACCTGATCGCGGACGTGCCGGTTGGGTTGTTGCTCTCGGGCGGACTCGACTCGAGCATAGTCGCCGCGCTCGCGGCTCGCCACGCACGGATAACTACTATCAGCATGGGTTTTGCCCAGTCCGAGATCGACGAGCGCCCACATGCCCGATTAGTTGCAAATCACATTGGGTCCGATCATCGCGAGATCATGATTCAGCCGCGCGAGATCAGCGAAGGCCTCGAAGAGATCGCCTGGTACTTCGACGATCTGTTTGCCGACTGGGGCACGGTCTCGACCCGACTGATGTACAAGAAGTGTCGTGAGGCTGGAATTAAAGTTGTGCTGGTCGGCGAAGGCTCGGATGAACTGTTCGGAGGCTACGCGATCTTCGACGCCGCATTGCACGCCCGCGGACCGATGACCTGGAAGCTGTTCCAACTCTATCGTCGTTACGCAGGCCGGCGTTATGGCGGTCACTTTGTGAAGTTCGCGGCGATCATGAGGCAATACCTCGGCGAGGCGAACGGTGATCTATTCAACGCGGTGCGGCTGTTCGAATCACGGAATCAGTTGCCAAACAACTACGTGATGAAAGTGGACAAGGCGAGCATGTCGGTAAGTGTGGAGGCTCGCGCGCCGTTTCTGGACCGTCGCGTTGCCGAGCTTGCGTATCGCACGCCCTCCCATTGCATGTTGAAGGAAGGCGCCAACAAGCACCTGTTGCGTTCAATGGCCGAGCGATTCGAGTTGCTGCCACTTGAGACAACACGCCGCGAGAAGTTCGGCGCGTCGATCGCGGCCTCGTGGATGGATGAGTCACAGAAGTTTCGCGAATACGCGCGACAGGTGATCCTGGATCGCAACGGTTGGGTGGATGAGCTCGGGCTGCGCGCTCCGATGACCGATTACTTCAACGGCAAGCGACAGGGGTACTCTTTTCCGCGGGCAATCAGCATCTTCAGCAACCTTGCCTGGCGGTTGCTGTTGTTGAACCTTTGGTCACGAAGGTACGTGGGGGCGTAGGGGCGAAGCGCGAAGGGCCAAGAGCAAAAGGCCAAGAGCGACGGGCAAAGGGCCAGAGCGAAGGGCAAAGGCTGACCTCTGACCTCTGACCTCTGACTTCTGACCGCTGACCGCTGACCTCTGACTTCTGAAGCTTTATGACAGAAGATATCGCACCGGCTTTTGTGTCGCACGCGACGTTTGATGAATACGCCGGCGATTACGAGCAAGCTCTCAACAAAGGCGTGTCCCTGTCGGGAGAATCCCCCGTCTACTTCGCCGAGAAGCGCGTCGAGTACACTGCTCTTTGGATTCACGCGCTGGGGGTGTCCGCGCCGCGGCGCATCGTAGACTTTGGTTGCGGAGTCGGCAACAGCACTCCTCACTTCCGACGGCACTTTCCCCAGGCACAGTTGTTGGGGCTGGACGTTTCCACTGCGTCGATCGAGCGCGCTCGCGAAGTTCACGGCGACGCGTCGAAGTTCTTGCTGCTTGATGAAGCGCGCGGCGCCGGGGAACGCGACCTTGTTTATTGCAACGGAGTATTTCACCACATCGCGCCTGGCGACCGTGGCGAGTGGGCCGCGCGCGTGCACGAGATGCTAATGCCGGGAGGCTTCTTCGCGTTGTGGGAGAACAATCCATGGAATCCGGGCACGCGAATGGTGATGCGGCGAATTCCATTTGATCGCGACGCGATTACGCTGACGGCGGGCGAGGCGCGGGGTATGCTTGTTCAATCCGGCTTCGAGATAGTAGGGACAGGGGGGAACGAGAGCCTGGACAGTTAAGGCCAATCCCAACGGGATTGCGTCTCACAGCCCAAGGGGTTGCCGTACTAGGCTACCTTGGGTTACTGGATCGTGATTGGTCCAACCCCAACGGGGTTGCGTCTGTCGGACTCGAATGACCAACAACTAACGTGGTGGCGTGGTGTCATGGTCAGGTTGGCCGCAACCCCTTCAGGGTTGCAAACCAACAACCCACTCCGCGTCTGCGGCGGCGTCACCCAGGGTAGCCGAGTACGGCAACCCTGGGCTGAGAGATGCAACCCCTCTCGGGGTTGCCGCCACAATCGAATTGATTCGCGTTGGACTAAGATTAGCTATGAATACCAACAAGCCCTGCTTGACCGTAGTCATTCCGGCCCTCAACGAGGAAGAAGCCATCGGCAACACCATCTCCAGATGCCTCGCCGCAACCGAGGAGATATGCAACTCGGGGCGCCTCTCCGAAGTCGAGTTCATCGTGGTCAGCGACGGCTCGACCGATCGCACCGTCGAGATCGCTCGCAGCCTCGCCGACCAGAACCCGCAAATCAATTTGATCGTCTTCGAGCAGAACTGCGGCTACGGCGCGGCGATCAAAGAAGGCTTCAGCAAGGGCAAAGGCGATCTGGTCGCGTTCCTCGACGCCGACGGAACCTGTGATCCGCGCTTCTTTGGCGAGCTGTGCTCGACGATGCAAGCTGAAGAGGCCGACATCGCGTTAGGTTCGCGGATGGGACCAGGCAGCCATATGCCGTTCACGCGGCGGCTGGGCAATCGAATCTTCGCCTTTCTGCTGGGCTTCTTGAGCGGCGAAGCGGTGACCGACACCGCAAGCGGGATGCGAGTCGTTCGCCGCGAGGCGCTCGCCGATTTGTACCCGCTGCCCGACGGACTGCACTTCACTCCGGCCATGAGCGCGCGAGCGGTAATGCAACGGCTGAGGATCATAGAAGTGCCGATGGCTTATTCCGAACGCGTGGGCGAGAGCAAGCTCCGCGCTGTGAAGGACGGGCTGCGATTCCTGCGCGCGATAGTCGACGCCGTGTTGTTCTATCGGCCGGCTCGGATGTTCACGTTGTGTTTCAGCTTGTGTGCGCTTGGGGTCTTGTTGCTGGCGATTTCGCCCGTCGAGTTCTATTTTCGCAATCACTATTTCGAGGAATGGATGATCTATCGCTTCATAGTTGGCCTGCTGTTGGGCGCGATGGGGTTCACGCTGCTTTGCTCGGCGGTGATCGCAGACGAGCTGTTCGGACTGACCAACAAGCGGCGGCGATGGAACAGCTTCAGCAGCCATCTTCTGCACCAGGTCTTCTCAAAGACCTCGCTGCTCGCTATCAGCGCGCTGATGGTTTTGGTATCGGTGGTACTGGTATGGCCTGGCGTCGTCGAGTACTTCACGACGCGACACGTGACGCTGCACTGGTCGCGAGTGATCGTAGCGGCGTTCGGATTCTTGATAGCTACGGAGTGCGTGGTCACCGCGAGCCTTCTTAGAATAGTCGGATTGTGGAAAGACTTCCTCGCGTCCTCCCAAACGAAACCGACCGATGACCGACGACAGGCGACCGAAGACCGGGGTGAGTTAGCGATAACCGACGACCGGCGACCAAAGACCGAAGTGGGCTACTGATGACCGAGGGCTTAGCAGAGATGGCCGATGACAGGCGACCGATGAGGGGAGACGACCGAAGACCGACGACCGGAGATCGTGGACCTTCACCGGTAGTCCGTCATCAGTTGGTAGTTCCCGGTCTCGTCTCCACAATCATCCCGGTCTACAATCGCGCAGGGATGCTTCGCGAAGCCATTGCGAGCGTACTGGCGCAAACCTATCGCCCAATCGAAATAGTCATCGTTGACGACGGCTCGACTGACGACACCGCGCGAGTCGCCGACGAGATTGCTCAGACGCATCCGCAAGAGCTTCGGGTGATTCATCAGTCGAACACCGGACCTGGACTCGCGAGAGAGGCGGGCCGTCGATTGGCAACCGGAGAGTTTATTCAGTACTTGGACAGCGATGACGTCCTGCTTCCGCGAAAATTCGAGTTGCAAGTCGCCGGGCTCAAGGCTCATCCCGAGTGCGGCGTGTCTTATGGAAATACGCGGTTTGGTAAGCGGGGCGAGCGGCCGAACGAAACTGCCTGGAAGCGAACTGGCGAAAGAATAGCGACGATGTTTCCATCAATGCTCGAATCGCGATGGTGGGGTACGTCGACGCCGCTATACCGAAGACAGGTGACGGACAAGGCCGGCCCATGGACAGACCTGCTCAACGAAGAGGATTGGGAATACGA
>WNFR01003730.1_pt1 | contig 15734 bp, 13 predicted proteins | sample 5400221 | NCBI WGS metagenome assembly WNFR01 (sample SAMN13153357, study PRJNA577476) | soil metagenome | isolation source: 40 cm soil under Madrone tree | place: USA:California | collected 2016-06-14 | reverse complement strand
ACGGTGGACACCGCCGACTCGGCGCTGGCCGCGCTGGACCGGATCACCGCCCGGGACTATGACGCGATCGTCACCGATATCAAGATGCCGGGGATGGACGGTCTCGCGCTCCTGGCCGAGATCCAGGGGCGCCGGCCCGACACGCCCACGCTCATGATCACGGGCCACGGTGAATACGACCTCACGGTTCGGGCGCTGCGCGGCGGCGCTTACGACTTCATCCAGAAGCCGATCGACCGGGATCACTTCGTGGCATTGTTGTACCGGGCGATCCGAGCGCACGCGCTGAATCGCCGGGTGAAGGACCGGCGCTTGGCCCTGGGGCGTTGCGTCAGTGAACTGGAGCGGATCGTGGTGAAGCTCGGGCGCGAACTGCGCCCGACGCCGGCAAGGGGCGAGCCATGAGTCAGGGTCACGTGCTCATCGTCGACGACGACTTGGCCCTGCTGCAGGCGCTTCCCGAGGCCCTCCGGATCCGGATGGCCGGATTGACGGTCGACACGGCTGACTCGGCGGCGGCCGCACTCGACCAGATCACGGCCCGCGACTACGACGCGATCGTCACCGACATCAAGATCCCGGGAATGGACGGTCTCGAGCTCCTGGCCGAGATCCGGACGCACCGCCCCGACACACCCACCCTGATGATCACCGGGTACGGCGAGCACGACCTGGTGGTGCAGGCCCTCCGCGCCGGGGCCTACGACTTCATCCGCAAGCCGATCGATCGCGATTACTTCGTCGCGTCGTTGCGCCGTGCGATGGACAAGCGTGAGCTGAGCCGCCGGGTCAAGGGCCAGCAACTGGCGGTGGAGGGCCACCTCAGCGAACTCGAGGCCATCGTCGAGGAGCGCGCGCGCGAACTGCGGGAGAGGAACAAGGTCAGCGAGAGCCCGCTGCGATTTTTGATGGACCCGAATGGGCAGATGGAGAAGATTGTCGAGCAGATCAAGCAGGTGGCCGACTCCCCGCTCACGGTCCTCGTCGAGGGCGAGACCGGCACTGGCAAGGAGCTCGTCGCTCGGGCGATCCATCAGCTGAGCGCCCGACGCGAGAAGCCGTTTGTCGCTGTCGACTGCGGCGCGATGCCGGACACCCTGATCGAGTCGGAGCTTTTTGGCTATGAGAAGGGCGCGTTCACGGGCGCCCATCAGCGCAAGGAGGGGCAGTTCCAGCTTGCCGGAGGGGGGACGCTTTTCCTCGACGAGATCGTCAACCTTCCCCTCCCCACGCAGGCGAAGCTACTGCGTGCGTTGCAGGAGCGACAAGTCCAGCCGCTCGGCAGCAAGCGCCCGGTCCAAGTGCTCGCGCGGATCATCGCCGCCTCCAATGTCCCCCTCGAGCGCGAAGTGCGGGCTGGCCGGTTCCGGCAGGATGTCTATTACCGCCTGAACGAATTCGCCATCACCCTGCCGCCACTCAGGGAGCGAGATAACATCCTCCACCTGGCGAACGAGTTTCTCCCCGAAGCCGGCATGGAGCTCGGCCGCCCCTGCCGCAAGATCTCAGAAGCGGCGGCGCAGGTCCTTCTGCGGTATCACTGGCCAGGCAACGTGCGCGAGCTCAGGAACGTCATTCGCCGCGCCATTCTCCTCGCTGCGGACGTCATCGAGCCGGCGCACCTCTCGGTCATTCCCGTCGACTCGCCTGCGACGGCCGCACTTCGCGAAGCGCCGGCGCCCGGTGATTGCTCTTTGAAGGAGATCGCGGACGCGGCCGCAGCGCAGGCCGAGCAGGACGCGATCCGCCGCGTCCTCCAGCTCACCGGCGGGAACAAGAGCGAAGCCGCGCGGCTCCTTCGAACTGACTACAAAACGCTGTACCTCAAGATAAAGCAGTACCGCATCGACGCGGGGCAGTTCAGGGGGTTCCGCGCGTCGTGATCCGCCCGTAACTCTGGTCCGCTCACCAGGCTACCGTCATTGGCCTGGGAGTTGCGTGGGTTCTGCCGTGGCCTCCAGGAACGTGGCAGGAGCGAGCGGCAGACGACGACAGGAGACGCGCTTCTCGCTGAAGGAGCTCGCCGACCGCGCCGCCGCCGAGGCGGAACGACAGGCGATACGCCTGGCTCTTTACGCCACGCGTGGCAATAAGAGTGAAGCGGCTCGGCTTCTCCGAGTGGACTACAAGACCCTCCACCTCAAGATGAAGCGCTACGCGCTCGACGCGTCGGATTTCCGGGCGCCGTAACCATCGGCCAGCTCTGGCGACGACGCCATGGTGTGTGCGCCATAGCTCGCGGCCAGATCTGTTCGGGTTGGTGCGTTCGCCGGCGGCGGTTTCTCCTGTCCGCACCGCCACTTGCCCACGTTCGCCTTGAGATCGATGGTGCGAGCCCGCACGCGGGCACGGGGCTTGCGTTCAACCGCGAGGGGAATGGAGTTCCACCTACACAGGAGAGAGCTAGATGAAGAACTTAGTGCTGCTTGCCACACTGACTGCTGGATTGAACCTCGCGCTCATGTCTTCCGTGAACGGCGCAACGTATGGCGGTGACGCCACGGGCGCAGTGGTGACGGTGACGGCCACGGGCACGTCGATTCGCGCCGCCACCAACTCGCTGTCGATTTCGGGAGGAGAGGCCGATGCCGCTCTATCCGTCGGTGACATCCCGGGCAGCGCGACGGGCGGCGTGGTTACGCTTGCCGCCAGCGCGATGCACAGCGCCGTCGTTGGCACCGGTCCGACGACCAGAGCTGAGGGCTCAATGGGCGCGGTCGGCCTGACAGTGTCCGGGAACCAGATCAGCAGCGATTTCCTCATGGCCCGGAGCAACGCCAGCTGCGGACCGTCGGTCGCGGGCAGCTCTGAGCTCGTCAACCTCGTCATCAACGGACAATCGATCACCGTGACGGGCGCGGCCAACCAGACCGTCGCGTTATCAAACGGCAGCGCGATCATCAATGAGCAAGTGCCGACGGTCGGAGCGACCTCCGGCGAGCTCATTGTCAGGGCGCTGCACGTGTTGACGAACGATACGATCACCGGGCAACCGATCGCTGACGTCGCGCTCGGCACGGCCGACGCCAAGATCGACTGTGCGGCCGGCTGGTCCCCGGGCGAGGACTGGGTCACCGGCGGCGGGTGGATCCCTGGAAACGCAGGCGGTATGGCGACGTTCGGTTTCGTCGCCGGCCCCGGTGGTGGCGGCAGCACGCGCGGGCATCTGACGCTGAAGGATCAAAGCACGGGTGAAACCCTTCATGGAACTGTGATCATCAACATGACCGACTGCATATCCGGCGTGAGCCACTTCGAAGGCCAGGACCAGAACGGCATTGGGTTCCAAGTCGACACGGCCGACAACAGCGACCCCGGGGCTGGTCGCGACACGTTCACGATCAACGGAGCATATTCGAACCCCGGTCCACTGCTCGGCGGCGGCAACATTCAGACGCACGGTTTCAGCTGTCACTAGCCGCTCGCGCAGACCGTCGCGGCCGGGGTGATCCCCGGCCGCGAGGCCATCGTCTCGGGGCGCGCTCAGCCGCGAAGCGCCTTCATGACGCGTTCGTCTTCGAGCGCCTGCTGCGGCTTACCTTCGAAGATGATCTCGCCGCGGTCGATCGCGTAGAGCCGGTCCGCGATGCGCGCGGCGTTGACGAGATTCGACTCGGCGATCAGGAGCGAGATCCCCAGATCCTCGATCTTGAGCACCGCATCGCGGAACCGCTTGACGACGACCGGGGCGAGCCCTTCGAACGCCTCGTCCAGAAGCAGCAGCGTGGGGGCGAGCGCCATCCCGCGCGCGATGGCGACCATCTTGCGCTGGCCGCCGCTCAGGTTCATCCCCTGGCGGCGCAGCAGCTCGCGCACCTCGGGGAACACCGAGAACACCCGCTCCTCGACATCCGCGTCGGCGAGCGCCTCCAGCCTGCGGCGCGCCTTCGCCGACATCCAGCGGCTGATCATCATGTTCTCCGCCACCGTGAGCTCGGGGAAGATCCCGCAGCCTTCGGGCGCGTAGCCCATGCCGCGCCGCGCACGCTGGTGCACCGGAAGCGAAGTCACCTCCTCGCCGTGAAACAGGATCTGGCCGGACTTGACCGGCAAAAAGCCCATGATGCTTTCCATGGTCGTGGTCTTGCCCGCGCCGTTGCGCCCGACCAGGCAGACCACTTCGTGGCTGCGAACGCTCAGCGAAACCCCGTGCAAGATGTGTGCGGGGCCGCGGAAGGCGTGGATGTTTTTCACCTCCAGCATGTCAAACGTCCGTCCCCAGCAGATACTTGGCCACGTCGCTGTTTTGGCGGATCTCCTCGGGCGGACCGTCGGCGAGGAACCTGCCTTCGTGCATCACGACGACGCGATCGGAGTACTTGAACACCACGTCCATGTCGTGTTCGATGACGACGGCCGTTATCCCGCCGCCTCGCACCACCGCAGACACCGTGTCCATGATCTGCGCCTTGTCGCGCGTGCTGACGCCGCTGGTCGGCTCGTCGAGGAACAGCAGCTTGGGACGCAGCGCGTAGGCGACCGCCACGTCGAGGAGCTTGCGCTCGCCCTGCGCGAGCCCTCCCGCGCGCCTCTCAGACTTGCCGCCGAGGCCGAACTCGCCGAGCAGATCCGACGCTTCGCGGGTCACCGCGGCATCGCGCTCCGCGAGCGCAAGAATCCGCTTGGTCTTGCCTTCACGCGCGAAGATCGCGAGCGCCACGTTGTCGAGGACAGACATATCGTCGAAAAGATTCACGAGCTGGAAGCTCCTCGCGATGCCCGCCCGGATGCGCTCTTCCACCGACGCAGAGGTGATGTCGCGATCCCCGATAAAGATCCTGCCGCTATCGGGGAGCAGGAAGGCGCTAATCAGGTTGACCAGCGTGGTCTTGCCCGCGCCGTTGGTGCCGACGAGCGAGAGGAACTCGCCTTCGTTGACGGTGAAATCCACCCCGTCCACGGCGCGCGTTTCGCCGAAGTGCTTCTTGAGGCCCTCTGTCCGCAAGAGATTCATTTGAACTTCGCCGACAAGCGTTGCGCGGTGCCGACGATTCCTGCCGGGAGGAAGGTCACCAGCATGATCAGGATCGCGCCGAGCGTGATCTGCCAGTATTCGGTGACCGCGATGGCGTAGACCTCGAGGTAGTTGAAGAGCACCGCCCCGACGATCGGGCCCGAGAAGTTACGGAACCCCCCGAGCACCGCGAAGAACACGATCTTGCCCGACTGCGGCCAGTACAGGACGTCGGGGGTGGTGAGTCCGTTGAGCGGCACCCAGAGGATGCCAGCCAGGCCGGTGAAGATCCCCGACAAGAGGAACGCGAGCCACCGGTAGCGCCAGATCCGTACGCCGAGAAAGCGGGCGCGGGTCTCGTTGTCACGGATCGCCTGCAGCGTCTTGCCGAACGGAGAGTGGACGATCAGCCACATGAGCGCCGTGCACACGCAGAACACGACGAGCACGTAGTAATAGTAGAGGGTGATGAACCTCGCGAATGCGTCGGCCCCCGGGAAACTGATGAGGCCGCCCAGCAAGGTCAGCTTCGAGAACGGCACGCGCAGCCCGTCGGTGCCGCCGGTGATCCAGAAGAACTTGTAGGCGAGCGTCCACAGTACCTGCGAAAGCGCGAGCGTCAGGATGGCGAAGAAGATCCGCGTATGGCGCACGCACACCACGCCGAACAGCGCCGCGAGCGCGGCCGAGCATGCGATCCCGCCCAGGATGAGCAGTTCCATCGACGCGACGCCGAGATAGCGCATCATGAGCGCCACGGCGTACGCGCCCGCGCCGAAGTAGGCGGAATGTCCGAACGAGAGCAGCCCGGTGTAGCCGAGCAGGAGATTGAACCCGAGCGCGGCGATCGCGAGCGTCAGGCCGTAGGTGAGGAGCTGGGTCTGATACGTGCCCGCGACCACGGGCACCAGGGCAAGAATGATCAGGATGGGAACGGCGAGCTTCACGCCTTCCTCCCGAATAGACCCGTCGGCCGGATGAGGAGCACGATGGCGGCGATCAGGTACAGCGCCGCCAGCTCGAATTCCTCCCAGAACTGGATGGTGATCGTCCTCAGGGCGCTCACGATCAGCGCGCCGACCAGGGCGCCCTCGAGGCTGCCCAGGCCGCCGATCACGACCACGACGAACGCGATGACCAGCACTTCCACTCCCATGCCGAGCACCGCGGCCTGGCTCGGAACGACGATGGCGCCGCCGAGCCCCGCCATGAAGCAGCCCAGACCAAAGGCGAGGGCGTAGATCCGCCCGACGTCGATCCCCAGCGCCGCGGCCATGCGCCGGTCCTGCGCCGTGGCACGCAGCAGCACGCCAAACTTGGTGCGGTACACGAACGCCCACAGAGCGAGCGCCGCGACGGCTCCGACTCCGATCATCAGCAGGTTGTAGACGGGATAGGGCAGTCCCCCGATGCGAACGAGCCCGAGGGAGTCCACGAGCTCGCTCGCCGTAAGCGGCGTCCCACCCCACAGCAGCCGGATGACATCCTCGAGAACCAGCAGCAGGCCGAAGGTCACGAGCAGCTGATATTCCTCCGGCCGCCGGTAGAACGGCCGGATCAAGGTGGGCTCGATCGCGAGGCCGATCAACGCCACCGCAATCGCCCCGAGAAGCAGGAAGATGAACAGCGCGGCCGGCGCAAGCGTGGCCGCCGCCACGCCCACCGACCAGGCGGTGACGTAGGCGCCGAGCGCGTAGAAGCTGCCGTGCGCCATGTTGACGATTCCCATCACCCCGAAGATCAGGCTGAGCCCGGCGGCGATGAGGAACAGCACCGCGGCGTAGGACAACGAATTGAGAACTTGTAGCGCGACGATTTCCATCGCCTTCTTCTTCTAAGGCGCACCGCCGGGGCGGCCCACGCCACCCCGGTCGAAGATCAGCGCGTCACACCTTCGCTGCTGCCGGCCAGGTCTTCTTGATCCAGTCGGCCGCGGCCGTGGACTCGTTATGTCCCTGGCCGGGTTTCGGCCAGTTGGGCGGCGCGGTGATGCTGCGGATCGGGATGGAAACGATGCTCGCCGAGTCCCACACCGGGAAATCGTATCCCGGCAGGTTCTTGCTCAGGCCGGTCACCGTGTCCTTGTAGCCCTGGTGATTGTCCGGGCGGATATAGACGTAGCCCGCCGGCGCATCGATTCCCGCGCCCTCGAGCATGGCGATGATCGCCTCGTCGTCGGGCCAGCCGCTGACGAGCTGGTTCGCCTTTTCCACGGCATGCTTATAGAAGTACAGCGAAGTGTAGGCGCCCTCGGCCTCGAAGCTCGGATACTCCTTCCAGCGCTTGTAGTACGTCTCGACGAAGCTCTTGTTGATCGGCCAGCGCTCGGCGGATGGATAGAGGAAGTGATAGTTCGCGTGCACGCCGGCCAGCACGCCCTCGGGGTGATCCTTGCCGATCGAGTGCGGGTAGCCGCCGAAAGCGAGCGTGGTGGCGACCTTCATCTTGTCGAACAACCCGTAGCGAAGCGCCTGCTTGTAGAACGCGACATAGTCGCCGCCCCACACGCCGGCAATCAGCAGATCGGGCTTGGTCGAGAGGATCTTCGTGATGTGCGAGGTGAAATCCGTAGTGCCCAGCTTCGGCCAGGATTCGGAGACGACCTCTATTCCGGGCAGCAGCTTCCCCAGCGCGAGCACGAAGTGCTCGAAAACATTGCGCCCGTAGCTGTAATCGGGCTGCAGCGAGGCGATGCGCCGCACCTTGGGCCAGTGCGTCGCGGCGCCGATGGCCGCAGTGACGCCGTCCGCAGACTGGATGTTGGTCACCCGGAAGGTGTACTTCGGGCTCGGCACCGCCTTGTCGAACAGGAAATCGGTGCAGCCGTCGTTGAACAGTGTGAGCAACCTCAGTTCCTCCGCCACCGGCCCGAGGGCGGGAGTGTTGCCGCTCGAGATGACCCCCGTGTAGAGCTCGATCTTCTCCGCGAGCCTCATGCGCCGCAGTTCCTTCACGTTGCCGTCGGTCCCGGCGGCTTCGTCGGCGAAAATCGTCTCGATCTTGCGCTTGCCGAGCAGACCGCCCTGCGCATTGATCTCCTCCTGGGCGAGGACATGTCCGCGCTGGCCCGGGCCGCCCAGAAGCTCGGCCGGGCCGGTCAGAAACGTGGTGTGACCGACCTTGAGCGGTCTGTCGGGGATGTTGCCCTTGGGTCTGACCGCGGCATTCGCGGTGCCGACTCCGGCGGCCCCGAGGCCCGCCGCCCCCAGCGTCGCGCCGAACTGTTTCAGAAAGCCGCGGCGCTCCTGCAGCAATTCCCTGTCCATGACGCCTCCTCTTTGTGTACGGCCATGACAGTCTACTCCCACGGCACGATCCTGATCGGCGCGTTCGCCGCGCTGTCCTCGAGCACGGCGGCGAGCACGAGCCGGTTTCCCCCTGGTTTTAACTGCAGACGACACCTGCCTTCGGCGCCAGCGCGCACTTCGCCTGCGGCTACGACCGCGCCGTCCGGACCGACGAGCAGGTAGTGACAGACCGGCGCCGGCGGCGCGACCGCGCTCAGCCGCTCGGCGAGCTTCGCTGCGAACGAGCCGCGCACGATGCGCGTATCGCGCCCAAGGCGCTCGAGCCACTCGGTTTCGGTGTGAACCTCCGCGCCGTAACTGCGGCGCTCGATCCGCGTGACATACGCCCTGAGCGGTACGGCGTAGGCGTTGAAGCTGCCGATTCCTTTCGGGTAGGTCGGATCGCGGAACGCGGCGAGCACCGCCTTGGTCCCGTCCCAGCGGTCGAGCACGTAGGGGCCGTTGGTGACGAGCCAATGGCCGTGCGCCGCGTGGAACTCGCGCAGCGCGCGGTAGCGGGCGCGAGCTTCTTGTGCATTCACATAAGGTACCAATGCAGGTGGAACGTACGCGCGCTCTTCCAGCTCGCGCGCCAGCTCGGCGAGCCGGCGCACGAGCGCGACATCCCGCACCGGATCGAACTCCGAAAGCATGAAGTAGCCGCGCCGGGCGCCTTCCTCAAACAACGCGAGCACATGCCAGGGCAAGGTAGTCCACGGCGGCGCCACGGTCGCCGCATCGCCTCCCGAGCCGCTGTCGAGGTAGACCTCGATCACCGGCACTTCGTAAGTCAGCTTGTCTTCGCCGAAGGCGAGAGTCTCGGTTTCCACGCGCAGCAGCCGTACGCCTCTTAGCTGTTCTGGATTCGCGAAAGCGTAGGCATAAACCAGGTCCGCGAAGCTCATTGACGTGCCGTCGTGGAAGGCCGAGCTGCGCACGCGGTAGACGATGCGCGCTGTGGCCGTCTTGCCGCGTCCGGCAGAAAAAAGCGCGTCTGCGGGCACTGCGATCGGCTTTTCACTTTTCTCGACGATGGCGCTGACGCGATTCTCGATCCAGCCACGGCCGTGCGGCGAAGCCAGGAAGGCGGGATCGGCGAGCGCCGACCACACCAAGCGGCCGAACGCATCGCCGAAACCTCCGACCACCGGATTCCACGCGCTGGATGGCGGCGCCGGCGCCGCCACGTTCAGCCAGCCGTTCCACGGAAAGTCCCGTAGCTTGACCGTGCGCGGAAAAATCGCCGACGCAAGACCCTCGAGCGCGTCGTAGCCGACATTCTCCACCCCTTGCGAATAGTCCGCGCCATAGTGCTCGCGCCGCACCGTATAGCCGAGCACGACACGCTCGCAGCGAGCTTGCAGGAGCTCGACGAGATTTCGCTCGAGATTGATGCGTTCTTCGAGACTTCGATAATCGCCGCGCATCAGACGCCGCGCTGCATTCTCGATGCGCACGTCAGTCACCGCGGGCGCGAGCAGGAGATAGGCGTGAAACCACCCTTGTCTCAACCACGGCGGTCCCGACCAGCCGTCGTAACGCGCGCTCGCTTTGGCCATCAGCTCGCGCGCCTCGACGAGCTCGATTTGAACGTGTGTTTGTTTTTTGCCCGTGGCAGCGCCGACTCGCGCCGCTTCGGCCCGATCGGCGTGGTCCAGGTAGTCGGCGTGAAACGGAGTGACGGGGTATGGATGCCAGACGGCACCCGCGGGAAGCGCATCCTTCATGCTGCGCGCGTCCGCGCAGCGGCCAGGCTCGAGCCTCGCTACGACGTAGCTCCCGAGCGAGGTGACCACGCCGCTTTTTCCTGAATCAGTGATATCGCCGCCGGCGTAGGCATGCAGCGTCCCCTTGGCGAGCCGTTGCGCGGCCGAGCGCGCATCGAGCGCTTCGACCGTGATCTCCTGCGGATAGAACGACGGATAGAACGGAAACTCGTGGCCGGCGTGGGCGAGGCCAAAAAAAGCAAGCCCCGCTCCGAGCATCAAGGACCTCATCGGGAAGCCTCATGCTACGATCGCGCAGTGCTGACAGCAAGGATGGTCGTGGCTGTCATCGCGCTCGCGCCCGCCGAGGCCGCGGCGCACGCCTTCGGTACGCGCTACGATCTGCCGCTGCCGCTCGCCTTCTGGCTCGCCGCAGCGGGACTTGCGGTCGCGCTTTCCTTCCTGGTCTTTGCGCTCGCGCTGCGGCGCGGCGCCGGCTACCCGCAGCTTTTTCTCTTACGGATACCTCCAACGGTTGTCGGGGCGCTGCGCGCCGTATCGGTGGGTGTTTTTTTCGTTGTCATCGCAGCGGGGCTGTTCGGCACCCAGGATCCTTTCCGCAATCTCGCGCCCGCCTTCGTCTGGATCGCGTGGTGGATCGGGTTCACCTATCTGACCGCGCTGGCGGGCGATGTCTGGGCGGTGCTCAATCCTTGGAAGGTGTTTTACCCGAAAGGGATTTTCGAGCTTCCGCCTCCAGTCGGCGTATGGCCGGCGGCAGCGCTCCTCCTCGCCTTCGCGTGGATCGAGATCGTCTGGGAAGGCAGCGCAGTTCCGGCCAATATCGCCTGGCTCGCGCTCGGCTATTCGGCCCTCACCTGGGCCGGCATGTTCGTTTTCGGCCGCGACGCGTGGTTGCGCAGCGGAGAAGTCTTCACGGTTTACTTCGGCTTCCTCGCGCGACTCGCCCCTGCCGAAGTGCGATCGGGGAAGTGGTACCTGCGTCCGCCTGCAGCCGGCCTGCTCGATCCACGGCCGCTCGCGCCGTCAGAAGCATTCTTCGTGATCGTCATGCTCGCCACCGTCACCTTCGACGGCGTGCGCGAAACGCCGCTCTGGGCAGTCAGCGACGCGCACTGGACGGCGACGACGACGGCCGGGCTGCTCGCGATGCCTTGGGTCTTCGCCCTGGTCATCTTCGGCGTATGCGCCTTAATGGGCAATGCCCCGCCGAGCGAGCTCATGCGGCTCTTCGTGCCGACCCTGCTGCCGATCGCGCTTGCCTACCACGTCGCGCATTACCTTTCGTATCTGCTGGTCGCGGGCCAGGTGGTGATTCCGCTCGTCTCGGACCCGTTCGGCCGCGGCTGGGACCTGTTCGGCACGGCGCACTACAAGATCGCGGTCGGCATCGTCGGGGCTCGATTCGCCTGGTACACCTCGGTCGTGGTCATCGTGCTGGGCCACGTGCTCGCCATGTACGTCGCGCATCGCCTGGCGCTCGAGCGCTTTTCCGAGCCGCAAACCGCCCGCCGCAGCCAATATCCGCTCGCCGCGCTCATGGTCGCCTACACGATGCTCAGCCTGTGGATTCTCGCGCAGCCCATAGTCGAAACCGTAAAATGAGCACATGCGGTGGGTGGGCGAGGCGCTGCGGGGGGCGTGGATGGCATTGGCCGCGCATCCGGGCATCTTCGCGTCGGTGATGCTCGCCGTCGCCGCGCTTAACGTTGTTGCGCCCGTCGCGATCCTCTCGGCGGTGCGCAAACCGCTCGACTTCTACACCTTCAATCCGTGGCTGAAACGCCTCCCGGAATACCTCGCCTCTGATGAAGCGGCGCTCGGAGAAAAGCTGCAGAAGCTGCCTGATCTTGCGCTGTTCTGGTTCTCGGCCAACGGCACGTACGGCGGCGTCGAGTGGGGCTTTGCCATGGACGTTGCCGACGTCGGGCGCATCCTCCTCGTTTCGGCGCTGTTCGGGCTGTACTTCGCCCTCTGGCGCCGCTATCGCGATCTCGCCCCCGGCGGCGCGGCGCGGGCGCTTCGTCGGGGAGGTCTCGCAGGTGCCGCGGCGACGGTATTCGGGATCTCCACCGGCGCGTGCAGCGTCATGGGCTGCGGGGCCCCGGTGATTCCCGTGCTCGGCCTCGCATTCGTCGGGCTCGAGAGCGGCACGCTGCATTTTCTCGCACAGTCTTCGCGCGTTGCGACGACCGCCCTCCTCGCCGTGCTTGTTCTCGCCGTCGGTTACCTCGGGTGCAGTACCTGCGCTGTAAGAGAAAATGGCAGAAAATACCTGTCTGGACTTGGAGGCGCGCCATGACCGCAGCGTTGAGGAAAGTGAAGGCATCGATGATGAACGCCATCCACGACCTGCCTCTCCTGGTGGCCCGCGATGAGGGTTTTTTCAGGGACCAGGGCCTGGACGTGGAGGTCATCAGAACCCCGGGCTCGGGCCAGCGCGATTCGGACCACCAGGCCCTGCGCGCCAACGTCTTCGACCGCACCATGGAGGCGCTTTACGATCAAGGCGCGTGCGACCAGTTCCGGATGTGCGAATGGGGAGTCATGAAGCGCGCGGTCGAATCGAACGTAGGGGCCGGCCACCGTCCCGCAAAGATCGTGGCTTTGGGCTCTGCGATGTCGACCTTTGCCATCGTCACCGACCCGAAGTCGCGCATCTACGAGCCGGAGCAATTGAAGGACAAGCCGATCGGCGTCAGTCCGTTCAATGGCTCGCATTTCACGACGCTGAAGCTGCTTGAGGGCTTCCTCAGGCGCGAGCAGATCCGGACTACTTTTGCCGGGACGATGAAGGAGCGGCTGGAGGCCGTGAGCCGTGGCGAGGTGGCCGCCGTCAGCCTGATGGAGCCGTGGATCAGCATCGCCGAAAAGCGCGGCCTTCGCGTTCTCATGGAGTCGCATTCGACCCGCAGCGAGGCCGCTGGCGACGAGCTGGATGGCGCGACGCTCGCCAAAATGTTCAGGGCCGAGGCCGAGGCTGCCAAGGCGATCGATAAAAATCCGGAGCGCTACGCGCGCTACCTCATCGATGAGGCCGGAGGATTGCTCGAACTGACGGATCTCAAGCTGTCGCGCATATTGAATGCCCCGCCCGAGCCCTACGGCCGCGACCGATTCGAGCAGACCTACCAGTGGACGCTGGGATGGGGGCTGGTCGCGCCAGGCGCCACCTACGAGAACACGGTGGACAACCGCGCCTGGCAGTAGTTGAATTTCAAGCCAAATCAATGACTAAACGTGATTTTGGTCGCAAAGCGAGGCTGGCTTTTCTTTCCGGACTTTGGTTTATGACGCAGCCATGGTCCGAATGGCGCATCACATCGATAGCGTGCTTAAATTGAAGTAGGGTTAGGATCAGGCGAAAAGGGCCCTTTTCCTCTGCTCTTACGATCAGGCACCACTGCAGCGCTACACCGCCATACGGTGGGGGGGTAGATGCCGGCCGCGCTGACCACGGGTGAGAAGGAGCTTCGCGCGCGGCTCGAGCTTGCGAACCGGCTCGGAGCGCTCGCTGCCGGCGCCCGCGACCTCGCGGAGCTATTCAGCGCTCTCCATGAAGAGACTGCGCGCGTGATGGACGCGACGGTCTTTCTCTTCGCCCTCTACGACGAGGCGAGTGGAACCGTGCAGGTCGTCCGCCAGATGGACCGCGGCGTCGAGTATCCCGGCGGCACGTTCCCGCTGGGCAAGGGCTTCACGAGCGAGGTCATTCGAACCGGAGCGCCGCGGCTCGTGCGTCGATGGTCTGCCGAGGGGCCGCCGGTCCAGCTGCTCTACGGGACCGAAGCGGGGGAGCTCGTCACACCCCAGTCTGGCGTCGTGGTCCCGATCTTGTCAGGCGATCGGGTGCTCGGCGTGCTCTCTGCGCAGAGCTATCGGCCCGAAGCCTACGGGGATGCGGATCTCCTCAGTCTAGGCGCCATCGCCGTGCAGGCGGGTACCGTCATCGAACGCGTTCGCGCAACGGAGCAGATGGCCCTGGAGCACGAGCGGCACGCTTTGCAGCTGGAGGCCGTCCTCGCGACCATGAACGACGCCCTCCTCATCGTCGACGCACGGGGCGCCATCGTGCGATTGAACCGGGCGGCCCGGGAGCTGCTCTGCCTGGACAACGCGAGCCTCGTCGTCGGTCAGCCGCTCGAGCAGCAGCGGCTCGAGCAGTGGCCGGCAACGGCGCGCGAGGTTGCCGCAGCGCTCGTCCCAGTCATCGGTGCTCTCCGGTCGGGCACGAGCGCTGCTGAAGAGGAGGTCGAGCTGCGCTCGGGGCATCGGCGCGTCCTGAGCCTGGCCGCCTCCGTGCTGCGTACGCCGAGAGGCACCCCGCAAGGCGGCGTCATCGTGCTGCGTGACATCACGGGGCAGCGCGATCTTGAGCGACTGCGCGAAGACATCTTCAACATGGCCTGGCACGATGTGAAGACTCCCCTCGCGGTGGTCAGGGGCCACGCGGAGCTTCTCCACCGGCGGCTGTCCTCCGGCGAGCGCGATCGCAAGGACCTCGAGGCGGATGCCGCGTCGATCGTCACGCACGTGGACCGCCTCGCGGAGCTCCTGACGACGCTGTTTGACGTCTCCTGCCTCGAGGCAGGTCTTCTCTCCATCTTGCGGTGGCGTACGGATCTCGGCGCCCTCGCCCGCGACGTGACGGAAAGCGTGCGCTCGACTGCGCGCCACCAGATCAAGGTCTCGGCCGACCAGAGCGTGGTGGGCGAGTGGGACGAGCGGCGGCTCCGGCAGGCGCTGATGAATCTTCTCTCCAACGCGCTGAAGTACTCGCCCGAGGGCTCGACGGTGACGGTTTCGGTGGCCGCTGGCGCGCGGAGCGCGACGGTCCGCGTGCGCGACGAGGGAATCGGCCTCGAAGGCACCGAGCTGGCGCAACTGTTCCGCCGGGGATACCGGGCGGAAGCGGCGCGAAATGTCACGGGAGGAGGGCTCGGCCTGTATTTCAGCAACGGCATCGTTGCGGCGCACGGCGGCCGCATGTGGGCGGAGTCACCCGGCCACGGCCAAGGCAGCACGTTCTGCTTCACTCTGCCGTTGCGTGAGGAGCGGAGCGCCTATCGCCCAGCGGTGGAGCACGCATGAATCGCCGCCGGCTCCTCGGCATCAGCTGCGCGCTGGTTGCGCTCGCGTTTGTGCTGGCGCCCGCGGCGTCTCCGGTGCGCGCGCAATTGCTTGTGCCCACGCCGCCTCCGGCACCCTTGGCCAACCAGGCACCGGTCGTGAACGCGGGCGCGGACCAGGTGATCACGCTGCCCAGCAGCGCGAATTTGACGGGCGCCGCCATCGACGACGGACAGCCCAATCCGCCGGGCGCGCTGACGACGACGTGGAGCCAGGTGAGCGGCCCGGGCACGGTCAGCTTCAGCAACGCCAGCGCCCTCAACTCGACGGCTACCTTCTCGGCGAGCGGCGCCTACGTCCTGCGGCTGACGGTCTCGGACGGCGCGCTCGCGGCGAGCGATGACGTGGCCGTAACGGTGAATCCTGACAAGGTCGACCCTGCGTTGCGAGCCCTGATGCAGGCCGATCCGCTGGCGCTGCTACCGGTCATCGTGGAGATGCAGCAGCCGCTCCCTCCGTTCGTCGGCGCACCGAATGTCGATCGCGCCTTGGAGGCCCTCGATCTCCTCCGTCTCTACGGCATTCCGGTCGCTGCGCTGTCCCTCATCGACGCAGCCGCAGGGTTCGCGAACGCTGCCGGCATCAGCGCGGTGAGCCTCGTGGCCACGGTGGCGTTCATCCATCACGATGCGACGG
>WNFR01003729.1_pt1 | contig 15736 bp, 10 predicted proteins | sample 5400221 | NCBI WGS metagenome assembly WNFR01 (sample SAMN13153357, study PRJNA577476) | soil metagenome | isolation source: 40 cm soil under Madrone tree | place: USA:California | collected 2016-06-14 | reverse complement strand
ACCGTATTTGCCGATGGTAAAGGCCATCGCACCGAACGCTCCGATAGGAGCGAAGCGCATGAGAATGGCAACCACTCCAAAAACGGCACGGGTCAAGGCTTCCAACAGGTCGATCAGCGGTTTGCAGCGCGGGCCGGCCAGCGACAAGGCGAAACCGAACAGAAGAGAAACAAATAGCACCTGGAGAATGTCTCCCCTCGTGAAGGCGTCAACAACCGTATTCGGAATGATGTGGACGAGGAATTCCGTCACACTTTGCGCTTTAGCTTGCCCGGCGTATTCGGCCACCGCCCTGCCGTCCAGCGTGGCAGGATTGATATTAAAACCGCTGCCAGGATGCACGACATTCCCCACGATGAGCCCGATGAGCAGCGCAAGCGTGGAGACAATTTCGAAATAGAGAAGGGCTTTGCCGCCGACCCGGCCAACTTTTTTCATGTTGTCCATGCCGGCGATCCCGGTGACCAAGGTGCAGAAAATCACCAACGTAATGATCATGGTGATCATACGGATGAACGTATCGCCGAGCGGCTTCATGGCAACGGCCGTAGCCGGACTGACATAGCCCAGGATGATGGCAATGGCGACGCCGAGCAGTACTTGGAACGAGAGTCCCGTGTAGAAAGGGCTCTTGCGGGGAGGGGAAGTCTTCTCTGGAGCAACTGCGGTCGAAGCCAGCATCGCGTGCATTAGCTCCTTTGAAGCGATGGCCGAAGTTCGCGGACATCGCGGAGAGTTTCCAAAGCGAGCAATTTGCTGATCAGGGTCGAGGTCTCAGCGGCCCCAAGGACAGGGGTGATGAGGTCGCGAGCTTTATCGACGACCTCATCGCGGGTCATGGGATTTTCCGCGGTGCCGCGAACATCGCGAACCCATTCGCTGAGTTGGGTTCCGTCGGTAAAAGTTAACTCAACGATGGCTTCGCGTCGCGGACGGCGCGCGTCAATGCGCGGATCAGCGACGACGTCGACTTTCGCGCGTTGACGGAGCACGGCGGGCTCCTTCATACGCGCTTTATCGTGGACAGAACGGAACGTAACAGTCTTGTCGAGGAGCATGATCGCGACCATGTGCTGCATACAGATGTCCGGCATGTCGCGATTGCTGACAGTATTGGCCTCGTCGCTTGCGATGCGGACGACTACTTTGCTGACGTCGTCCGCGGAGAACGAGCGCTGCTTGAAGAAGCCGGCAAGAGCGTCGAGCGGAGCTTGAATAGGCGAACCTACGGTCCACTTCTTGATATTTGTGCGAGTGATCTCGTAACGCTCGCCAAGCTTATCGACCAGCGCCGTTGGATCAGCCTTGATGACGCCGTTTTCGCGAGGAGCGAGAGCCTCAAAGAAATTGTCAGGACCAGAAAAAATATCGTTCACCCCGCTCCAGCCAGATTGAATCAGGGTAGCGGCCATGACTGCCCCCGCCGCCGGCTTCCCGCCAAAGAGAAAGGCCTTCTCCATGTGTTCGGCATCACGAGACCACGCGCCGATTCCGGATGTTTGCTGTCCCGTATAGTCCAGTAGCAAGCGCATTCGTTCCGCGCTGAGGCCAGCGGCACAGCCGGCGGCCGCGCCGGCGCCGAAGGCGGCAACGGTGCCGTGCGTACTGCGGTGCGTGGCGGCCTGGTAGCCGGGACCACCCATGCTCATGGTAATGCGCGTACCGACGTCATACCCGAGAGTGACCGCGCGAAGGAAGTGCGCTCCGGTGATTGCAAACTGTTCGCCGGCGGCAAAAGCGGCGGGGACAACGGAGACGCCGGGATGTGAGCGGGAGGGGCCGTGCGAATCGTCGGTTTCGTCGGAATGCGCGAGCACGCCATTCGCGAAGGCAGCCTCGATGGGTCCGCAGACGACGTTCGACGCTACGACCGTGGCGATCTCCTTGCCGCCATAACTGCGCGCAAACTCGAGTGCCGCGCGACCGGGAGGCAGCTCCGAACCTGAAATCATCGCAGCGAACGTATCGAGGATATGTTGCTTGGCTTTCTCGACCACCTCATCGGGCAGGGCACGAGTGCTGGCCGCGCTCATGTACGCGCTGAGTTGTTGCATGATGGGACTAACGCCTTGTGCTTCATCAGGGCGGAGAAAGGAAGCGGCTTTCGCGAATCCAGACGGCAGCGCCGCGAGGACGGTTGACATGCCACTCAGCTTGATCCAGTGGCGGCGAGTCACCGGTGTGCGACCTATCGCTTCGTGGATGTGCTCTCCTGCGTGGTTCATTTTTGTCCTATCTGCAATATGCTCGACCTCTCGCCATCTACGGCGCGCCACCGAAACGTGAGACGAAGGTATGTCAAGAATTGCGCCGGACACCTGAAATCAACGTTAATTTCCGTTAATCGGAATACTTCCGCTGTACGGATAAACTAAGCCTCCGCCAACGCTTTCATCACCCCGAACAATTCATTCTTGGCTTCAAAGCCGATGCCCGGAATCTCCGGAAGACGCACATAGCTATCCTCCACAGGAATGCCGTCCGCGAATCCGCCGAACGGCTGGAAGATTCCTGGGTAGGATTCGTTGCCTCCGAGCCCTAATCCGGCCGCGATGTTCAGCGACATCTGGTGCCCGCCATGGGGAATGCAGCGCCTGGGCGACCACCCATGCTCCTTTAACATCTCGAGAATGCGTAGATACTCGACCAAGCCGTAGCTGAGTGCGCAATCGAATTGCAGAATGTCGCGATCAGGGCGCAGGCCCGCGTAGCGGATGAGATTGCGAGCATCTTGGACGGAGAACAGGTTCTCGCCGGTGGCCATCGGCCCTGGATACCGAGGCGCGAGTTTCGCTTGCAGATCGTAATCGAGAGGGTCGCCCGCTTCTTCGTACCAACGTAGTCCGTACGGGGCTAAAGCCTCGGCATAGGCAATCGCTGTATCTAGGTCGAAACGGCCGTTGGCGTCCACGGCCAGTTGATCGGGAGTTTTCAGGATCTTCAGCACAGCTTCGATGCGGCATAGATCGTCGGAAAGGGGCGCTCCACCGATTTTCATCTTCACGACGGAATAGCCGAGATCAAGATAGCCGGTCATTTCATTCTGAAGAGCTGTTAGATCTTTACCTGGGTAGTAGTAACCGCCGGCGGCGTAAACGAAGACCTTTGCGTCGACCGCGCCGCCTCGGTAGCGATCGGCGAGGAGCCGATAGAGCGGAACTTCGGCAATCTTCGCGACGGCATCCCACACTGCCATGTCCAGGACGCCTACTGCGACGGAACGCTCGCCGTGGCCGCCAGGTTTCTCGTTGCGCATAAGCGCATCCCAAACGCGAGAGGGCTCGAGATTGTCTCCGGCATCATTGAGCAGCGCTCGCGAGTCCGCAGCCTTCAGACGCGGGATAAAACGATCGCGCAAAAGTCCGCTGGGCGCATAACGGCCATTGGAATTAAAACCGAAACCAACGACGGGCTTGCCGTCGCGAACCACATCGGTTATCAGTGCGAGGACGCTGACCGTCATCTGGCTGAAATCGATGAAGGCGTTGCGAATCCGCGATTTGATAGGTACGACGGTCTCGCGGACATCGACAATCCTCACGATTTCACCTGTTGATTGCGAGTGTATGAAGTCATGAAAGTTGCAGCAAAGGCCGAAGCTCGCGGATTTCCGTCACGTTTTCGAGATCGAATATTTTTCCGATGAGAGCCGTGCACTTCGCCGCACCAAGGATGGGAGTGATCAAGTCGCGGGCCTTGGCGATTATTTCGTCGCGCGTCATGGGATTTTCGGGAGTGCCGCGGACATTGTCGACGCGCCGGGTAAGGCGCGTGCCGTCCGCCAAGGTAATCTCCAAGATGGCTACGCGCAGGGGCATGAGATGCTCGAGCTCTTCATCGGGCACAAGCTTGATCTTGGCGCGTTCCCGCAACACTGCAGAGTCTTTCATTCGCGTCGGGTCATGAGCCGAAGCAAAGGTGACGGTTCTATCCAATAGTGCGACCGCTAGCATGTGCTGCACGCAGATGTCTGGAATTTCGCGATTGTTGACGATCGCCGCTTCGTCGGTGGCCAGCCGGACGGTCATCTGCTGCACCTGGCCGGCGTCAAAAGGGTGCTGCTTGCGAAGGATTTCGAGGGCGTCGAGAGCAGCCTGGATAGGCGAGCCCACCGGCCACTTCTTAATGTTCGTACGAGCAACTTCGTAGCGCTCGCCGAGTTTATCGATCAGCCCGGAAGGATCGGCATGCGGGTTGTAGGCTTGAAAGAAATTATCTTTTCCGGAAAAGATATCGTCGACACCGGTCCAGCCCGATTGCACTAGCAAGGCGGAGGTGACGCCGCTCCGCGCGGTCATGCCTCCAAAAAGGAAAGCCTTCTGGATGTGCTCGGTATCGCGATTCCATGCGCCAAGCCCGGACGACTGCTGCGCTGTGTAACCCAGCATCCAGCGCATTTGCTGAGCGTTCAAGCTGGCAGCGCAACTGGCAGCTGCGGCGGCTCCAAAAAGTGGCGAGATGCTGTGTGTGCTCCAGTGGCTTTCGGCTTCAAATTGCTGCCCGCCGAGGGTCACGGTGACGCGGGGTCCAATGTCATAGCCGAGTGCCACGGCGCGCATAAAATGTGTCCCGCCGATGCCAAATTGCTCGCCGGCCGCCAGCGCGGCGGGTACAACGGCACAACCCGGATGGGACTGAGAAGGCGAGTGGGAATCGTCCGTCTCGTCCGCGTGAGCCAGAACCCCATTGGCAAGCGCGGCCTCGAAGGGTCCGCACGAGATATTTGAGGCGACCACGGTGGAAACTTCCTTGCCGCCATACGCGCGCGCGAATTGAATGGCACGCTGGCCGGGAAGCAAATTAGACCCGGAAATCATGGCCGCGAGCGTGTCCAGGGTGTGGTGCTTTGCTTTTTCCGTGATTTCTTCTGGAAGCGGATGCTTGGAGGCCTCGCTCATGTATGTACTGAGCGCATCCATGACGGAGCCAACGGCCTGATGACCTTTGGATTGATTGGCGGATTGAACGGCCGGCGGCAGAGCGCTCGCTGCTCGGGAAGGAAAGGCAGCCGTGGCGATAGCCAAGCCGGCCAATTCGAGAAGACTGCGTCGACTGATGTCCGGCGAATCCGCTGCGATCAAGTCAGGGCGTTTAGCTTTCATGTAAATGGGCACTCCAGCTCAGGATTTGCTCCATGTTCTTGCTGACGTGCACGAAAGTCGCGTTACGCTCTGCTGATTTGACTTGCTATTGCTTCGCCCAAGTCCCGCGTGCCAGCGTTTCCGCCTATATCCGGGGTGCGAACCTTTGCTTGAGCCAGAACCGCCGCAATCGCTTTCTCGACGGCATTGGCCGCTTCAGGGACACCGAGATGCTGCAGCATCATGGCGCCGGACCAGATCTGCCCGATGGGATTGGCGATGCCTTTCCCAGCGATATCCGGCGCCGAGCCGTGGACCGGCTCGAACATGGAAGGATATTCGTTCTCTGGATTAAGATTTGCCGAAGGAGCGATGCCGATGGAGCCAACAACAGCGGGGCCGAGGTCGGAGAGTATGTCTCCGAAAAGATTGGAGCCCACGACAACATCGAACCAATCGGGATGGCGCACGAAGTGAGCGGTGAGAATGTCGATGTGATACTGGTCGGTTCGAATGTCGGGGTACTTTGCCCCGAGGGCATGAAAGCACTCGTCCCAAAAGGGCATGGTGTGAATGATGCCATTGGATTTGGTGGCGGAGGTCAGATGCTTCTTTCGTTTGCGAGCCAATTCGAAAGCGAAACCAAGCACGCGATTCACGCCGCGCCGCGTGAAGACGGTTTGCTGGACGGCTATCTCGTCGTCGGTGCCTTCATAGAGGCGTCCGCCAATGTTTGAGTATTCCCCCTCGTTGTTCTCGCGAACGATCGTGAAATCGATTTGACCGGGCTTCCAGTTCTTCAACGGCGATTCGATTCCGTCGAAAAGCCGGACCGGGCGAAGATTAACGTATTGGCGGAAAGTGCGCCGGATCGGAATCAGAAGTCCCCAAAGCGAGACATGATCGGGAACACTTGGGTGGCCAACCGCGCCAAGGAAAATGGCGTCAAAGGGCCTCAATTGCGCCAGGCCGTCGTCCGGCATCATTTTGCCGGTCTGCACGTACCTCTCGCAGCTCCAGTCAAACGCGTGCCAATGCAAGCGAAAATCGAAACATTGCCCCGCTGCTTCCAGCACACGAATGCCTTCCGGAACCACTTCTTTTCCGATGCCGTCTCCGGCGATCACCGCGATGTTAAAGGTTTTCATCAGTTCCTATTCAACTTTCCGCTGAGAGCAGCGGCGAGAGAGCGGACATATTGGGAGCAGTCTCCAACGTCCTCGTGAATGTGATTATTTCTTCGATCTTTGCTTTGGGCCATTCGGCAAATTCGGCGCATCCGCGGAATTTCGTTGCAGCCTCGTCAAAGCTCATGGGATTCGCCGGACTGCCCTTGCCAAACTCGGCCCTACCGGTGATCACTTTGCCGTCCTTCAGGTGAATTTTCAGGATCGACGTCATCTTATCGAATCCGGCGCTTTCGGCTTCCGGGTCAACATAGAAATTAATTCTGCGTATCATCTCCTGAACATCCGGACGCTGCACTACTTTGTTGGAAAATTGGCCCAGGCCCGCTTTGCCTTCGAGCAGAAGAATGGCCATGCAGAATTCCATGCTGAATTTTGCTTCGAGTCCAGTTTTTGGTTGATGGTGAAGCAGCGTCGTAGTCATGTTGTGGTTCGCGCCGACATCGACCTTTTCTACCTGCGTAGCCTGGATCTGATGCGCTTTGATCAAGCGCGCGAGTTCGGTCATTGCAGGGTGCGTGAGCGAGCCGGAAGGATAAGGCTTCAAGGACACACCGGGCGAGGCAAAGGTCCACGGCTTTCCCAGCCGATCCATGATCGCAGACGGGTCGTAAGAGCCGCCGAGCGCGTGGAAGAAGCCTCGATCCGCTTCCAGGATTTGCTGCGCGGCGGTCCATCCTAGCGCTACCAGTTCGGCGGAAACCAGACCGCTTTCCGCGGCATGGCCAGCTTGGAACGGCTTGGTCATCGTGCCGAAGTTTTCGCGCAGCCCTCCAGAGTGGCTGGCGGCCAAGCCGAAGGCGGTCAGCGTTTTTGACAGATCGAATTTGAGCAGCCTGGCGCAAGCCGCCGCGGACCCGAACGGACCGCAGGTGCCCGTGGTGTGAAATCCGTCTTGATAGTGGCGCGGTGCGATGGCTTCTGCGATCTTGCATTCCACCTCGGCGCCTACGTGATACGCCAGCATCCATTCCTTGCCGCTAACGGCGCGTTGCTCTGCGAGGGCGAAGATCGCGGGTAACACGGGAACGGTAGGATGCATGAGCAAGCCATAGACACGGTCCTTTGCGGCTGCCAGCTGGGTATCGTCGAAATCGTCGGCGTGAATCGAAATGCCATTCACCAACGCGGCGAAACGCGGAGAAGTCTTTTGTGCGGAACCAATGATGGTTGCTTTTCCATTGCTTGCGCCAACTTGCGCGGCATATTGGCGTGAAATCGAGCCGCTTTCCGCACGCGAGCCAGCTAGAGCCAATCCCAGACCGTCCAGGATCGATTTTTTGCCGAGCTCGATTACCTGTTCTGGAATCTCTTCGTACGTGGTGGTCGTGACGAATCGTCCGACATACTCGGTCAGGCCATTCGTTTTGGGGAAGTCAGCGCCGCACGCGGTTCCTGCGCCCTGCAAGGACGCTGGAACCACACTCGAAGCCATGATGCCTAGAGAGGCTTTGCCGAAATCCCGCCTTCGCATTTTGTCACCGAGAGGTTTGATGATTTACCGACCCCGAACTGGCGCTGCCGCAAAAGTTCGCCCTCAAATCAGGGCTGCACGTCGTAGACTCTGACTTCGGCTTCGTGATTCTCGTGATGCGGCACGGCCAGATAGTAGCGATTCAGCTCCGGCACGAAAATGCCTGTTTTTGCGCGAAAGCTGCCAGGAATTTTGTCGAGCTGGTCGTAGTGATCGGCGTCTTTCTGGTAGAAGACGTCGACGAATTGATCACCCGCCACGTAAATGCGCTTTTGCTTGGCGTCGTAAGCCATGTCGTCGACCATGCCCACCGTGGGAACACTGGTCACAACCTTGCCCGTATCCGAATTCAACACAATTAATTTGCCGGGATTCCGGGTCACCACGAACAGCCGATGATCCGCTTCGTCAAGCGCCATCGCCACATTCAATTTGTCCCCTGGCGGGAGCGGCCAAGTGGCCTGCAGCGCGGACTTATTGCGGTCCATGACCCCCACCGCATTCTTGCCGGTGATGTTCATGAACATGCGCGGCCCCGACTTTTCCAGCACGATCGCTTCGACGTGATTCGAATCGATCTTGATGTCGCGCAATTTCTTGGAATTGTTCGTATCAATGACGCTGATCAACGAAAACGGCGTATGCGCTTCCCTCCCGCCGTTTACAACGTACAGGTAATGCGTAGAAGCATCGTAAGCGATGGAATCCGCGTCGATGGAAACTTTAATTTCACTGATCGGCTTGTAGCTGTCGCCGTCGTAAACCTTGACGGCCGAAGCGTCGCCCTCGACGACGAAGAGTTTCTTCAGATCACCGCGGTAAAGAATGGCGTGCGGCGCTTTTGATTCCTCGATCGTGTGAATGAGCTTATTCGTAGAGGTATCGAAAACCAGGACCTTGTCATTTTCCTCGCCGGTGAGGAAGAGGCGGTGCCCCTCGAGATCGAAGGCGAAATGGTCAAAGTCGCCGTCCTTGAGTCCGGGCAGCGGAATTGTTTCCACAAGTTTGAGCGGGGGATTATCCGCTGCTTTGGCGATTACTCCGGCCAAAACCAATAACGCCATAATGGCGGCTCGTGCTGGCTTCATTTTCCTGCGCTCCTCTCGCACATCACAGCAGACCAGGGCTCTCGCCGGAGTTTCCCCTCTATTCTAATTGGCAGGCGAAGATCGCCCGGCGTCGGTGCTGTTCCGTAAATTTACTTCAATAGCGGATACGAACTCCTGAACTAAACAGAAATTAATCTTCGTTTAAGCTTGCACGGCGTCTGATGAATTATGCTCTGCCGTGCCAATTGCAGCTCAGTTCGAACAACATTCAGGGAGAAGAAATGAAGAAACGCTATTCCATGCTGGCGGCTTTTCTCGTTCTATTCGCGATTCCGGCGAGGGGCGAGGACACTCCGCCGCTTAAACTGGTCCAGACTGTAACGTTGCCGAAGGTGGCCAAAGGGAACTTCGATCACTTTGCAGTCGATCTCAAAGGCGATCGGTTGTTCGCCACGCCGGAAGGCTCTAAGGCGGTGCTGGTCTTTGAGCTAAAAACTGGCAAACAGATTCATACGATCACTGGAATCGAGAAGCCGCACGCCGTGCTGTATCGCGAGGATCTCGATCGAATTTACATTACCGATGGCGAGGCTGGTGACGTCAAGATTTTCGACGGAAAAACCTACGCGTTAGTCTCCAGCGTGAAACTCTTGGAAGATGCGGACTCCATTGGCTACGACCCGAAGACAAAATATCTTTACATCGATAATGGCGGCGGCGACGTACACCAGACCTACTCGATGCTAAGTGTCGTGGACACCACCGCGGGCAAAAAGCTCGCCGACATCAAGATCGATGGAGAAACTCTCGAGGCCATGGCGCTGGAAACCTCCTCGCCAAGGATCTTTGTTAATAACAAGGCCAAGAATCAGGTGGACGTCGTCGACCGGGAGAAACGCACTATTGTTGCCAGTTGGCCGGTGACAAAGTGCAAGACGAATGTAGCCATGGCCTTTGATGAAGCGGACCATCGCTTGTTCGTTGCGTGCCGCACCGGGAACATCTCTGTTCTGGATACGGAATCGGGCAAAGAAATCACCGCCTTGCCGATCACGAAGGGCGTTGACGATGTTGTCTACGATTCTGCGAGCAAGCGCATTTACGCAGCTTGCGACGGTAATGTGGACATTTACCAGCAGTCTGGTCCGGATGAATACAAAGAGCTCGCCCAGGTGCCTACGGGACCTCTGGCGAGAACCGCTCGTCTGGTTCCGGAGTTGAAACGGTATTTCGTGGGCGTACCGCAGCATGGAACCGACCCCGCGAAAATCCTCATATTCGACGTGTTGTGATCGGAACGCTCAAGGCGGCTTTCGCCGCACAGCACTTGGTCGGAATTGACTAGAGCCGTTAAGGCCGCTCTGCACGTTTCCCGCGCAGCGCGGCCGAGATTTCTTCCCGCAGCGAGCGGTCAGCTTGTGAAATCGGAGGGTTACTTGAGGATTTCGGGCTTTAGGTTCGTGGTTTGTGTTCTAGTGTCGTGTGTCGCGACAGTGGCGGCACACGCACAAGCCCCTCAAATCACCGCGATTCGCGCAGGCCGTTTGTTCGACAGCAAGTCGGGCAAAGTCATGGAAGGGCAAATCATTCTTGTCGAAGAGGACAAAATCACTACGGTCGGCCCGGCTGATCGCGTTCAGATTCCTCCCGGCGCTCAAGTGATCGACCTCAGTAAGGCGACCGTTTTACCCGGCCTCATTGACGGGCACACGCACGTATTTGGTTTTGGACTCGATGGAATCAAATCCGCTGGACCGCCTTTTGCCAGCCCCATTAACGACACACGTGAATACCGGACACTCCTTGCGCTTGCCAACGCGCAAAAGGATCTGCGCGCGGGCTTCACTACCTTGCGCGATCTGATGAGCCACGGCGGCGGTTACGCGGATGTCGACATCAAGAGAGCGATCAATCGCGGATACTTCTCAGGACCTCGTATGCAGGTCTCGACCATGGGGTTGGTTGCTACCGGCGAAGGAATCCTGGGCTCACCAGAAGTGAGCCTGCCGAGAAATTATCAAACGGTGGATGGGCCCTGGGCCGCGCGGCAAGCTGTCCGTGAGCAAATTCACTATGGAGCGGACTGGATCAAGTTTCATTCGACGGCGGACTACGAGTTCGAATCGGATGGCGCGTTGAGGAGCGATCCCACTTTTACGAAGGAAGAGGTTGACGCCATCGTGGACGAAGCGCATCGGCACGGGAAAAAAGCGGCATGCCATGCCTTCGGCGGCGAAGGGCTGCGTAACTGTGTTGAGGCCGGCGTCGACACGGTCGAACATGCCATCGAACTCGACGAAGCCACTGCGGACCTGATGAAAAAGAAAGGCATTTATCTGGAGCTTACGGCTTACCATTACTCGCTTAGCGACTACACGGCGCGCGATGCCAAGTCCACTGGCGGCAAGTACAGCCTGCAGGCAATGCGAGAAAAGAGCGGCCGCCTCGCGATTTCTCGCGGCGTGAAGATTTCCTTTGGCAGTGGTGTGGGCCCCTTTCCGCATGGGACGCAAGCCGCCGAATTTAATTATCTCGTCAAATATGGAATGTCGCCGGCGCAGGCCATCCAAGCGGCAACAACGGTCGCGGCAGAGATGATGGGATGGCAAGATCGTATCGGTTCGCTCGAAAAAGGGAAGTTCGCCGACGTCATCGCCGTTGCAGGAGACCCGTTGAGTGACATCACCGAGCTCGAGCGCGTAAAATTTGTCATGAAGGGTGGGCAGGTCGTTCGCAATGATTTGAAGTGAGAACTCGATACTGTCAGCTACCCAATCGCTAGCCCGCGAATCGTGTGCAATGATATGAGGTATTCGCCGTGCGGATCCTCTTAGTTGAAGATGAACGGAAGGTCGCCAGCTTCATAGCCCGAGCCTTGCGGGAAAATTCCTACGCGGTCGATGTGGCCGAAACGGGCGAAAAAGGCCTTGAGCAAGCCACCGACGTCACTTACGACGCCATTCTTCTGGACGTTCGGCTGCCCGGCATGAGTGGCCTGGAGGTATGCCGGGAGCTGCGCCAGCAGGGCATCGAGGCTCCGGTGCTAATGCTCACGGCGCGAGGTTTAGTCGAGCAACGCGTTGCCGGGCTGGACGCCGGCGCGGATGATTATCTCGCTAAGCCGTTTGCACTCGCAGAACTACTGGCTCGTGTGCGCGCTCTGGTGCGCCGCGGCTTTCACAGCGGCAATGCCAAACTTCGCTATGCAGACCTCTCGCTGGATCGTCACCGTCGTCGCGCCACGCGTGGCTCCGAAATCATCCCTCTAACGGCCAAGGAATTTGCCCTGCTTGAGTTGTTCCTGCTGCACGCTCCCGAATTGGTTACCCGCAGCGAAATCATCGAGCATGTCTGGGACTGCCACTTCGATAGCGAAACCAACCTCGTGGAAGTCTATATCAATCGATTGCGGCAGAAGATTGACGATAACCGGGCCTCCAAGCTCATTCATACCGTTCGCGGCGTTGGTTACCGATTGGGACAGCCGGAATGATGAAGGGTCGCTCACTGCGCTTCCGCATGATGGTGCTTTTCTGCACCGTTGTGGGCGTGCTCCTGGCAGCTTCTTACCTCGCTTTCTGGAGTCTCCTGGCTCATGAAGTTTCCGCCCAACTCAATCGTCAATTGCAGGAGACGGCGCGCCCGATCCTCGCCGACCTGATCGCGGAACCTAGCTCACAAGACATAAACCGCATGGACATTGCCGGGCAATTTTTCGAGTTGCTGGATCCGTCCGGCCATGTGCTGCAGCGATCGCGAAATCTAGAAGCTCCCATGGACCTGAAAGGGATCAGCATTTCCACCTCGCAGCCAACCTTCGGTATTGTGACGCTTGGTACCGGCGAGTCCATACGCGTCGCGTTGATACCCTTTCAGCAAGGAACCAATCCCCTTGTTTTGGCTGTAGCGATTCCCACGTTTGGCACCAATCGCGTGCTGGACAACTTCGGTGGTGTCGCTCTGCTCCTTTTCCCCGTAAGCCTCCTGGTCACTGCGCTGATTTCCACCCTCTACGTGGGCCGAAGCCTTGCGCCTATTACCGCTCTCACGGAACATGCCGCCCTCATGGCCAATCGCGTAACGAACCGCGAAGGATTCTGGAGCCCCTTGCCAGTCACTTCCACCCACGACGAACTCGGCCGGCTCGCGGAAACCTTTAATCATCTTCTTCAGAGCGTGGATTCCGCGGTGCGCCAGTTGCGCCAGTTCGTTACCGATGCCTCCCACGAACTCCGCACTCCGCTCTCCGTTCTCCATGGCGAAACGGAATTGATGCTTTCCAAGCCCCGAACCGCCGACGAATACCGCGAAACCCTGTGCGTATTCGACGACGAGTTCAAAAAGCTCACGCGCATCGTCGAAGGCCTCTTCACGCTGTCGATGGCGGATGCCGGACAACTGCATCTGGTGTGCGAGCCTCTGTATATCAACGAAGTGCTCGAAGAGGCTTGTGCCCTGGTGAACTACCGGGCGCGCGCTAAAAATATCCGCATTGTGCGCGAACTTGACCAGGAGATTCCTTATTTCGGCGATGAAGCCTTCCTGCATCAGCTTTTCTTGATATTTCTCGACAATGCCATCAAGTATTCTCCTGGCGGGACGAGCATCCGTGTGACTTTGGAAAATCGCGACGGCGAGATTCGTGCATCTTTTGCGGATGAGGGCGTGGGAATCTCAAGTGAGCACTTACCGTTCATTTTCGAAAGGTTCTATCGGGCTGCGCCGGCCAGTAGCGGCGAGGCCCAGAGCGGTGGCCTGGGTTTAGCCATCGCGCAAGCGATTGTGCGCGCTCAAGGCGGCTCCATCGAGTGCGAGAGCACGCCAGGTGCCGGCTCCACATTTACGATAGTTTTGCCAATGAACCAGCCTCGCGAATCCGCTCCCCAGATCGCACCTAAACGGAAATTAATTCTAGGTTAAGGTATCATCCCTGCATCTGCACTACGCTCCGCCTCAACGTGTGGAGGTGATTCCGTGTCCTCTCGAAGACTTTATGCAATGGCAGCATCCGCTTGCCTAACATCAATTTTGTTGATGGTTGTAATTATCTTTCCTGCTGCGCTGCACGCCCAGGTTGCCGGGGGGACGCTTTCCGGTACCATTACCGATCCAACCGGCAGAGCAGTTCCACAAGCGCAAATCCTGATTAAGAACGTGGCTACGGGTGTCGACAGAACCGTTACCACTAACAACGATGGCTTCTACACCGCGGTCAACTTGCTCCCGGGTGAGTATCAAATCAGGATAACCGCGACCGGATTCAACACCGAGGTAAAGACCGGGATCACAATGAACGTCGGCGCGCAGCAAACCTTCGATTTGGCTTTGAAAGTCGGAACTGTCGCGAACACAGTGCAGGTAACAACGGAAGCGCCCGCTGTGCAGGTGTCATCTTCCGAGATCAGCGCCACCGTCAACGCCACGACGGTTCGCGAGTTGCCGCTGAATGGACGCAGTTGGACTGATTTGGCCGCCCTGCAACCGGGTGTGGAGACGATTCAGACCCAGCCAACGTTTACGACTGGGGCCGACCGTGGCAACCGGGGCTTCGGGCAACAGTTGACGATTTCAGGCGCGCGCCCGCAGCAGAATAACTATCGCTTGGACGGAATTAGTCTGAACGATTATGCGAATGGCGCGCCGGGCAGCGTATTGGGGGGAAACCTGGGCGTCGACGCCATCCAGGAATTTTCCGTTCTGACCAGCAACTATTCCGCGGAGTACGGCAAGACCTCAGGTGGCGTGGTCAACGCCATAACACGGTCGGGAACCAATTCATTTCACGGCAGTGTGTACGAATTCCTGCGCAACAGCGCCCTGGACGCTCGAAATTTCTTTGAAGACCCGACGGTTCGGAAAGCACCTTTCAAACGAAATCAGTTCGGCGGTGCGGTTGGGGGGCCGATCGTAAAAAATCATACGTTTTTCTTTGCTGACTTCGAAGGTATCCGACAGTCGAAAGGTATCGCCGAAGTCGCTACTGTGCCTTCGAATGCGGCCCGGTCCGGAACCGTGAGTTGTAGTTCCGACGACGTCACCAACCTTGTTCCCGGGTGTACGTCGACAGCGGACCTTCATACCGTCAGCGTAGATCCCGCTGCCCAGAAGTATCTTGCTCTCTATCCTGTTCAAAACGGATCCATTCCAGGGAGCAACGATCTCGCTACGTTTACCTTCGCTGGTCAGCAGGTCGTGAATGAGAACTTCGTTACCACGCGGATCGATCATAAGTTCACGGATAAGGACAGCCTTTTCGGAACGTACTTGTACGATAAGACCCCGTATTCATCTCCCGACGGAATGGATAACGTCCTCCTCGGCAGCACCAGCTCCAGGCAAATTGTTGCGGTCGAAGAAACCCACAGCTTCACTCCTACCTTCGTCAATGCCGTTCGTTTCGGGTTTAACCACGAGGCCGTGAGCAACAACCAGAGCCTCAAAGCAATTAATCCCGTGGCTTCCGATGGTTCTCTCGGCTCGTTCTCGGGTCGAGACGCTGCGCAGGTCCAGATTAGCGGGGGCCCGTCTCTTTTGCCAGGCGGTGTTGGAGGGCTTCCGACTTATTTGTACGACTGGAATTCCTTCCAGGTGTACGACGACGCGTTCGTCAATCGTGGCACGCACACCATTAAATTCGGTTTCGCCGTCGAGCGCATGCTGTTGCAAGCCACTGCCCTTACCGACCCCAGCGGCATCTGGCAATTTAGGAGCGTAGAGAATTTTCTGACCAACAAACCGTCTCGCTTCCAGGGCGGAATTGTCAGCACACTTTCGCCACGTGATATTCGTCAAACTATTTATGGCGGTTATGTGCAGGACGACTGGCGTTGGCGTGCGAACTTGACCTTGAATCTGGGGTTGCGCTATGAGATGGCCACCATCCCCACGGAAATTCATGGAAAGCTCGCCAACCTCAGGAACCTTACGGATGCCACACCTCATTTG
>WNFR01003727.1_pt1 | contig 15739 bp, 11 predicted proteins | sample 5400221 | NCBI WGS metagenome assembly WNFR01 (sample SAMN13153357, study PRJNA577476) | soil metagenome | isolation source: 40 cm soil under Madrone tree | place: USA:California | collected 2016-06-14 | reverse complement strand
AACAAGGCCGTATTCCAGGATTTTGAGCCGTTCTGGGAATTCGTCTCAGGCCCGATCCACGCCGGCACCTTCGGACCCGCCGTCCTCGACAACACGTTCGGACCGCAACTTGCCTTCGTCAAGGCGCCGACCAAGGAGCAGGGCCAGAATCTGTCGCCTGCGCTCGGCCTTCAGTTCTTCGGCCACGTGGCGATCGATGGCGCCACGGAGGTTATGACTGTGACGCTCAAGGACGTCGATGATCGCGCCTTGTGGTCGACGGCGCTGCAGCCGAAGGTCGGGTAGGCATTCGTCCGACGCAATCAGATCAGACGGCGAATTAGAACCCACGGACCTCGTCCTGAGGAGGCCGCCCACCGAAGTCGGGCCTGCCCGACTTCGGTGCGGGCTCCTCAGGACGAGGTTGATGGATGACATCGAGATGATTCGAAACTCAGGAAACGCTCTACTAGGGCGGTGTCTGCTTCCACAAACCTGGCGCCCGCGACCCCCACCCCGTCCTCCCCGAAGTCGCGGAGGGAGATGAGAGCGCCACGGCCGCTGAATTGCGGAAATTGACGAGATTGTCGAGGAATGCCCGCGCACTCGCCTCCCACGTCATGGTCTCGGCATAGTGCCGGCACGCGTAACGCGGAATCGTGAGCGCGCCGAGGCACGCGGCGCGCAGATCGTTGTCGAGAACGGCAACCGGCGCCGCCCCGACGACGTCTTGCGTCGCTGCCACCGGAAACCCCGCAATCGGCAGCCCGCTCGCGAGCGCTTCCAGCAGCACCAGACCGAAGGTATCGGTGCAGCTTGGAAACACGAACACATCGGCGCCCGCATAGATGGCGGCGAGTTCCGCACCGTGTTTGGTTCCGAGGAAAACCGCGTCGCGGTAGCAGGATTCGAGCCCCGGACGCGCCGGACCGTCGCCGACCACCACTTTGGTTCCCGGCAGGTCCAGCCCCAGAAATGCGTCCACGTTCTTTTCGACGGCAAGCCGGCCGACCGTGAGAAAGATCGGGCGCTTTAGTCCGAGGTCGCGTGCGCGGTCCGGGTGAAACAGCGCCGAATCGACGCCACGGGGCCAACGCAGGACGTTGTTAAAACCATGGCTGCGCAGCTCGTTTGCAAGCGAGGTGGTGGAGACCATGGTGCCGCGCCCGGCGTTGTGAAACCAGCGCATCAACGCCCAAGTCCAGTTCGGCGGGATTGGCCAGCGCGCCGCAAGATAATCGGCAAAGCGGGTGTGCAGGCTCGTGGTGAACGGGAGCCGGTCAGCGAGGCAAAAGCGGCGGACGAAATAGCCGATCGGGCCTTCCGTTGCGATGTGGACGGCATCGGGACGAACCACCGAGATGCGCCGCGCGATTTCGCGAGCGCGCGGCAGCGCAATCCGAATTCCCGGATAACTCGGCAGTCTGACGGTCGGAAATCCTTCCGCCGTAAGGAAGGATACTTCGGCCCCCAGAGATTTGGCGGCTTGCGCGGTCGCCTCCAGGGTGTGGACGACGCCATTAACCTGGGGCCGCCACGCGTCGGTTGCGATCAAAATCCGCATCAGGTCGCTCGGAGTGTAGGTTTCCTTGAGACAATTAGTCTCCCCGATTCATGCGTCATCTCCGTGACGGTCCATCGGGCTTGTCGCATTACTGTCGCTTGTGTCGTCCAAACTTAATAGACGATTCGAACGCGCGCAGTGACGACATGCCGCAAAATCATGCGGTCCCGTCTTCCCTTAAAGGAAACTCCTTGTCGATCCGCGCTTCGTCGCAAGGAGGCTGATTGTCCGCTCTGACTGATAAGACCGCCAGGAAGCCGCGCACCCGTAGTTCATGGAATTGGATTGGATTTGCACTCAGCGCAACCATTGTGGGCATTTCAGTCTATGTGCTCGCCAATATCCTCAAGGACGTCGATTTCGCCCGCGTCGCGAGCCATGTGCGCGCCATGCCGGCTTCGCAGGTCGGCTGGGCCGTGCTGTTTGTCGCCGGCGCTTACGCAACGTTGACGGGTTACGATTTCTTCGCAGTGCGCACGATCGGGGCGAACCACGTGCCTTACCGCATTGCGGCGCTGGCGAGCCTCACGAGTTATGCGATCGGTCACAACATCGGCGCTACCGCGGTTTCCGGCGGGGCGATCCGCTTCCGCATCTATTCGCAGTTCGGGCTCGGCGTCATCGATGTCGCAAAAATCTGTTTTCTCACCGGACTGACATTCTGGCTCGGCAATTTCGCCGTGCTGGGTGGCGGGATGGCCTATCGGCCGGATGTGCCCGGGCGCATCCTTCAACTGCCGGGCGAGACCGTGCGGGGCATCGGCATCGCGGCGCTGGTGCTGCTGTGCGCCTATGTGGCATGGGCCTCTCGCAGGCCGCGCGCCATCGGTATCAGAAATTGGAGCGTCCGGCTTCCCGGCGGACCGTCGACCTTGATCCAGATCGGAATCGGTGTTGCGGATCTCGGTTGCTCGGCGCTTGCCATGTACAGCGCCATCCCGTCAGCCGCCGAGGGCGAGCTTCTCACCATAGCGATTGCTTTCGTGTCGGCGACGCTCCTCGGATATGCAAGCCACGCCCCGGGTTCGCTCGGCGTGTTCGACGCCGCGATGCTGGTGGCGCTGCCGGGAGTTCCGAAAGAGGAGTTGATCGCGGGCCTCCTGGTGTTTCGGATGCTGTATTTCCTCCTTCCGTTCTGTCTCGCTCTCCTCACCATGGCGTGCTGGGAATCCACGCTGTTCCTGCGCCGCAGCGCGGCGGCAGCGGCGAATCAGATGTCGGAAAAGCAGCCGCGTAAGGTGGCACCGGAAAGCAAATCACCGCACACATAGGGCGTAGGATGGGTTGAGCCACCGGGTCCGGCCCTTGGCCGGCCCGATGATAAACTCCGCGAAACCCATCATGGGCGTCCCCATTCCCAGGCCATGATGGGTTTCGCTTTCGCTCAACCCATCCTACACCGCATCGACCAAGTCGCTTGCGCCGGCCACCGCACCCCCGGCGGCATGCGCAATCTCGGCGTCGCTTTCCATCTCCCGGTCGGAATCCACGTACGGCGACATCGTCGTCCAGGTGAGGATCTCAAACCGTCCATCCGGGTGCTCCGCAATCGCGGTGCAGCTTTCTACCCAGTCGCCGCAATTGATATATGTGATGCCGAATTTGTTGTGGATGGCGGCATGATGGATATGCCCGCAAATCACCCCGTCGGCCGCATTTCGTCGCGCTTCGATCACCAAGGTTTTCTCAAATTCACCAATATAGTTCACGGCGTTTTTGACTTTGTGTTTTGCCCACTGGGACAGCGACCAGTAACCAAACCCAAAGCGTCGGCGCAGGCTATTGAAAACGCGGTTGATCGCGATCGCGGCCGTATAGGCGTAATCCCCCAAATGGGCGAGCCAGCGCGCCTGGGTCACCACGAGGTCGAAATGATCGCCGTGGATCACAAGGTAGCGGCGGCCGTCGGCGCCGGCGTGGATATAGCGCTCGGCAACCTCGATGCCGCCAAAATGCGTCCCGTAGTATTCACGCAGAAACTCGTCATGATTGCCGGGCACGTAGATCGTGCGGGCGCCTTTGCGCGCCTTGCGCAACAGCTTTTGGACCACGTCGTTATGAGCCTGCGGCCAATACCACGATGACCGCAGGCGCCAGCCGTCGACAATGTCGCCGACAAGATAAATGGTATCGGCGTCGTGGTAGCGTAGAAAGTCGAGGAGCAGCTCCGCCTGGCACCCGCGAGCGCCAAGATGCACATCGGAAATGAAGAGGGCGCGAAAGTGTCGCAGGCCGCCTTCAGTCACGATGTACACCTCATGTTTGCCGAATCTCGGTGAATCTTAAAATGTCCGTGTTGCGACTGAATGACAGGCCGTCACGACACTGTCATTCGAAGCACCTATTGGCTTAGCCCATGACAGTTCCGGCTGTGGCAGCTGCGTCATTCTGCGGCACCGCTCTGGTGTTCCACATCGTCAGCCTCATCGTCGCGGCCCGGCGATGCCGGCCGAGACCAGCGGTGCCGTCGCAACCCTCTCCCTTCCATCCCCCGCCAGCGGGGGAGGGAAGGGAGGGGGCCGCGGTTCCGCCCGTGAGCATCGTGCGGCCGGTGTGCGGCCTCGACAATTTCCTCGAAGAGACGCTGCGCACGTCGTTCGAACTCGATTACCCGAGATACGAGATCATCTTCTGCGTCGCGTCGATGCGCGACCCGGCCATTGCGGTGGTGCAACAATTAATCGCGGCTCACCCGCAATCCCATGCGCGGCTCCTCATCGGCGACGATCGGGTCAGCCAGAATCCCAAGCTTAACAATTGTGTCAAGGGCTGGCGGGCCGCAAAGCACGACTGGATCGTCATGGCGGATTCCAACGTGCTCATGCCGCGGGACTATATCCGTCGTCTGCTTGCGGCCTGGCAGCCGGACACCGGCCTTGTCTGCTCGCCGCCAGTCGGGTGCCGGCCGGTCGGATTCTGGGCCGGACTCGAATGCGCATTCCTCAATACCTATCAGGTGCGGGCTCAGTATGTCGCCGACGCGCTCGGCCTTGGATTCGCTCAAGGCAAGACGATGCTGTGGCGGCGCGCGGATCTCGAAAGCGCCGGCGGCATCGGTGCGCTGGGCGCTGAGCTCGCCGAAGACGCGGCTTCAACCAAGATTGTGAGGGCGGCCGGCCTTCGCGTGCGGCTCGCGGCTCCGCCTTTCGAGCAGCCGCTCGGTCGGCGCCGGATGATGGAGGTGTGGCGGCGGCAAACCCGCTGGGCGCGACTGCGCCGCTCAAGTTTTCCACGCTACTTCGTGCCGGAGATCGTTAGCGGTGCGGTCTTCCCGCTCATTACAGCGGGATATGTGGCTGGCGCGGCTGACGTCTCGGTCCTCGGCGCCATCGTGCTGCTTGCTCTCATCTGGTACGGCGCCGAGATGGCGCTGGCGAAAGCGGCGCAGTGGCCTTTGCCGCCGCTCTATGCGCTCCAGGCTTTGCTGCGCGACCTGCTCCTTCCGGTCCTTTGGTTCGACGCCTGGATCGGCACCGACTTCGTCTGGCGCGGCCACCAGATGAGCATTGCGGCCGACGCGCCCGCGCCTTAGTGCACGCTCAAGCGCGGCGCGCCCATCAAACCCACCGCCGCACCCGCCCCTTGTAGGCCCGATACGCATCCCCGAACTTGCGCTCCAGATAGCGCTCCTCCCGCACAATCACGCCCACATTGATGACCCACAGCAGCGGGACCACCAGCACGATCGCCCACAGGCTCCCCGCCGCGACGCTTAGCCCCAGATAGAGGAGGGTCGTTCCCAGATAGAGCGGGTTTCGGGTCCGTCCATAGATGCCGTCGACGACCAGCGCCGTCGTCGGCAGGTTCGGCGGAATGTTGGTGCCGGCGGCCACAAAGCGCCGCATGCCTATGCCGACCAGGACGAAGCCGCAGGCCACGAACGCAGCCCCGGCCAGATAGCGGGCAAGCGCATGCGCGCCCAGCACCGGGAACGGAACCACCGCCTCCAGCACGGTGGCCGCCACCAGGAAGCCGAGAAAGATGAACGGCGGCAGCGCGATGACGCCGGCCACGTCGGACGCTGCGCTTGCAGGCATCTCGCCACCATCCGATCGCAATGTCGGCGTGGCGCCCCCCGCCACAGCCCGCATGGCAACGCGGGCGCCGAAGAGGATGGCGATCACGGCGGTGCCGACCGCCAAGATGAGGACTGTTTCGGACATGCCCATGTAACGTACCTGCTAACGTACCTGCCGCAGGGCGCCAGCGGCCAAACGCTGAGGATCTATTAAGCTCGTTTCGCTCGGAGAAACTTCTCTGGCCCTGCTGAAGTGAGGATTCTTGGTGCTAACGTGTCAACTTTAGTCGAGCGCGTCATTCCGGGGCGCCGTAGCGAAGCGGAGGCGAGCCCGGAATCCATACTCCGTGACCTGTGGTTATGGATTCCGGGCTCTCGGCCTGCGGCCGAGCCCTGGAATGACTGGGCAAAGGTTTTGCCCGAAACACGCCTCGTCGGTCTGAGCCGAAACCTCAGCGTAGCACGAAGACTTTACCGGGTTAATACCCTCAGGCGGGGCGTTTGCTGGCTCAACTGCCGCCGAGCCCCAGCGCCGTTGCCATGATTCGAAACACCCGCGTGTTGTCGATGCGTCCGTGGAACATCTCCGCTCCAGGTCCGGTCGCCGTCAATACCACGTCATCGGCAGCATGAACGCCGCTGTTGACGTTGAAGGGCAGATTGCCGGTGCGGCGCGCGGCGCCCGGCACATTGCAGTATTTTTCATTCGCCACGAAGTCGCGGTTCGGTCCTGAAATCGCAGGGACGTTTTCCCCGTCGAGGTAGGGATGGCCGGTGTCGCAATAGTCCGGGAACGCGCCGAATACGAACGCAAGGCGCCGCGACACGTCGACCCGCTCGGGATAGCCGGCGGCGTTCGGCGCCGGATAGTTCGGCAGGGTGGAATTCTGATAGAGGCCGAGCTTGTCGCGCAGCTGCTGACCGGGGCGGTCGTCATCGTAAGTGCCGACGAGCGCGGTCGGGTGCGCGTGATCGGCGACAACGATGATCATGGTGTCGTTGCGCGCGGCCGCAAACTCTTTGGCAAGCTTCACGGCGTTGTCGAGCATGATGGTATCGTAGACAGAACGCTCCCAATCGAGCGAGTGGCTGTATTTGTCGATGCGCCCTGACTCGACCATCAGCACGAAGCCCTTGTCGTTTCTCGACAGGATATCGAGGGCCGCACCGACCTGGTCGGTCAAATCCGGCTGATCAGGAAACTTCGCCACCGTGCCCTTTTTCAGGAAAAAGCGATCGAGCGCTCCGTCGATGTTGCCGGTGTTGAACAGTCCGATGAGCTTGGGCGCACCGCCTGCCGCCGCGAGCTCCGTCTTGGTCGAGACCAACTTGTACCCGGCGTCCGTGAAATTATTGAGATAGTTTACGTTGTCCGTGCGTTTTCCGCCGGATGATACGGGGAGGAAATTCGGTGAGCCGCCGCCCATGATCACCTCGGGCTGTACCGCGAAGAACATCTTCACGATATCATCGTAATCCGCGCGCTGACGGGTGTGCGCCACCATGCCGGCGGGAGTGGCATCCTCGATTTCCGTGTTGGTGACGACGCCGATCGACATGCCGCGCAGCCGTTTCACGATTTCCGCAATGGTTTCCACGCGCGGGTGTTGCAATGTGTTCTTGTTTTTGGCGCAATAGACGCCCATCGCGTTGACGCAGGTCTTATGTCCGGTCGTGTAGGCGCTCATGCTGTTGGCGCTGTCGGTCACGACTGAATCCGTTCCGGACGTGGAGACGAGCGCCATGTAGGGCATGTCGTCGATCGCAAGTTCGCCGCCATAGCGGCCCTCGACCAGACCTTTCGACAAGATGCGCGCCGCCGTCCGGTGCGCGATGGTCAGTCCGTCGCCGATGAAGAGGATGACGTTCTTGGCCTGCGCGCGCGGCGTATCGAACACGTTCCAGGTCACGCTCGCGGTGCTGCCGTTCGCGGTAGCCTCAACCACATATTTGCCCGCCTTGGTCAGGGCGGTATCGCGAATCCAGAAGGCCGAATAGTCGCCGCCGTCCTCCCGCTCGATGACGGATGGGCTTTTGCCGACGACCGACGCCGCGTCTGCGCCGTTGATGGTGACCCGCATGGCTGCGGCGGGTGGCGCACCTGGAAATTCGACCTTGAGATCGAACCTCGATCCGGAGAGGATTTCAGCCCTGTTCAACGGATAAATTGTCTGGGCGTCGGCCGCTCCGGTCGCGGCGAGAAACAAGGCCGTTCCGAGGCAAATGGCTGCTCTTCGTGTCATCTGTGATGCTCCTTTACCGGTCGGGGGGTAGGGGCGCCGATTGGTTCGTCGCCCCTCCCTCCGAACCGGACGGCGGCGAAGCCTACTCCCCGCGCTCCGCCATATCTTCAACCTTGTCGACGAGCCTGCGGGCGCGTTCGATGAGGTCTTCGTGCTCGCGAAGGCGCTTGTTGGCGAACGCGGCGCCGTTGAGGAGAGCGATCATATCGCTCGCCAATTCGTTGCGTTCATCGGTGATCTTGCCGATCTTGGCAAGAAATTTCCCGTAGGTCTTGTCATCGCTCGTGATCGCCTGATTGGCAGCCACCAGGCTGTTGCGGCCGACCGAGCCTTTGGTTGCATTGATCTGCTTAAAGGCTCGCGCCAGTTCGATGTACTCGTCGCGGCTGTCTTCCAGGGCGTCCGGCAGCGCACGCGACTCAAGCTTCTCGACCAGCACGCGGCCGTCGTGGACGTAGTCGTCCTTCAGGCCGAGAAGCGCCATGATGGTCGGGCGAAGGTCGGTGTGATCGGAGAACACGGCATCGTTTCTGCCCTGCTTACGCACCCCTGGACCGGCCATCCCGAACCAAGTGCGTGTGATGTCTTTTTGGAAATCGCCGTGGTTCCAGGCAAATCCCGGATTTTCGAACACGCACGCCGGGGGCTGCGAGCAGTCTTTGCCCTGACCGGTCGACGCGCTCGAAGTCTGATTGAAGTAGTCCTCGTTGCCAAACATCGTGAACGTTGGAACCCGGTCGGGGAGCGACGGGATCATATGTAGGAGCTTCATTTCCGCGCGGTCGGCAAGCAAGGCCGAGAGGCGGTCGGTCTTGCCAGTGATCGGATTGACCGCCGTGAGGGCGTTGACGTCATGCTCCAAAGTGCGTGTCACCGGATCGGTCGGCGCCGGATTACCGATGATGTAGAAGTTCGGTGCATCATCGAAGTGAAGGGCGAATGGCGTCGTATTGCGCCTCTGGGTAAGCAGGAGCCGATCGACGAGGGTGGTGATCTCGCCGATGTTGGCGTAGGTGCACGGCACCTGGATGCCGTCGCAGTTCGACGGGCTCGGCGGGCCGCCGACGAAATGGTCGTTTTCGTCCGCCGTGACCACGAACAAGGTGTTGTCCTTGGTGATGCCGTCCGCCGCCAGCCGATCGAAGAATTTCTTGAACGCCGCGTCGTAGGAGGCAAGCTGGGCCACATATCCGGCCTCGCCGGGGCCGAAAGCGCGACCCGAGACACGGTCGTCGTGCGCATCGGCAATGTAAAAGTAGACGACCGGAACACCTGCTTCCAGCATCGTTGCCACATAGCCAAGCGATTGCGAGGCCGTCGGACTGAAGCCGGGGAATCCGGGATTGCCGGAGTTCGCGATGACGTTGCCGTCGAGGTCCTTGATCGGACCGCTCGGCGAGATCAGCGGCTGCACATGGAAATTGCCAAAGAGCGCGTTGAAGCCGGTATAGCCGCCCGGCTCATCCGGGAGGAGATCAGGCCTGCCGTGGCTGTTGTTGCAAAGCGCGCTGCCCTGCGCGCAATGGATGGCGATGCCCTCAAAATCGGCGATTGCTTTGTTTCTCTGCTTGGGGTCGTTGGCTTCGATGCCTTCCGGCGAGGTCGCCCCGAACACGGTGTTGACATCGGCCGGAATGCTTTCGAATTCGATATTGGCGGTCGAAAATGCGCCGAAGTCGCAGCCGGCGCGGGTGTACGCCACCCAAGGGGCCGGCGCAATCTTGCCCAGCTCGTTTGTCATTTGCGCGTGCCCGTCCGCGGCCGTCGCGGTCCAGTACAGAAAAGAACCTTGGAAACCCACCGATCCATCGGCCCGGAAAAAGCCGTAGCTGTTCGCGACCGCCCAACCGAACCGCTCGCCATAAAGGCCGGTCAAGGCCGTCACGATGTCCTGCGCCGTATGCGAAATAAGCGGGGTGAAATGATTGCCGCTGACGGTGCCGTTGTCGAGCAGGAAGTTGAGCAGATGCGGCATCTGCTCGAGATCCGACGGTACGTTGGGATTGTCGCGCCGCAGATGGACGTTGTCGAACTGGAGATGAACGACCCGCTTGATCTTGTTGCCGGCCGATTGCAAATGGCAGGACGCCTGCGATGGCGCCGCGGCTTGTGCATTTCCGCATGCGATCGCAAGAGCGGTGCCCCCGAGCAGGACCGGCGCCAGCAACTTGCGAGAGAAACGTAAGCAATTCATCGCGCTCTCCCGTTTTTTCAAAGCTTGTTAGAAAAAGATTTGATGTAGGTATCCCTACGCGGGTATTGGAACGGGATGATGTTGCGATGGGATGACACCCTCGTGACGCCTGCGCGAAGGGCCCGTTAGTTCGATTTATGCAAAGCAGGTGCTCGACTTCTCACCGTTGATCTCGTGGTACGGCAATTGCGGGAGACGCCCCGGCGAAAAGCCCTCGCGGGAAGTGACCTCCAACAGCTTCATCTCGTTTCGGCGCATGAAACGCGAGACGATGATTCATCGTGCTGTCGCATAAGTGTTGAGTCGCCGTCAGAATCAGCAGGTAGCTTCGGAGAAATTAATTCGCAACGAGTTAAGAACCGGTCGGCTCGGTGCGTCGGCAATCTCCTGACGCGTTACGAACGAAATGCGGGCATCGCGGTTTACTTGAAACATGACGCTTCGCCGGCTTCTCCGGAAGGGCCGCAATGGATAGCGAATTCCTGCTGACGCGCCGGCACTTGGTCAAGGGCGGCGCGGCGGCCATTGCGCTTTCCACCGCAACGCCATCGAACACGACTGCGTTCCCGGTCGACAGCGGTCGACGTCCTCAACGCATGGTAACCGGCGTGGTCTTCGAGGACCTTTCCGGCGCCGGTTCGCGTCGGCCGTGCGATCCGGGGATTGCCGGCGTCCTCGTATCGAACGGTCGCGACGTTGTGCGGACCGACAGCGAGGGCCGATACCGGCTGCCGGTCGACGACGAGACCATCGTCTTTGTGATCAAGCCGACCGGTTACAGCGTGCCGATCGACCGCGACGGCATGCTGCCGCGCTTCTATTATATTCATCGGCCGGACGGGACACCGGCAGAACTGCGGCTGCGCGAGGGCGGCATCGATCCGACCGGGGAGCTGCCCCACTCGGTCGACTTCGCACTGAGAAAGGCCGATGAGCCGGACCGATTCGACGTCATCTTGTTTACCGACACCCATGCGGACAGCGCGGCGGCGATCGATTACGTTCGCATGGACGTGGTGAATGGATTGATCGGAACCGGCGCCGCATTCGGCATGACCTTGGGCGACCTGATGTCCGACGATTTGTCGCTTTATGATCGCCATAACCGCGTCATCGGGCAGATCGGCATACCTTGGTACAATATTGCGGGCAACCACGATCTGAATTTCCATGCGCCTGGCCGTAAGTATTCCAGCGAAACATTCAAACGCGTGTTCGGTCCGAATTACTATGCCTTCGAATATGGCGGCGCACTCTTTCTGATGCTCGATAATGTCGATTATCTGGGCGGCGGCAGGTATGAGGGGCGGTTCGGAGCGCAGCAGCTTGCCTTCGTCTCCGCGGCGCTGAGGGAGACCCCGACGAACCGGCCTGTCGTTGCCGCCATGCACATTCCATTGCGCAGCTATCTCGACCCGAACGATCCCACTATCAACACGTCGGACGGTTCCGAGCTCATCAAGATCATCGGCGATCGCCCCAGCGTCAGCTTCTCCGGGCATACCCATACGACCGAGCACCACTATTTCGGTTTCGAAAACCCTATGGCGGCACGCCGGCCGCATCATCATCATGTGATGACGGCGCTCTCGGGCTCCTGGTGGAGCGGTCCCTACGACCATCGCGGGGTCGCGGTCGCGGATTGTCCCGATGGCAATCCCAACGGCTTCCACATCCTGAGCGTCGACGGCGATCGCTTTACGACCCGGTTTCGCCCTGCCAAGGAGCCCGAGGGCCGGCAGATGCGCATCGTTCTCGCCAATGCGGACCATGCTCTGACCCAAGACGAGTTCGAGATGGGCCAGTTTTTCGGGGCTCCGATCCGCCAGGATCGTGTCGGCATGACCGAGGTGATCGTCAATGTCTTCGACGGCGGTCCGCGGACCGCGGTCGAATACCGGATCGGCGAATTCCCCCCGGTGACGATGCGACGCGAAACGCGGCCGGATCCTTTTATCCGAGAGGTATTTGCCAGAAACCAGGCGACGAAGAAGCCGTGGGCGCAAGTGGAGCCGTGCTCTCACATCTGGACGGCGCGTCTTCCCGCCGATCTTAAAGCCGGTACGCACTGCATCATGGTGCGCGTGGTCGACGAATACGGCCGCGAACACCGCGATCGTCTTTGCATGGAAGTGACTGGCGCACCTGCGCTGCGTGGATGATCCGGGCATCCTCTGGCAGCGGCCCCTCATGCATTGCACAATTCGCCCGTGCCCCCGCCCCCGCCCCCCTCGACGCCGCGGCCCCATGGAGTAAGATTGGCGCAATCAAGCTCATAAGAAGGCTGCAAACAATCGGAGGATCGGCAAATGCCACGAGGGGTTTTGGCTGCGGCATTCGTGGTTGCATCGGCATCGGGGGCGCTTGCGCAGGGCGCGCCCGATGCGTCGTTCAACGATGCCCAGCGCGAAGGATTGCGCCTTTTCAGCCAATCCTGCGGCGTCTGCCACACTGTGGTCCAGCAGCGAACGCGGCAATACGGACCGGTATTGTCGCGCGAGACCTTGGGCGGCGACGAAGAGCTGATCCGCGAATACATCAGCAACGGCACGCCTCGCATGCCGGGCTTCCGCTATTATTTCGAGCCCCCGCAAATCGGCTCCATCGTCCAGTACATCAAGACCATCGCGCCGCCGCCCGCACCGGCCGGTGCCAGGTAAACGGCTGAAGTAAACGGCTGACGGTAAGCCGTTAAGGCCAGCGTGTAATCCCTCGACCTAACTCCTTAACGATCCGTGCCACCGGTTAATCAGGAGATCGATCCATGAAGAGTCCGAGAACTTTCACGATAATCGGTACGGTATTCGCTGCCGCCATGTCGGCGACGGCGCTCACGCCGATGACGGCCGGCGCTGCCGATGCGGTGCTGAGCGGCACCATCAAATCCGCCGACGGCGTTGCGTTGGGCGGCGTCACGGTTTCGGCCCGCCTCGACGGCTCCAACATCGTCACTTCAGTTTTCACCGATGACAGCGGCAACTACTATTTCCCGCCGCTCGCCACCGGCAAATACAAGGTATGGGCGCAGGCGATCACCTTCGACACCGGCCGCGGTGATGTCGACCTTGCCGCCGCCAGGCGGCAGGACTTCGCGCTCAAGCCGCTGAACGATTTCGTGCGCCAGCTGCCGGGCGACATGGTGCTGGCGGCGCTTCCCGATGCGACGCCGGAAGACGCCAACATGAAAACGATCGTGCAGAACAACTGCACCGCCTGCCACACGCCGAGCTACATCCTGCAGCACAAGTTCGACGAGGCCGGCTGGAACGCCATCATCAACCTGATGAAGCATGCCAACGTCTACGGCATCTATCAGGGGCCCGAGCACAAGGCGAGCCCGGTGCTCGACCACAATCAGAAGCAACTCGCCGCCTACCTGGCGCGCGCCCGCGGCCCCGGCGAGACCTCGATGAAGTTCAATCTGCGGCCGCGTCCGGCCGGCGAGGCCGCCCGCGTGGTGTTCACCGATTACGAGGCGCCGCCGGATCCGGATGTCGGCATGCCCTACAAGGTGCTGACCAACAACGGCACCGACTGGTCGCTCGGCACCCCGTCCTACGTCTATCCCGGCTTCGGCGTCCACGACGCCTGGATCGATGCCGACGGCCAGAGCGTCTATTTCACCTGCAACGTGCCGAACAACGTCCTCACGCTGGGCAAGTTCGACCTCAAGACCGGGGCGTTCAAGCCCTTGAAGGTCGCGGCCGCCAACGGCCTCGCGGCGCCGGCGCACGGCATGACCCGCGATCCGGGCGGCACCATCTGGTTCAACGTCAACCCCAGCAAGGGCGGCCTCGGCAAGCTCGACACCAAGACCGACAGGATCGAGGTGTTCATTCCGCCGGAAGGCATGGCGCCGACCGGAGGCGCCACCACGGTCGACTATGACGGCCGCGGCATGATCTGGGTGTCGTCGCCGACCGGCGCGCTGCGCTTCGATCCGGCGGCTGAAAGATTCACCGAGTACAAGTCGCCGACGCCGAAATCCGCCAACGGCGGCATCGGCCTGACCTATGGGGTCGCAGCCGACCGCGACGGCAACGGCTACTGGGCCCAGATGGCGATCGATACCGTCGGCATCGGCGACGGCAAGTACGGCACCGCGAAGGAGATGAAGCTGCCCCCGGTTGACGCGGCCCGCGCCCGGCTTTCGCCGCAGGACATCGCCTTCTACGAAGCCAACGGCGCCCCCGACTTCTCGAACCCGGCCCCCTATGCGCAGGGGCCGCGCCGCATGGGCACCGACAAGAACGACGACGTGCTCTATGTGGGCAATTCCTGGGCCGGCACGCTTGCCAAGATCAACACGCGCACCCAGGAAACCAGCACCATTGCGCTGCCGCCGCTGCGCAAGCCCTATCACGTGGCGGTCGACTCCCACCACAACGCCTGGCTCAACATCTGGATGACCGACCAGGTGCTGCGATACGACCCCAAGGCCGACGCGTTCACGGCCTTCGACATCCCGACGCGCGGCTCGGAGGTGCGTTACGTTTCGGTGTACGAGAAGGACGGCAAGATGCAGGTGGTGCTGCCGTCCTACCGCACCCGCAAGGTCACCGTGATGGCGTTCCGCGGCGAGGCGGACATCGCGGCGACGAAGGCGCAGGCGGCGCAGTAAGGCGGGCGCGCGTCTTACATGGGGTTGAGGGTGGCCGGGCATGCCCCGGCCATCATCTTCAAGCTTGGGAGAACAGGCCATGCATCCTTCATCTACGCGACACCCCATCAACTCCAAGGCTGAAACATCGCACGGACGGCGTTGGATATTGGGCGCGCTCGCCCTTGTAACACTGGCGGGCATCGCCCCGTGCGGCACAACAAGCGCGCAAACCCCTGCACCCGCCGTCAAGCTCTACATCTTCGATCTCGGTCAGCTCAAGAGCGCCAATCCGCAGCCCTTGCTCGATCGCGGCGTCACCGTGACCGACATGTCGGTCGTCGCCTATCTGGTCGTGCATCCGCGCGGAACGCTGTTGTGGGATTCCGGAACCATTCCGGACGAACTCGTCAAGCCCGAAGGCACCACCGTCGCCCGCGCCACCGTCAAGAAGACGCTCGCCGGACAACTGGCCGAGATCGGTTACAAGCCGGTCGACGTCACCTACCTGGCGCTGTCGCATTATCATTATGACCACTCGGCCAACGCCAACGCGTTCGCGGGCTCGACCTGGCTGGTGCAACGGCCCGAACGCGCCGCGATGTTCCCCGAGACGCCGCCGGCCAATCCCATCGATCCGAACGTCAGCGCCAAATTCAGCGCGCTCAAGACCGGCAAGACCATGCTGCTCGACGGCGACCATGACGTGTTCGGCGATGGGTCGGTGGTGATCGTGGCGACGCCCGGGCATACGCCGGGGCATCAGTCGCTGTTCGTGAAGCTCGCGAAATTCGGGCCGTTGGTGCTCTCGGGCGATCTCTATCACTATCCGTCCGAGCGCACCTTGAAGGATTTCCTCCCCTTCGGGGGCCGCGGCAACGACGCCCAGGAGGCCGCCTCCAAGGCGAAGGTCGAAGCGCTGCTCAAGGACAAGGGCGCGACGCTGTGGATCCAGCACGACATCGTGGCCGATGCGAAGCTGAAGAAATCGCCGGCATTTTACGACTAGTTCATCGATTCCATGAAACCAATCATATGCATGGGATTCATTTTTCCTGACCTTGCTTGTAGCCTCTCGCTTGATTCTGCACGAGAGGATGAAGGTGATGGCGGGCTGGCGGCGAGCGATCGAATTGGCCAT
>WNFR01019122.1_pt1 | contig 15740 bp, 24 predicted proteins | sample 5400221 | NCBI WGS metagenome assembly WNFR01 (sample SAMN13153357, study PRJNA577476) | soil metagenome | isolation source: 40 cm soil under Madrone tree | place: USA:California | collected 2016-06-14 | reverse complement strand
AGCTGGCGCAGAAAGACGTGCGCTAATGCGAGAGACTTGTTGAAGCTGAAGATGTGAAAGGTTCGCGTTGTCGACCAAGGCTGCCACGTCAACCATCGCTTGCTTCGCGTTGATGACGAATGTGTCAGTTTCACTATGCGATTGCGGCCTGTGTTCGTTGATGAGTGCACCCAGAAGAAGAGGGTACTTGCAAATACGCTGCACAGGTTTGATGAGATAGTCAGCGAATTGCAGCCGCAGACGTGGATCACGCTCCGTCGGTTTTTCTTTCCTTGCATTCCTTCCGATGGTACCAGCGACGCGCCTCAGATCACGATTCGAACGAGGGTGTCCCCGTAGCAAAGGAGGTTGGCTGTCAGAGGATGTGGAATGCTGCAGAAAATTCGATGTTTCCTCCTCTTTCGAGAGGTCGGGATCGATATGCTGCTCCTTCGAACGACTGTTCGCCCGCTCCTCTTCGACGACACCACTGTCTCCTTGCGATGAACTATCGGCATGCGCGAGATTCGTGGCAATCAGAGTTGTACAGTGTCGTTCAAAAGCATCCCATTCGGCGGGTCGCTTATGCTGGAGGTTTCTCACAATTTCTAGCGCGCCAGGGTGTTCCGCGCAGAATATCTCGTACACGTTAAACAGGGCAGCCTTCAACAGAAGTGTAAGCACAACCGCTTGGAATGCGCCAGCACGAAAATAACGCAAACACGTTTTCGGATAACAAGGAAAGTTTAACTAACCTCGGTAGTGAATAATGCGGCTACACTTCTCAGCGCGGTTTCAAAACGTTCTTCAGAGTCCCCGTCGTCATTACTGGATGGCTCCGAACCAACGTCTTCAGAGCCTTCTAACGCGTTGATACCGGGAACCCAACCAGAGGCACGGACTACATCAGTCAACATAGGAGAGAGAGCCTCGTGTAGCTCCAGTAACTGGGCGGCATTACGGCGGACGGCGCTTAACTCCGTATCGCTTAGTAAAGAGCGTTTTTCTCGATCCTTGTCGCGTTCTTTGTCCTTGAGGGGTTCATCTGGTCTCCCAAATGGGAAAGATGCAGAGTATGAAGGTGATAGCAGGGAAAGTGCTAAAACTTTTGGAGAGACAAGCATGGGGAGCTGCTCTAGATACACCTAAGGGATGTCAAGACAGCGCAAGTGCAGTAATAACGCATATACGTACATTGACGAGCACGCGGAGGTCAGCGAGGTAGGTGCGCTCTGATATAAGAAGTTCGAGGAGAGCATGTTGACGCCGTGACGGACTCCGTTTGGGGATGAGCTCATCCTCTACAGAGAATTGGCCAAGAGGGCTGGGTGGGAGAGGGTCGTCGTCGTCGTCGTCATCGGAGGCTTCGTCATCGGAGGCGTCATCGGAGGCGTCCTCGCTCCCTATGTGAAAAAGCCTTCGAGCTGCACTACCTAGAGACGAACGACGCTCGTGAGTCCGGAATGCAGAGGGTGGGCTCATAGCGACAGCGGTGCGCACGACGCGTGCGGGTAACGATAGGCGCCTCTGCGCGCCTTTGGTATTCGTTCCTGAAAGAATGGCTGAAGCAGGTCTTGGGTGGGTACGACGGCGAACAGGCGGGTGAGAAGGAGGAGAGAGGGGGTAAAAAGCCGGAGGAGTTGGTGGGACGGCTTTCCAGGCAGGGAGAGTGGTAGGAGACTGAGGAGCGGTTGGTGGGGTGGAGTAAATGGATAGGGTGTTTGCAGAGCGGGGTGTGGAATCAGGAGTGGACGAGTGTGGTTGGGGCCATTCCTGTGAAGGGGAAGGAGTGAAGGCAGGAGGGGTGGACGGAATTGAAGAAGGGGACGAGAAAGAAAGGAACTGTAAACCAAAAGGGGAACGGCGGGAAGGTCTGGGCGGGGAGGGAGGTTGAGGTGGTGGAAGGAGAGTGAGAGACATGAAGATAGAGGAAATGAAGTGAACGTTGTTGTAAAAAAGAGCTGGCAAGGCTGAGCTACCATGTGATGCCTCCCCACATCGCTGGCAGAGGCGAGAGTGTCGAGGTCGAGGTGCCAATGGAAGTTCAACACTATGGGCCGTGGGGCCTTCTCCACTCCCGATCGATCTTCTCCTTCAACTATGACTGTAACAATAACGCCCACCAGCCAGCAGGCAGTCAGGCGCACTATCTCCAGCCAGTCCTCGACCCTATCACTCCTTGACCATTCAACCTCTCCACCATTCCCCTTGCCTGTCATCTCCAATAGGCACTGGCGTGTAATCTCCAATCCAACTATTTCATGTCCGCCCCACCGGACACGCGCACCGAGCACGTTGTCGCTAACGAAAAAAAATATAACCATTTCCTAGATATCTGAGTCATGAGTGGAGGGCATGAGTTATCGCCGTCGGTAGATAGATTGATAGCACAATGTAGATTGACAGGCGCACGTTACTTACATATCGGGTGGTATAACCGAGGTCTTGGAACGTGAACATATGAACATATTGCTACCTATTACCACGTTTACTGTAATGTAATACCATGTTCAGCCATGTCGTGCTCAAACAGTGTGTCCGGTGCAAGCGGAGACGCGAGTGCACTTCGCGAATGTATTTGTATGGACTGTATGAACGTATGTATGGACTCTGTATGGACAAAATCGCCCATCGGCCCGCTAACCGTCTCCACTGGCCTCCAACTTCCCCGACACTCTCCGACTTGGACTTTGATATCCGATATCGATTTATGCGATGGTCGCTTCCCCATCGCCATCTGTCCTTTCAAGCACCGGCTCTAGTCTAACGCCGACAAGTTCGACGCCGAGCACGAGCACAATTACCCCAGCTTCCTACGCAGCGGCGACATACCCCACTTCCCCGATGGCCTCCACACCGCCCGTCTCCCCGCACCGCCCGTACCCACTTTCCATGTCCAGCGCGCACGCGAGCACGAGCACGATGCCCGTCTCAGGAGCTAGGGCACCTACCAGCCCCCACAATACGAGTCGTATTCCAGTCACCCCGGCCGTTCTACGTTCTATTTTTGCTTCCTCCCGTTCACCGGGTGAAGAGCGTTCCCTCTCTCGTATTGCATTTTTCCGGTATGTCCAGTTGTCTGGTACATCCTTTCCGATAGGGTCACAGACTCCGCCCCAGGTTCTCTGGTTTTATTATCAGTTGCCTCGCGATCAGCTTGATGGCTAATCAAGGGCGAGGCATCCGCACTGGGGCCGCGCTCCTCGGGGTCGCCGTCTAGTCGTGAACGCCAATATATGTTTGCCACCCGCCCCTGAGCACACGACAACAGTCCAACCACCGAACTTTGCATGTCAAGAGGTCCCCCACGTGCCCATGCTACCATATCACCACCCTGGAACGCCTGGTCGATGCCGAGCAAACGTTCCAGGTTAACGCTTGCAAGTGACATCGCTTGCTCGGGGGATATTCGTCCATTTGACTCGGCCGCGGCCTGTGTAAAGAAGGTATTTGGGTTAGTGTCCGGATAAATGTAGAATCGATTGTGCCTTTACCCATGCGATGTCGAATCGAGTGTGCGCAGCAAGCGCAGCGTCGGCTGTACCAATGCCGACAACAACTTTGTTCAACAAGAGCGTCACGAGCGATGTGTCATTCGATATCGGTGGTCCCGGGAGTCTGGTGGTGAATTCAACGTACGGTAAGCGCAAGATTAGCGCTCCAATAATGGTGTTGACATACATCCGCCGGTCATCCCACGTTTTAGGGAGGGGTCTTGGTGGGCTGAGAATCACGCCAATCCGTGCCTTACCTGGGTCATGTGGTCAGCACCCCACTTTCCTGGCAATACCCCACACCTACCAATCTCTTTCGCGAGCAAGTGAGCCTCTGTCGCGCCCGAAAAGACCATGCGCATTACTGTACCACGTTTTTGCTCAACTTCATCTTTAAGTTTAATTAACGCCGCCATCACATCCGCGGATCCAACGTCAATCACCAGAGGAAGCGCGCCGTCGGCCGCTTTCGCAAACCACAGCGCGGTTTCTCCGGCTTGTTCGTCTGCTTCTGCGAGCAGCAGGCGTCTTAACACTGCTATGTGCGTGCTAACGCTTGACGTTTGAGCGCGCCCCTTGTCGATCATGAGCGCATCAGGACGTCGGATGACATAGTGTAGCGCTGAGATCCGCTGGATGATTGCGCCATCTGTGAGAACATGTGGAGCGCCAGTCCGGAACGTCACGGAAAGTCCGGAAAATGGGGGTTGGGTGAAGACTGCATTTGGAGGTGAGGTAGCCACAGTTACTCCAGCGCGGTAAGCGATGCTATTCCAACGATATGGCGTTAGGAAGTAAAACAACCAGAGTAAATATGAAAAAAGGTCCGCACAGAGCATTCCGTGTTTGAAATTCCAGACCGTCTATGGCCTGCACGATGCCTCCACGGTCCATGAGGATTCTCGGCACATCCTTTTCGAATGCATCAAATAGAAAGCCGTCTCCTGTGCTAGGCTCGTGCGCGATTTCCTGAAGTCCAAGATTTGACCCATAAGAAATGAACGACGGCGCAATTGTACCGCCCTCCAAATCGACATGGCGTGCTCCGTCAGGAACGAGAGAATTGCACGTGTTATCGACCCCTGCGCAAATGATCTTCCCGGCATGGACGATGACGACACCTCTACCATGGTCTTGCTCTCTCGGGCGGAACAAGTGTTCTATACCCTCTGCTCCTCGTACGAGTACCGTCGAGACGTTTATGAAGGCTACAGCTTCTGAAACTTGATTAACCTTTAGAGGTGGCAGGCCCTCCCACTTGAGAGCATCTTGACGCTCCTGTTTCCAATCGGGAACGTTAGGCGGTTCACGCCACTCGGGTGATTCTTTCCCTTTTCCAACAAGCACGCCAACAGCTTCTCCCACTGGCTGCGTTATGCCATCAATCCATATTGCCACAGGTGTCGCACCAAGTTGCAGTGGATGGGAATCCCAAAGCACTACATCCGCGTCCATTCCGGGACTCAGGCTGCCAAGGCGATGTGAAAGGCCAGCAACAGCAGCAGGTGCAGTGGTCACCGAGGCAAGCGCAAGTTCTAAGGGCAAACCATAATGATAAGCTTCCTGTGCCTCATATAGGAGATAGCGCCCATTGAGCGCGGGATGGTCTGTCTACGCGCATACGTCATCAGAAAACTAGGTCCAGCGGCTAAGAGAGGAAGGATTGTACCTTTAAGACAACAGTGAAGTTATTATCCGCAAGTACACGTGGTGCATGAACGGAACCCCGGTATGACTCGCGCTTGTAGCTACTCACTTGAGGATCCCCTTCCACGGCTAGAAACACAGTACGTACCGATAATAGTCGGAGAAAAGAGCAATTGCGGGAGGTCCACCCCACCTAATGTTGTTAATTGGCCTGCGGAAAGTAGAGGCATTGTACGACGACATACATTCGTCTGAGGACATCAGGTACAAGCCAAGCTTCAGCTGCATGATGAATAACGTCTACATGAAATTTGAACTCGTTGCTCAACTGTTTTGTGAAGCTACAACGTGAGATATGTCTCGTGCTAGTTGCATGGTCTTTACTTACCCTGACAATGGCATCGATGTCGACTGTCTCATAAACGTGTTGTGAAACCTGTTTGTAAAAGCAGAACCATTCATACGTGGACGAAACTTCATATATCGTACGACTTCACCTTGACGCGTCCACGAAGCACGTCCACGAGAGCCTCGTACTGGGAGCTCTCTGGAAAGTTGCCGTCAATTGTGTTCCAAAGGCCTGCCTCTGCCTTGGCGCAGTAAGCATCCTGCGAGGCTTTAATTTGGCTGGCCTTTTCGTAGGCTTGGCGATAGGCCCACATGGTATCCATGCGATTGCCATAATGGTCAACGTTTTCCCCGATGGCTTGCCTACACAGAAGTGAACAACAGTTTTTCACGAAAAAAAATCGTTACGTGCTTGAGATATCGCCATCGAGGAGGGTCGGACTGGCTGAAGTGGGAGCCGTTGATATCCCAAGTTGGTTCAATAACCATAGAAGTCGGTGAATGCTCCGCTGTCTTACGCGGCTTCATCATGAAGGCTTGGCCAGCTAAATACTTACGCCGTTATCATCCTGCACTGAAGGCAGGGAGAAATCCACTTTACCGATGGCATTTGCACTCCCAGGGAGGACTTGCATCGAAGTGACACCGCCAGACATCACGAGTTCGATGGCATCGTCGTGGGTATCGAACGTATCAATAGTCCTCAACCAAGGTACAATAGGGCCTTTCTTCGAGTTCAGATTGAATGTGGCTGGTCCGCGCGTAGATTATCAGAACGGTTGCTTGCCGTATGCATAGAAAAAACTTACCATGGAGTGCGGGCAGGCTATAAACGCCGACGTGCGAGTGGAAGTCGACTGGTCAGGGAAAAACGTGAATATCATCCAAACTCGGAAAAGAAATCAACGACACGCACTCAACCCAGGGGTCACCCAGGCACCACCAGCATCTACGATGCGGACGTCGCGGAGCGGAGCCCGCGGGACCTGTCCAACCGCTTTGACAATCCCTTTATCCAACAAGAGGTCCCCATATATAACCTCGGTGCCATTCTTCTGCCCCGTCCAAATGGTCGCGTTTCTGATGAGGGTAGCTGGCGTCCCTTCTTCGAATCTGTCTGAGACGCTTCTTTCCACGAAGTTCAAGGGAGGGCCAGATTTCATTCTTAGAGAGGCGCATCGCGTAAGGATTTCCTGGGCATCAAGCGGCATGCGTTGTAAGCCTGTACGCGCGTTCATCGAGCGTCCATCCCAATAGAAAATGCAACTGAAAGAGACGGCACATAGTGCGAGTAAACAGAGAAAGGATTTCGGTGCGCTGGTGCGCCGCCTCAGGTTGGTGGGATTACTGCGTGCCTCACCGAGAGAGGCAGTGGGCAGGACCACGACTTTGCTGGACATGTTGAGGTTCAACCAGGAAGGAGCGCGCAGCTCATTTAAGTGTCATTTCAGACGCCTCGTGGGGAAAGTGCAGCAGCAACAAGACTCGTGTTCTAAACCTCCTGCCGCTTCTCAGGCAAGATTTTATGTAATCCTAATCCGAAGGGCGTACACGTGAGCGCACTTGAACACGTGAGCGCACTTGATACCATCACCACGGAAACTTTCAAGTCCTGCTCAGAGTGCGGCACAATCACTTAGAAGGTGATGAATCCTATACCGTAACGTACGCGTCACACATGTACAGTGACTAGTGACTAGTAAGCGCGGGGACCAATTTTCTTCCTCGAGCCCCGACGCGTGAAAAGGTGGAGCAACATAGCACGTCGAGACCGCACGCTATGATAGAAGCTTCTACGTCAGTGAACTATGAATGCAGCACTACATGGTGTAATCAGTTCTCGTCATCGTCCATATCATCAGAGTCCTCGACAGCCTCTGCGCTAACGACAGTGCGTAATCGAGAACTTGATGAATGCAGCTTCTTGAGACGCAATATGTCTAGAATTTCTGCAAGAGCCCGTGGTGGTTATCCAAGTGAACACAATAGAATATCGACTGGGAAACCGAACCTGCGTGTGTCATGTCTTCGTACCCACGGACACTGCGCTTCATGGTCAGCCATCTCCTCTGTAACGTGTGTGCACTCCAAAGATTCCAATTCGGGTCGGGAAGCGTTTTCCAGTCTATTTCACTGTCGTCCCGGACATTTAAAGAGTTTACTCTGAAACCTCGGTCAGTCCAAGTCTTCTCCGGGGAGTTCATTGGTATGGCTTCACTTGTGGACAAGAATATAGGCATCCCGCGAGCTCCATCGAGGTTTCGTGCCGTTGTTCTTAAACGTCTTGCTCAGGGCATCGGTCCTTGGGATGCGGTACATCAGTGGCAAACAAGCAAAGGTCGAAAAGTAAAGGTACCATTTGATTCGACACTGCTGTCGCCCACGTTTGTTCCCAAACCTCTGGCTTACAATCCCCCAAAATACATCATTGTCCATGTCTTTCCCTTGTTTCACTGTCATGTCTGTCACGATTTCGATAAGTCGCGTTTCTTCGTCCTTTGTCCATGGGCCAACGGCCCTGTCTTCAGAATTTTGAATGTGATTCCGATAGCGGTCCCGGCAGTCCGATGCCATCCTACCAACTCTAACACTGACTTTCTCCCATTGTTGACCGAATTCCTGTACAGCCCTAAGGATTAATCAATAATGGTCCGGGCCACACATCAGGACTATATATACGCTTTCAGTGTCTCGTCTTCTGAACGCATCCATTTGCCTTGTGCCCGGAGGGGATGATAACTCCTCCGTATGTGATGATAGACGGCGATTATGGGTCGCATAGGCACGGCAACGGCTATAAACAGTATCAGAAGGGTGTGTGCCTTAAGCAACTTGACACGCACTAATGGCCGACCAGAACACATTGTTCTTACCCGCCCCACTTTTGGCGAATACGAGATCAAGAAATCCTGCTTCGTCGATTTGATTTACCTACAGCAGGTAACTATCAAGCGGCATCCACACCCGAAGACCTTGAACGTACTTCCTTGTACGCCTCAATAGCATCGGTGAGTTGTCGCTCTTCGATGGCCGAAAACTTGCCCTTCTTATATACCAACCCTGTTGCGAATGGACGCCGTTGTGGGTCACACGGTCACAATGGGCTTTAGTACTTACCCTGGGTCCTGGCTAACTCTGCCAACTTGCTCGCGCTCAACCATTTCGTAGCAAGAACGTCTGCGTGGTCCGAATGTGCTAACGGCTGTGAGCTCACATGCACGTGACGCCTGTGATGTTGCGGAACACGCCGCGTAGGGACAACGGGATTTGATGGTGTGGAACTAGTCGGAGGTGCTGACAATGGTCGCTGGGTGATGGTAGACGAAAGTGATGTGAGAGGTAAGTTTGCCGCCGCCGCAGCTTCCCCGAGCGTCTTAAGCACGGTTGCAATCTTTGTCACATCAAGGTCCTGCAGTGCACGTAGGATGTCGTCATTCGACGCATACTCCAAGTCCGGGACGCCCACAGCCGAAAATGAGACTTGGGGCTGCAACTCAGTAACATTGCTGACGTCCGTGGCAACTTGCGCAGGTAGTTTTGAAGATGTCGTCTTTCTTTTTTTCGATCGAGGACCGAGTTTATCTACCGCTGTGTTAACGGGAGGTCCTTGGGGTGAGGTGTGAACGTTCTCTGCGACCCTCTTCCTTTTCTTTTTCTGTTTGACCACTTCTACCCTCTCCGTGGGTGGCTCCTCTCTGGCATGTTTTCGTCTTGTCGGGCTAGTTTGATCGGCCACTTGACGGCTGGTAAAGGCATTGTTGGCCTGACCAACAGCTCGCTGTAACGCACGTTGGATGTCTGATGATAGTTCAGGAGGAGATGGTAAACCGTCCATTAAGACAGTTCTTTAGGGCTGGTGCAAATTCTCGGAGACGGAGCAGAGTTCCGGGATAAGTGTACTTACATCCGAGGCCACGTGGCATAAATAAATAAATAATCTAAATCTAATCCAATATCATGATCTAAGATAACTACGAATGATTGCGGCAGGTTAAACATCCTCAAGCTTGTGGTGGGAGGGAAGCTAAGAATTGAGCGATTTCACCCGCAAGGATGCTGTGCACTCGGGAAGTGGGGTGCATAAAATCAAACCAAATTGATCCACCTTGTGTATATCTATCTGTAGGGTTAAAGCCGTATCGGGCGGGGTCCGATAGGATTCGAGAAAATGTGTCCCAGGCTGAGAAGAGCATCACCGTAGCGTCCGGATGCCTCAATGCAAAGGCAGAGAGACCTCTTCCCAGCTCGTCGTTCCAATTACCAAATCGCACGCCTTTGTTTCCCATGCTCGGTCCTACAAATTTTCAGGAATCGTTCTCCATGGATGGGGTGGCTAACTCACCAATAGGTGACATATACAGCGGTGGAACGTCAATGAAAAGGAAGTTGCGAGCACCAGCTGTATAGAGAATATCCTGGGAAGCAAATAGAGAGGCAATTATCGGAGTAATTTCCGCCTTGTCGTTCGTGTATCTAGGAGAAGAAAGTGTGGGGAAGGCGTCAGCAAGAGGGAAGGTGGCGGGCATCCTCTCTTACAGGATTCTACAATCATTCGCCCCAACCCAAGTAACTAAACCTCTCCATTTAAGATCGAACATATGTGTGTATCACGAATCATACCAAAGATGGTGTCACTGGGGCCCCAGGTGGCCCACCCCGGCTTTCTTCCGACAGAGGGGAGAAACTCTCTGGGTACTTGGATTGTAGAAACACCCGTAACAGTGTCGCCTCGGCTCGCGTAATCATAAGCGATCATGTTTGCGTGCCCGTGCCCGTGATCCCGAACGAGATATCCAAGCCAGTTGGGGTGGCCGGGCTCAGCGACAGGCAGTCCAGGAAAAGTAACGCCCAATGGGCTAGAGCTCGTTGGGACGGGGGATCGCGAACTGTAACCTATATAGCTGAAGGAGTCGCCACTGTTGGCGAAGTTAGACTCGTCTTCAGAGGAAGCCATGTGACGACTAACAACACAATTAACTTCCTGATACTAAAATAACCTCTCCATGAAGGGGTCAGGCGAGAAGACGAAGGCATTTCAGACGAGGAACCGAGAAGAGTCGAATAATGAGCTGGATCGTCATGGCCGATCGAATGAAATTTATATATCGAAAGTCTACAGCGATTGCTCCGTACAGTGCAATGATGGGTTCCATTTCGGTGAAGCTCGTTAGAGGAAGTTGAGGAACGAAGCTCCAAACAAAGAGGACTCGTAGCCAACACGTTACCAAGTCTCTTGTACGCGCGGCGCCTCTTAACGGCGCTGGTGGTGCATTACCCAGCTAGACGGTCATGCCGGTCATGACTACGAGGAATGACACACTTGGAGGAATACGTTTGCTGCTCTCTCGCCGTGCTGTCCAACTGAGTGACGAATGACGAAGTGTAAGATACGGGAATAACGAATTGTTGGCGCCAAGCGGTAACACGTTCAGTTGCCCTGAGGTATTTGCAGAACAAGGCCAAGAATCGGGGATGATTGGTAAAACTGTTCGAACGGTAGGAGTTGAGTTGGGGTGTCAGATTGCTATGTGAACCCAACCCGAATAAGTCAAGTCATACACACTGGAACGATCAGTTGTGCACAGCCAACTGTACATTAACTAGTCGTCGTCATCAAACCAACGGTCCTCGGCATCTCTGTCTTGTCTATCCCAAGACTCATCCCAGTCGAGGTCGTCATAAAATTCCCACTAGGGTGGAGTAGCGTGTCAATAAGGTCGTATCGGGCCGAGAAATAAATACCTCTAGCAGTCCGTAAATGAGTCGTTCCCGGACTCGACGCAGGAAAGAGTCCTGAACAGCCTGTGTCGACTCTGGCACTTCCGGTTCGAGCGAATCTTGATCATCATTTGAATCGGTGCTCTCATCCTCCTCGGGTACAAAGACATCATGATGGGCATGTCGCCCAAGGTGAGCGCTTTCGATCTGACGTTGTTGTTCGTATTCTCCTAATAATGTACCTAATTTTCCCACGAAAGGTTTGTGCTCGCCTCCGAGAAATGCGGTCTCTGCCCATTCTTTCTCCTCACGACCACGACTTTGATCATGCCCGAATTCCTCGGGTTCCTCCCATTGCGTAGGCCACCGTTGCCTCGCGGAGATGAAACGGAGAGCGGGTGGGTCGCTTTGCACGAAATTGAATCGCCTGTTGCGTATCACTAACACTGCCGTGCGCTGCTGTGGGGTCGTGATGGCGGAGAATAAGTGTAGGAGATGGGAGGGTAGCTGATGGACATGTTTAGTAAGAAAGGGGATGGGTGCCGTAGTGGGGGACGGGGAATAGTCTTGAGGGAGATCCAGATAGGACAGGATGACGTTTGAATCCATAAAGTGACGATAACCCTAAACGACCATAAACTAAACTAATATGAATCCATACGTTCTGCTCATCGTCTTCATTCACGGGTATTGCCTCTACCACACCGCTCAATTTGTCTGACACTCATTCCCCATTCAGTTTCAAAGGCGATGATTCCACCTTTAGAAACTTTCCTTCACGACTACAGCATATCCTTTCGGAGTCTCTTCAAGCAAGTGTAATCGAATCCGTTGTTTTCCCGGCCTATCAAGTGCGTCAAGTCGTCTTTTCCCTTTATTCGGTGCCTTTGATCGATACCTGACTAGACCAAAGGCGATCTGGTACGTTTGAGGTCCCATCTGTACCTGACTCGTATTTCCTATGATGGCGTAGAACAGAGCCGTCGAAAGCTTTGCCGATTGGCTCACGACCCTCACTGTGCAAAAGGAGGCTGCTCACGGAGGCGCGGGTCGTGTCAAGATAGTCCTTTGCGGACACAGGTATGTCTCCGACTCGTGTTCGCTTAGCATACACTGCCCTTCCACGTAGCATGGGTGGGCTGCTTGCCGCTGACTCCATCTACGAGTTCATACACACACGGCCCGACACCAACGCACCCCTCTGGCCGAACGTGGTTGCCTGCCTTGCATTTGACACCCCAGTACTGCCTTTATCTTTTACTGGTCATTCGGCGGCTCATTACCTACTTTTCAAGTATTTGGGTCTCCACCCCCAAGTTTTTAGAAACACTGCTGACAAAGCAGTGGGATATGTGCAAGATGTTCATCAAACTGCCTCGGGGTTATTTGGCGCGTTCAGTCAACCTGTGGGGAAGTCTGCGCCTGGGATCGGACAACCTGCAGCAGCTCTGTTAGCTCCGGCTCCAGCGTCTTCAAGTCCGTCGCTGGAACGCTGGGGACGCTGGGGACAAGCCGCGTACGCTGCAGGCGGTGCGTTAATAGCAGGCGCAGCGGTAAGCACTGCCTACTATCACCGCGCGAACATAGAGAGTGGCTGCGGCTTTCTCACGGAGCATATGCAATATGTCGGTGCACTGTGGGACAGAGATGCTCTTGGGAAGCGTGTGCGCAATCTTGTGGAGGGAGAAACAACGCACGGTATACTCTTTCGAACGTGAGTGCGTTTAGCCACCGCACAGCGTCCACAGTTTTTGAGTTTGCCCTCGCTTTGTCGGACAGGTTCTATACACTCCTTCCACCTACCCCGCCTGTCTATCCTCTACCACGAACGTTTTGCGTCCTTCCGGAGACTTCTTCGAGTGCCTTTCAGCACTTTGTTCCTGCTCCGACTACATTCGCTGAGGACGAAGTCCATGCACATATCAGTATGTTCGACCCTGAGAAGAACGACGGATACTACCAGCTGGGACTCGACGCAGCTGCTATGATTCGCCGAAGCATAGAAGATAAAGGTGCTGTATTCCAGACATCAGTCGTGGAATCAGACACAGGAAGTCCGATTGACGGGAATAAAGGGAGCAGTCCGCGAGCTGACACGAGCACGGATGAGTCCAGAGATTTATTGTTATAGCGGCCAAGAGATTGTACGATCTCGTATTATAGTTGTTTCCTACCCGTGTATCCATCAGGAGGACCTCCAACAAGGTCGACACAGTCGAACGGCAATGTGATTATTTCAATGACAGGCGCATGGCATATGCATCTTCTCCATCCGCATCTAAGGCATGTGAAAAAGACATAACTTAGGAATTGGGAAGGTCGGAGGCGTACAATATTTCTTTTCAATATCCTGCACAGTGAAACCGAGGCTGTCCTGATAAAGGCTCAATGCGGCGCGATTTGACTTGCGAACATGAAGGGAGACATAAGACGCCTTATAAATGGATGCCATTGCGTCTTCTGCAAGATGGTACTGTGCTAGAGAAACGTAGACGAAGATATCAGGAAACGTGCTCACGAGATTGAAGCATGAGCTTTTTGGCTAACCCAAGCCTCCGATACGATCGTAACACTGAAATAGAGGTCAGGTGCCCGTGCGGCTCATCCCCAGGTGCGATATCTTCCTCCCTATGACGCCACTAGTCATGATTCGGAGAGAAAGAGCTACCGCACGTGGCACATACATCTTTGCTAGCACATATCCAACGATACGCCCTTTAGAATCTTCGGCAACGTATGAGAGTGATGGCCAAGTCATGGCATGGTACAGATCTGACAGAACGACCATCGGAATCACGGGGATGTGTGGAATAGAGCAGGACGAGTACAATAGCGCATAGTATAGTTTTCTGGCAGATTCTGTAAATTGCACGCCTGCATAGCGGTGAGGTCATCTGCCTATTGGGAAACCCTTGGTTATCATCAATCTTGTGTTTGCAGGTAAGATACATGCTCACTCTCGCTGGGCGAATGGTGACTGACATTATGTTCGAGGATGAAAATGGTTACAATGATGCTTTGTCACATGTTGTCACCTATCACCTAAAAGGAGTACGTGGAGAAAAAATAACGAAATTTGGTAGGGATCGTTGGTGTATTCTGGCATTTCCGTATACTACAATCGTATTCACCCTTTCTTTATCTACTAGTATCAGCAGGTCAGGTAAGAGAAAGGGTCGGCAACCACTCCTGACCGGTTGGCCAGCTGCTGAGACTTTACACTCGAACGAGGCAGATAGATGACAAGTGCCGGAGATGATATTCTAACCTCCTGCAGATGCAGAATAAGCTGTTCTATAAAAATGTAAAGCGAGTAGTGAGCACAGTTAAAGATGGCGAGGATCCCATCGGCCATTCTTAGCCTCCTCCAGACGTGGCCAAGGAAGCGGCTGCATTGGGCGCTATAGCACGGGAGTCCCTCGTGCCAAAAAAGTTATCCTCATCGAGGACTGTGGCATTATGTGGCCATGTTCCATCTCTACGCCAACCAGCATGCAAAATCATTATCTAGAAACCAAAAGAGATGACCAGAACGGAGAAGACAAGGCAAGGCATAGACATACGACTATAGGGAGAGGTAGGAGACCATCCCAAACGTCGAAGCTCTCCAGAGCGTCTGACTTTTTGAGAAGACTTTCTAGTAGGTGAATGCGAGAAGCGGAGGAATTTTGGTCAAGGCGTGAGGCAGCGGTGGGTGTGACCCATAAAGCGCGACGGACGGCAAAATGGTCGGGACCTGGTGGTGGAAGGTTTGCGAACATGAGATGAGATGTCTCACGGTCACTAACACTTAGAACGGCCTTGTTTTTGCCTCGTCATATCCATCCACGATCCACGCCCTTCCCCTTCCCCAATGCCACAAATCTATGCGCAACAATCTCCCGCTCAGTCTGCCAACTCTTTTTCAGATGGTGAAGAAGACGATAACAACATCTTTGCATCCGGTGAACTCGCTGTTGCCTCTCCCGCGACATGGTATTCTCGCCTCCATCACGTTCAGACCACCGCACGCACACCACCACACTCTCCTGCATCCCGTCTACCCCCAGAGATCCTCATAAATATACTCAAGCACCTCTCTTCTCCCCGTGACATACACAGCACCCTCCTCGTTTCGCGCTCATGGTGCGAGTGCTCTGTAGAGCTATTATGGCACAAGCCCACTGTACCAGATTTTAACACCCTTATCAAGATAATGCAGGTCCTCTCTCGCGAGGAACCCTCTTTCACCTACTCCCAGTTCATCCGTCGACTTAATTTTATTTCCGTTGGATCCGAGATATCGGACAGTATTTTTGGTCGCCTTGCGCCTTGCGTGCGCCTGGAACGTTTGACCTTAGTAGGTTGTTCCAACTTATCGGACGATGTTATCGCTCGCACAGTGCCCTACTTCCCCAACCTCGTTGCTATCGATCTGTCGGGCGTAGATAGCATCACAGACAGGACCGCCTTTGCTCTTGCGGATTGCTGCCCCAAGTTGCAAGGAATCAACCTTCTCGGATGCAGACGGGTCTCATCAGTTAGCGTCATTTCCCTTGCCGACAAGTGTCCTCT
>WNFR01003724.1_pt1 | contig 15747 bp, 5 predicted proteins | sample 5400221 | NCBI WGS metagenome assembly WNFR01 (sample SAMN13153357, study PRJNA577476) | soil metagenome | isolation source: 40 cm soil under Madrone tree | place: USA:California | collected 2016-06-14 | reverse complement strand
CCTGGCTCTGCCCGGCCCGCGCATCCGCCGCCGGCAACGCCCCTCGATCCACTTTCCCATTCGCCGTCAAAGGCAGCCCCGCCACCATCACATACCCCGTCGGTATCATGTGCTCGGGCAGTTTCTCCTTTAAATATTCTCGCATCTCACCGCTGGTTGGCTCGTGCTCGTTTTCTTTTACCAAGTAGGCGATCAACTGCTTGTCGCCCGACTGGTTAGGGCGAGCCACCACGACTGCTTCTTTAATGGCCGGATGGCTGGTGAGGGCGGCTTCCACTTCCCCAGCTTCGATGCGAAAGCCGCGAATTTTAAATTGCTCATCCAGACGTCCAAGAAACTCAATTTCGCCTTGAGGACGATAACGAGCCATATCACCAGTGCGATAAAGCCTGGCTCCAGGCTTCCGACTGAACGGATGTGGAATGAAATTCTCCGCTGTTAAGTCAGCACCCTTGAGATAGCCTCGCGCCAATCCGGTACCACCGATGTGCAACTCACCGGAAAGGCCGATCGGCACTGGACCTAGATTCTTATCTACGATGTATATCTCCGTGTTTGCTATGGGACGCCCAATGGGTATTATCTGGCGCTCAACGTCGCGCTCACACGCCCAGTACGTAACATCAACGGCTGCTTCCGTCGGCCCATACAAGTTGTGCAACTCGGCTTTCATACGAGCGTAGAAACGCTGCTGCAAAGCAAGGGACAAAGCCTCGCCGCTACAGATCACACGGCGCAAGTCCGAGCATGTTTCGACTCCATCCTCGTCAAGGAAAACTCGTAACATCGAGGGCACAAAATGGAGGGTTGTGATTTGTTGGTCTTTAATCAGCTTGAGCAAATAAGAGGCATCCTGATGACCTCCAGGACGGGCCACAACCAATCGTGCTCCGGTAATAAGCGGCCAGAAGAACTCCCAGACTGAGACATCAAAACTGAAAGGCGTTTTCTGTAGCACACGATCGTCTGGAGTGAGATGATAGACCTCTTGCATCCACTGTAGACGATTGCAAATACCACGATGAGTGTTCATCGCTCCTTTTGGCTGTCCCGTCGAGCCTGACGTGTAAATTACATATGCCAGGTTATCTGCTACTACCTCGCTCGAAACGTTCTCACGGCTTTCGCGGGCAACCTGTTCCCATTCACTATCCAAACACACAACCTGGGCCACGTGGTGTGACATCTTCAAGACAGAGTCCCGCTGAGTCAGGAGCAATTCAATTTCAGCATCCTTAATCATTAGGAGGAGTCGCTCCGAAGGATAGGCGGGATCAAGCGGGAGATAAGCCCCTCCCGCCTTGAGAATAGCCAGGAGTCCAACCACCATCTCCACCGAGCGTTCCACCATGATACCGACCACGGTTTCGGGTCCCACGCCGAGAGCGCGCAGATAGTGGGCTAATTGATTGGATCGGTCGTTCAATTCCAGATAGCTAAGCTGCTCGCCTTCATAGCAAAGGGCGATATGGTCTGGGGTGCGCAGGACCTGCGCTTCAAAAAGATGATGCAGAGCGCGAGCAGGCCGGTAGTCTCTGTAAGTCTCGTTCCACCGGATTAGCAGCTGATGCCGCTCACTGGTAGTTAGCAGTGAGATCTCGCGGAGCCGCGCCTTAGGGTGGGCGACCATCTCGTCGATAATTCTACCTAGGTGCTTGAGCATTCGCTCGACTTGTTCTGTGGTGAAGTATCCGGTGTCATAGCTCAACTGCAACACCAGCTTGTCAGCCGGAACAACCTCGAGCGTCAAAGGATAACTGGTCTTCTCAACATTCTTCACTCGCGTCATTTTCAGGCCCGCTTTGGGTTTCCCGGTTGACGAAGTTATGGGGTAGTTCTCAAACACCATCATCGTTTCAAAGAGAGGGAGACCCCTGGGGATATCGCTCCACCCTTGCACTTCGACCAGCGGGCTGTACTCATAACCGCGCATCTCGACTTGCTCTGCTTGCAACTGCCTCAACCAAGGCACCAACCTCAACTCGCCGTCTACCTTAACCCGCAGCGGCAGCAGATTAATGAACGGGCCGACCATCTCTTCAACTCCGCTTAACTCTGGCGGCCGGCCAGAAACCACAGTGCCAAAGACGATGTCCGTTTCTGCGCTGTAACGGCTCAAGAGAACTGCCCATGCACCTTGCATGACGGTATTGACAGTAAGTTGGTGCTCCCGCGCCAGCCGCTTCGCCTCGGAGGTTGTCTCCGCCGATAGATAGAGGCGCTCTCGATGCTCTTGCTGCTCGCTCGCTTCGGAGAGCGGTTCACGCTCCCTCTGTGCACGACGATCTCTCGTCAGCGGACAGGCGTTAACGAAGCCCTTAAGGCGAGCGCGCCAAAAAAGCTCTGCCGCCGCAAGATCCTGCTGCCGCAACCACAGGATGTAATCCCGGTATGGTCGTACCGGCGGCAGCGTCAACTCCTGGCCAATTATGAAGGTCTCGTAAAATTTGAATGCATCGTTGAAAACACGAAAGGCACTCCAGCCATCAAGCAGAGAATGATGATGACACCACACCAACTTCGCTTCCCGATCCGACAATATTATTAGAGATATGCGCACCAGAGGTGCTCGCGAGAAGTCGAATCCTTGCGTCCGGTCCTGCTCTACTAGTGATTGCAACTGCCGTTCCTGCTCGACCAGACTCAAGGCTCGCCAGTCCAACTCCTGCCATGGTAAGGACACCTTACCTCGCACCACCTGCAAGACCTGCTTCCCCTCTTCCCAGATAAAACACGTGCGCAGAATGCTATATCGCTCGAAGACGCGCTGCCAGGCTCGGTGAAAAACACCGACATCAAGTTTGCCTTCCAAATCGCACACCATCTGGACGCTGTAGGCGCTTGACTCCGGCGCGTAGAGGCCGTGAAAGATCAGACCCTGTTGCAATGGCGATGCGCCATAAACATCTTCTACATTTTTCATTAGCTTCGGATGCTCCTCGGCATCCTCTTCGCGTTGGGATCAAGCGAAGTCACTTGAGAAACGTCTTCAGAGCTTCGGAGGGGTTTGCACAGAAAAGGACCCTTTCGGATGCGTTTTTCACTGCGCTACGGCCTTCAAGTATGAGAACAGCGGAGTGGTAAGTAGTATGCGAATGCGGTTCACCAGGTGAAAAGCAGGTTGGATGCTTAAAGACTGTAGCACCTCTCCAAGTGTCTTCTCCGGGTCAACCGCAGTGAAGACATTACGCGCAGTTTCGTTGCGAGGTATGCGAGGGCTCGGGTAAGGTATAGGTGTAGGATCGAGACGATACCCTTCTTCGCTGACATGGTAGTTAGTAACCGTAGTGCTATATCTGTCGAATTTAATTTTTAGGAAATCCTGACAGACTTCATTCTCCGATTTTCTCTTGAAGGGTGAATCTCTTCTCTGCGCGTAGAACCACAGCATGGGAGATGTTTCAACCGACAATAAGTTGGTTATCTGCCAGCGCTCTACATCCGGCAGCGCGTCATACTTGCGGGCCACCATTTCATCTTCAAATTCGAGATTCCAAGCTCCTCTGTGGGCGGCTTTGTCAAACTGGTTGAGACAGGGGAGCCAAAACTCCAGTCCGGCATTTTTAAGCAACTGGCCCATGGACTCGACTGTGTAACTGTGTTCGACCGGCTGAAGGAACGCGTCAGCCAGCGCGGTCTCGGGGTCGTCTTTATATTCCCTCAGAAACTCGCTCATCGTGTTCGTTAAATGAAACTTGTCAATCAGGCGCCTTGTCACCGCCAATTGTGTGTCCATGTCAGCGGCCACGTCTCCGCTGAAAAGATGGCGGATGGCCTTCTGGTAAGCAGCTGTCAGTGTCCGATGAAAGTAGTTATAGACCATTATCTCAATGACACCGCCGGGCCTTAAAGCTTCACACAACCTGGCGAGGGAAATCTCGGGGTTTGTATTGTGATGAACGACACCTGTACAGATGATAAAGTCGAACTCGTTACGGTAAGTCACGTTGTTTAAGCTCTGCTCCTCAAGCCGCAGGTTCTTAATTGCTAACTGAGAGGCAGACCTCTGACAGATGGCCAGCGATTGAGTCGAGATGTCTGTACCTAATACGTCGGCCTCCGGGAATCTCAAGGCTGTAAAGACCGCTTGATTCGTTCCGCATCCGGCGACCCAAATCTTCGGAGCGCGGGGTATACGGCTGTGAGTCCAGTCGCCGAGTTCCTGATTCAGACATACCGTCCAACATTGTGGGTCGGCAATGAGTGGAAAGATCATTGGGGGCCACGGGTAGCTGAATCTGCCGTAGAACTCTTTATTAGTTTTATCAACCGCAACCTGCGATTCGGCCATTATGAGATTGAACTCGTCCTGATCGGTGCCCATTCGATTCACCTCCTATCGACATTAGGCGCAAGCAGTTGATTGTGGAAAGTGAGATCCCGTCGGCCTTGTCCAACAATGATTTTTGACTTTTGAGGCAAAGCATCTTCGGAGACTTTTAATTGAGATCTCTTGTCGAGAGAAACGGAGAGAGCAGACTAAGGACCTAGTTGTCTAACTCCGAAATTAGCGTTGACAATCTGTCGAACTGTCCCTGGTCCAACCCGGAAAGCGGGAAATCTGACATCGTAAACTCTCCTGTCTCTGCCGACTGGCAGTGCGCGATAATCTCGCGTAAGGAGGCCAGATACTTTTCGGCTAACCATTCGATGGTCTCGCGTCGATGCACTATTTCGCTATAGGTCCAGATCATCTCCAGACGCCTTCCCTGCACTGTACTGTTAACTGTAACTAGCGTCGGCAGCGGATTCTTTAAGCTCTGAGCCGGACCAGCACTCTCTTTGGCGCCCTTGATCAAGGCATCGTCTTCCGCCACATGATCGAACTGCCCCAGATAGTTGAAATTCACCTGCCCTGGCTGGATGACTCTCATTTGTTCTCTGACAGTTTCATCCTCGCTCAAGTACTTCAACATCCCGAAGCCGATTCCATGCTGGGGAATACCGCGCAGTTGTTCTTTGACACGCTTCAACGCCGTTCCCAACTCTTCGGTTTCTCCAACTTTCAACAGCAACGGGAAAATAGCGGTGAACCATCCGACCGTCCGAGACAGGTCCACTGCGCCGATCTCCCCTTCTCGTCCATGTCCCTCCAGGTCGACGACGATATGACCCTCCCCTATCCAAGCTCCGATGGCACGTCCCAAAGCTGTCATGAGTACTTCATTGATCTGGGTGTGATAGGTTTCGGGCACGTCCTGCAAGAGAGCGCGTGTCTCGTCTACACTGAGTGAGACTCGTACCGCACGTGCCGAGTCAAGCTTCAAGTTGCTTGCTTCCCGATCAAGCGGTAAGAGACGCGCATCCTTCCAAGCCTGATCGGTCCAGTAAGGGATTTCGCTCCTGCGGCTGGCAGTCTGTGCTTGCTTTTTTAATTCGGCAGCCCAACGCTGGAAAGAAGTAGTCTTTGGTCCCAACTCTATTGCCTCGCCACGACTGAGTTGCTCGTAGCCACGCTGCAAATCGTCCAGCAGAATCCGCCAGGAGACACCGTCCACCGTCAAATGTTGGATAACTATGAGGAGCCGTGCTGGTTCGTTTTTGCCGCAGTCGAAGTAGACGGTGCGCATCATTGGACCGTTTATGATGTCCGGGGTTGCCTGGGTCCCGGCAGCATGCTCTTCGATTGCGGCTTTTAGCGCCGCTGCGCTCTCCGAATGACTTAGATCCACCTGTTCAAAAGAGAGGTGATCCGAGGCAACGTAGTGACCCTTCCATCCTTCCGCCTCTTTCGTAAATCGCAAACGAAGCCCATCGTGATAGTCAATCAAATGCTGCAAGACTCGCTTTAGGTTGTCGACATCTGTGCCAGCTCTTACTTCCAGCATCACTGCCTGGTTATAGTGATTACGATCTACGATCTTCCATTTGTTGAGAAACATGCGCTGGATCGGCGTCAACTCTACCTCTCCCGTGACTATGTCGTCCTCAGTGCTGCTGCCGTCCATTACAATATCCGCTGTGGCCGCCAGTACAATAACTGTCGGATGATCGAACAGCTGTTTCGGTGAGAAGCGCAGACCTGCCCGATTGGCCCGCGCAACGATTTGAATACTGAGAATGGAGTCCCCGCCTAACTCGAAGAAGTTGTCATGAATGCCGACCTGAGCAACGCCTAGAACCTGCTGCCAAATTTCTACCAGGATTTGCTCGGCGGTAGTGCGGGCGGCGACGTAGCTGCTCTCGTCATGAGCGGAGCGGGAGTCGGGAGCCGGCAAAGCGCGCCGGTCGACTTTCCCGTTGGCTGTAACTGGCAGGGCATCAAGCAGCACATAGGCTGCGGGGATCATGTATTCCGGGAGTCGCTCTTTGAGGTAATCCCGCAACTCATTTCCCGATGGCGCCGGACGTTTAGGCGCAACGACATAAGCGACCAACTGTTTATGCTCGGCCAGATGCTCTTGGAAAGTGACCGCGGCATCTCGGATTTGCGGATGGCTTCGTAGGGTGGCTTCGATCTCGCCCAACTCGATGCGAAAGCCACGCACCTTCACCTGCTCGTCTCGACGGCCAATGAATTCGATCTCGCCGTTGACCAGGTAACGTCCCACATCACCGGTGCGGTAGAGGCGCACGCCCGCCTGTGCGCTGAAGGGATGGGGGATGAACTTCTGCGCCGTTAACTCCGGACTCTCAAGATATCCCCGCGCTAAACTCTTCCCTCCGATGTGAAGCTCGCCCGCAATACCCACTGGCACAGGTTGAAGGTCCCTGTCGAGCAAATAAATTTCTGTGTTCGCAATGGGACGGCCAATCGAAGGAGCCCGCCCGTTTGCCTGTTCCGGTCTGATGAGACCGGAAGTTGTCACCACGGTATTCTCCGTTGGGCCATAGTTATTGAAAAGCTTGAAGGGCAACGAACGCTCCGGATACTTGTGCAGTCTGTCCCCGCCCGTAAGCAGGGCACGCAAGGTCAGATCCGCCGGCCAAACCAATGGCAAGAGTTGCTCCGCCAGCGGAGTAGGAAGAAAGGTAATGCTAATTCCCTGCCCCACTATCCAATCACGCAGCAATGCGGGAGCCAAGCGAGTCTCTTCGTCGGGCAGATGGACGCTTGCCCCGGCAGTCAGATATGGCCATAGTTCCCAGACCGACGCGTCGAAACCGACCCCGGCTACTTGCGTCGCTCTGTCGGCCGGCGTCACCTCATAAAAACTCTGATGCCAGAAGATCAGATTGAGCAGTGCGCCCTGTGTGATGGCTACGCCTTTAGGATTCCCGGTCGAGCCAGACGTGTAGATGATATAGGCGAGATTCCCAATCTGTATTTCGCTCCTGGGGTTCAGCGTACTCTCGCCCTCAATGGAGCCTCCAAGAATATCAAGAGAAATCAGGTGCCCTTGATAATCCGGGAAACCTTCAGCGGGCCAATCTTTCATCATCAGCGCTCGCGCACCGGAATCATGCAACATCCAGACTTGACGTTGACGTGGATAGGAGGGGTCAATCGGCAGATAAGCGGCTCCGGCTTTGAGAATACCAAGCAACGCAATCAACATTTCAGCGCTACGCTCCATCAAAACACCAACCACTATTTCCGGCCCGACATCGAGTTTTTGCAAGTAATGGGCGACTTGATTGGCCTTTGAATTTAACTCTCCATAACTCATGGTCACTTCTTCAGATGCCACCGCAAGAGCCTGCGGATCTCGCTCTGCCTGGGCCTCAAACAATTGCGTCACCAGCTGCCCGTTAGGATAAGGGACGGCGGTATCATTCCACTTCCACAGCAGTTGTTGCTCCTCCGCTTCCGTCAGCAGGGAGAGTTCTCGCAATCTCCGGTCAGAGTGGGCCGCCATCTTCTCCAGTATCCTTCCAAGATGACTCAACATTCGCCGCGCTTGCTCACCGTTTCGATATGCGGTGTCATAACCAAGTTGTAAGTGCAACTCGGCATTCGGCATGACATTCAGGCTTAGCGGGTAGTTCGTCTTTTCCAGGGAACTCACCTTCGTCAGGCGCAATCCCGCTTCACTTTTCTGAAAAGACGCGTCGATTGGATAATTATGAAATGACATGATGGACTCGAAGAGCGGGAGGCCCCTGGGGATGTCGCTCCACCCTTGCACTTCCACCAGCGGGCTGTACTCGTAGCCGCGCATCTCAACCTGCTCTGCCTGCAACTGCTTCAACCACGGCAGCAACCGCAACTCGCCGTCCGCTTTGACCCGCACGGGCAGCAGATTAATAAATGGGCCGACCATCTCTTCAATTCCACTCAACTCTGGCGGACGGCCAGAGACGACAGTCCCGAAGACCACGTCCGTTTCTCCGCTGTAGCGGCTCAATAGGAGTGCCCATGCGCCTTGCACGATGGTGTTAAGCGTTAGTTGGTGTTGCCGCGCCAGCGACCTTAAGCTTTCGGTCGTATCTGCCGGCACGTAGGTGTCTTCCCGATGGCTTTGCTGCTCGAGAACTTCGAAACGCTGCTCAGGCTCCGACTCCAAGTGACCCGCTCCCGTCAGCGGCGTTGAGTTGGTAACGCCTTTCAAACGCTCACGCCAAAACCGTTCGGCCGCGCCAATATCCTGCTCCTCAAGCCAGGCAATATAGTCGCGGTATGAGCGAGCAGGAGTGAGTTTTAATTCGTGACCAGAAGAGATCGCTTCGTACAGGCGGAAAGCATCCTTGAGAATGATAAAGGCGCTCCAACCGTCAAGCAGGGAGTGATGGTGACTCCAGATGAATTTCCACTGCTGTTCAGCGAGTCTGATCAGGGTCATCCGCAACAGCGGAGGCTCTGATAAATCAATCTTCAACGATCGGTCGTCCTCAATGAACTCCCGCAGCCGAGTCTGCTGCTCTGCTTCAGGGAGCGCCCGCCAGTCATAGTTCTGCCACGGCAAAGTAAGATGACCGTGGACCACCTGGAGCACTTCATCCAATTCCTCCCAGACGAAGGAAGTTCGCAGGATACTGTAGCGGTCGAGGATAGCCTGCCAGATCTGCTGAAAGGCACCGACGTTCAAGTCACCTTGCAAGTCATAGATCGTCTGTACAAAGTAGGCGCTGGACTCGGGAGCGTAGAGCCGGTGAAAGACCAGCCCTCGTTGCATCGGCGAGGCCACATATACGTCTTCAATATTTTCCATCTTGTTTCAGACTCCTCCTGGCGGGCGTTTCGTTGCAGGCCACGGCAGCTTCATTAATCGGGCGTTCTAGGATTGACCGTAGGTTCTCTGTGGCTGCTTCTGCAATTGTTGATAGTTGATAATGACCGGTGTGGGGTTCCGCTATTTCGCTGGAGAATACCCGGCGCGTTTGGGGATGTACGGTTAGCTGTAGGGGCTTTCAGTCCCTAGAGAGAGAGCTCTTCAGGTGATTATTTGGAAGTGACCACTGGTGCGGAGCCCGCTACGCAGCTAAATGCACTCTATTTCAATAGCCCCGCCAATTCTTCCGTTTCGTCAAGAAGATACTCTGCGTCAATACCCCTATTTAGGGGAGAATCGCTTAGCGATGGATAGTAGGGTAGAGGGAACCTCAGGCAGAGCCTTTTGACCTCGCAGCGGACGGATTCACTAATGGAAGAATTCAAGTAATATTCTCTATCGCCTAACATCTCTATCGCACCCAGAACCCGATCGATTAGTTGAACGCACCGCTGCATTTCATTTGCTCCCATTCCTCGCGCGGCCAGTGTATTGGTTCCCAATCGCACCCCACTGGTCACAACCGCGGATTTCTTGTCACCCGGAATTCGATTCTTGTTAACGATGATACCGCTTTCCTCGAGAGCCCGTTCAGCGACGAACCCGGTGAGTCCCCGGGAAGCGACGTCAAGAACGACGATATGATTGCTGGAGCCACCGGAAATCACGCGGTAGCCTTTCTCCAAAAAGCATTGGGCCAACGTCTGCGCATTCGACATGATGCGCTCAGCCAGAATTTTGAATTCAGGAGTAACCGCTATTGCCAGAGCTCGGGCTTTCGCCGCCATGGCGTTGAGAATCGGAGCGCCCTGGAAAAAAGGAAAGACCGCTCGTTGCATTGTCTCAGCCAGGGTCATTCTTCCGTCTGGCGCGAGAGATGAGTGATCTCTTCCCATCAGGATTAGGCCGCCGCGCGGACCATAAAGCTGTTTGTGGGTGCACGTCGTCGTAAAGTGAGCATCATCAATGGGACTTGGATGCAGGCCTGCGATAATCAGTCCGGCAGTATGAGAGATATCCGCGAGCAAAAAAGCTCCGGTCTCGTCAGCAATCTGGCGGAAGCGGTGAAAATCAACAAGACGCGAATAAGCGGTGGCGCCGCAGATGATCAGTCTAGGTCGATGTTCCCGGGCCAGGCGGGCTACCTGTTCGTAATCGATCAGTTCATCTGCATCAAGTCCATAGCCGTAGGCGTTGAAATACTGGCCTGATAAAGACACTTTCGATCCGTGCGTGAGATGTCCGCCATATTGCAGTTCCATTCCCAGAATAGTGTCGCCGGGCCTGAGCAAACTGGTCATTACAATGTAATTTGCAGAGGTCGCCGAATGGGGTTGCACATTCGCGTACTGTGCGCTGAAGGCAGTCTTGGCGCGGTCAATAGCCAGTTGTTCGATCCCGTCAACGAACTCACAACCCGCGTGATAGCGATGACCCGGATATCCTTCGGCGGTGACGTTGACGGCTATCAGTCCCTCGCAGGCGAGCACCGACGGATGCACGATGCTGCTCGATGCCACCATCACCAGCGTGTTCATTTGGCGCACATATTCGTTGTCGAGCAAACCGTATAACTGAGGGTCTCCTTGCCAAAGAAGGTCCATGCCATGTTGAGTCAGCGTGGCGAGTACAGGTTCAGTGATCATTTTCTCTTTTCCTTTTTCTTTCACCAAGAGTTCCCACGCCGCGATTCCATGGGCGAAGTATGTGTGCAGATGAGACAAGCATTCCGACTTGGCTTCGAGGCGGCGCCCTGTTTCGAGGCGGAGTGAGAGTTATTTTTGTTCTTGCGGCGCGGCTTTCAAATAGTACGTCACCAGCCGTCCGCCGCGGTGCAGTGGGGCTGGCCAAGAAGTAAGGGTGGTGATCGAGGGCTTATTGCGCCGCCCGGGCAAAACTATGAGAGACCTCGGGTGCCTTGGCTGGGAGGAAGATTTCCTTTTGGCCGAAGAGCCTTTCCGAACGCATGCCGCGATCCAGACAGTATTCCACGAGCTTATTTGATTCCATTATGGGATGCGACTGTTCGGTATATTGAAGCGAGGTCAGGAAGGTTAGCCATGGTTCCTGTCCCATCGCATAGATATAGACTTGCTTGGGATGCAGGCAGTTGATGAGGCTGATCCCTTTTTCATAATCCGAGCCGTCGAACCTTCTTGTCTGGTCCATTTTCCGTGCGAGCGGCCTGGTCATCAAAGGACCATACAACCAACTCATCGGCGCTCCGTCGCATTCCATACCCAGGAACACCACATCAATATCGCCGACCATTTCATGAATGTGTTCATAGAGCTTTAGTTCAATGTTATTTGAATCTGCGGCGCACAAGATTGATGTGCCGGAAAGGCGTACCGCGTAGGCCAGCTTCGTCCGGATATCAAGGTCGCCGTGCTCACCGAGAAAAGGTAAACCCATGATCGACCCTCCCTCGACCATTATCTCTTCGCCTTCGTCGAGCTCTTGAATATGGTTAAACCCTATATGCTGGAGCACCAGTTTCAAGGACGCATCGACCAGAGCCCTGCCATTGCTCTTCGGAACAACAATATTCTTGATCTTATGTCGCAACTGAAGCAGAGTTTCGAAGTTGCAATGGTCCTGATGACTGTGCGTGATTAGCGCATAGTCGATCTGTTCGGGCAGGTCGGCATAGGTGTAGCGGGGAATATCGGAGTCGCATTCGTAGCTAATCAGTGGATCACACAGGATGCTGACGTCCTTCGCATCGATCAGGATACAAGCATGGCCGTAGTAGCGAATCCTCACATCCTCTCCCGTGTACCTCTCAACCGGGCGGTGTGCTTCAGGTGTGAAGAAGGATGCGAACAGATCGGCGTCCTGCGCATCCAGCCCCAGAAGCGGCTTGATGTAGGTCAGCGGGCGCGGCACGTATTTCATCTTGAACAATTCGTCTAGCGCCTGGGCCCTGAATGGTATTTGCAGATGAAGTTGACCCGCTTCCTGCAATTTAGGAGAGCCCAGCACAAACTTTCGTTCTTCCTTGACATCCAAGAGCACAAGGCTTTGCAGCGATTCGTCGTAATAAGGGCTACGGTAGAGCAGTCCTTCAATGAATCGCACTGCCGGATGGTTATGAAGGTCGTATATTAACTCGACATAGCCTTTTAAAACGTCTGGGACTTTCTTATAGAGCGGCTCGAGCGAGTGTCCATCGGCCTCATTCTGCAGGGTTTCATCGAGCGTCTTGATCGCCTCGGCAAACTTCAATAGGTGCGCCTGCTCTTTCACTGTCTTGTTAACCAGGTCGCTTACTTCATCGACTCGGCCCACATCGTAGTTAAGAAATGGTCCGCCCAGCATCGCGGGGTTCTTAAGGGCAGCGACATGGACACTGGGAGCCGAGATGAATGACCGCATGATCTTTAAGTGGGAATTCGCGATATACATCAGTGCCGTGGCCGGTGGAATCAGATACGGCCAGGCATACCATTGATTGAATAAGGGTTCGGCCACCACGGTCGGCTTCAGATACATGGCTTCGTCTTTCATCATTGATTGCTCCTTTTGAAAACTGTGATGTTCGCAAGTGGTGGGGTCAGAATCCGCGCAATCGACCACGCCGCATTGCCGGGCCAGGCCTACGCATTCTGGAACCTCAAAGTCCTGGCTCGTTATCGGGAAGCCCGGGTGCACGTCTGGGTCCGGTTTGAAGGATCGATGCTTGGCTGCTGCACCATACCGTTCGTGTCCGCTCTCAGCATTGGTTGGATTGGTTGTGCCGGGCGGAGGGGAATATCCTTTCCAACTGTCAACTATCTCTTAGGGCGCGCATGGGGTCTATCTTCATGGCTCTGCGGGCCGGGATATAGCTGGCGATGAACGCAACCGCGGACAGTAGCATCGTAGTACCCACGTAGATTAGCGGATCGAGGGTGCTCACTTGATACAACAGGCTTAAGAGAATCCGCGCCAGAAAGAAGACACCGACCAACCCGATGCTCACGCCTATCAATGTCAAAAACATTCCCTGCCCGATTACCATTTTGAGAATCTGGCCGGGTCGCGCGCCCAGCGACACGCGGATTCCGATCTCGTGCCGGCGCTGGCGCACTGACTGCGCCATAATGCTATAGATGCCGACAGCGGCCAGCACCAGCGCAATCACCGCAAAGATGCTGAGCAGCACCGTGGTGAGCCGTTGTGGAGAAGTCGATTTAGAAATCAGCTGTTCCATCGTCGTGATGTTCTCAACTGGTTGGTCTTTATCCACGTTCAACAGGGCGTGGCGCGCCGCCGCCGTCATCCCTAGCGGGTTGGCCTCAGTCCGGATCACTAAACTCGTTGCGGATGCGGGTGCTTGCGCATAGGGCACAAAAATTCCGGGTTTCGCTTCGGCGTCCAAACCCTGACCCTTGACATCTCCGGCTACACCGATGATTTCAGGCGCGATCGTCGGGTTGGCCCGTTTGAGAATCAAACGCTTTCCGACCGGTTCCTCATTGGGAAAAAACCGGTGAGCCATGGCTTCACTGATGATTGCTACAAGTGGGGCATTGGGATCGTCACGATCCGTAAAGGCGCGCCCCTTCACCAGCGGAATACTCATGGTGGAGAAATAGTCTGGACTTACGACATTGTAGCTAGCGGTCTGTTGTTGGCCCGAAGCTAAAGGCGGTCGGCCCTCGATCAGAAAAGCCCGCACCTTGTCCGAGCCGCCGAGCGGAAGCTTGGTCACTACGGCCGCCGACTTGACGCCGGGTATTCCCTGGATCTGTTGCAGAGCTTGTTGAAAGAAGGCTCTCTGGCGCGGCGCGTCAGGATATTTGTTGTCGGGTATCGTAACAGTCATCGTCAGCAGGTTCTCAGATTTGAAACCCGGATTTACCTGCTGCAAACGCACGAAGCTTTTGATCAGCAGACCTGCTCCAACTAAGAGCACGAGCGAAAGAGTTACTTCAGATACGATCAGCAACTGACGCAGGAAACGACGTTCGACCCCCGCCGACGACCGGCCGCTGCCCTCCTTCAGCCAGCTGTTAATGTCCAGCTTGGTGGCCTGAATGGCGGGAGCCAGTCCAAAGATCACTGCTGTGACCACAGAGATGAGCAGCGCAAACCCGAGTACAGTTACACTCAAGCCGACATCCTGCGCGTAGATGTAGCTCGCAGGAATCAGCGGTCTTAACAAAGTAATCCCGCCCAGGGCCAACAGCAGACCCAGCAGGCTGCTAACCACGCCCAGTACCAGACTCTCTGTCAGCAACTGCTGAATCATGCGGCGACGACTTGCGCCGACAGCCATGCGGATGGCAATCTCTTTTTGGCGCGTCGTGGCCCGAGCGATAAGGAGGTTTGCGACGTTCACACAGGAGATTAACAACACCAGGCAAACCGCGCCGAGCAGAATTAACAGCGACGGCTTGACGTCTCCCACGATTTGCTCTTGCAGAGGAATAAGCTTCGCGCCCCATCCGGAGTTTGAACTCTCGTATTGCACTTGAAGTCTGCTGGCAATCGTAGCCATTTCGGACCTGGCCGCAGCGAGGGTTACCTGCGATTTCAAGCGACCGATGACAAAGAGACTGTGAGTTGCGCGATCTGCTGCCTCGGCCGGTGTGGTTTGCAAAGGCACCCATAGATCGGCCTTCTCGAAAAGCTCTCCGGGAAAACGAAAACGGGCGGGCATGATGCCGGCGACAGTGAACGACATTCCATTGAGGGTCAGAGGTTTCCCCACGATCGACGGATTGGCGCCAAACTGACGCTGCCATAGACCATGACTAATCATCACTGCATTGGCTGCCTTATACTCTTCGGGCGAAAAGTTATTTCCTGCCACGGGTGCGACACCAAGTAATGTAAAGAAGTTTTCCGAAACCTGAGCCCCCGCGAGTCGTTGGGGCTCGTCAGCACCCGTCAGAATAAAATCCTCCCGCCTGAAGGCCGCGAAGGATTCAAAGGAATGGCTCTGATCTCTGTAATCGACGAAATTAGGATATGAGGCCGGGAATTGATCTAGTTCCATTTTGAGATTATCCTCCCAAAACATCACAAGCTGATTCGGCTCCTTATAGGGCAACGCCCTAAGAAGAACGGCATTGACGACGCTGAAGACAGCACTGTTGGCACCTATGCCGACGGCCAGAGTTAGCACGGCTACGACTGAAAACGCAGGATTTTTCAGCATGGTTCTCACGCTATAAAGAATATCTCGCCATAAGTTGTTCATGAATGTTCCCTCTTGCTCCATCTGTTGCAGAAGCTGTTCAATCGTTTAGGAATGAGGAGCCATTCTGAGTACCCCTCGAGAGTATGCCCGATCGTTTGCGTGCAATATTGAATCGGTTCGCAGCTTTGGGTGTTAGGCCGGCCTTAAAGGTGGACCGTAGATTAATGTCCAACGTCAGAATTGATCGCCCGTCGCGCGGCGCTTGAGGCGCTTTTTTGAAGATCGCCTTTCGCCGCTCGTTTTTTCAACAGCGATCCCAATTGAGCCAGTTTGTCTTCGTTCAATTTGGCGAGTGGGAAATCCGAGACGGTGAAGCCTCCGGTTTCGGCCAAGCGGCAGTGCGCAATGATCTCTCGCAAGCTGTTCAGATAGGCTTCGGCTAACTGCTCGATGGTGGCCGCGGCA
>WNFR01005104.1_pt1 | contig 15749 bp, 10 predicted proteins | sample 5400221 | NCBI WGS metagenome assembly WNFR01 (sample SAMN13153357, study PRJNA577476) | soil metagenome | isolation source: 40 cm soil under Madrone tree | place: USA:California | collected 2016-06-14 | reverse complement strand
CCCGCCGCGATCCTCGCGAGGCCCAACAAAGAAATGAGAGTCAGGGCAACGGCCCTGCCAAGCGCGTAGACCGTGCTGGCCCAAAAGTGGTGGAACACAAGACCGAATGCCACCACCACAAGAATCCAAAGGAAGAGAATTTTTTCTTTCGTGCTCATGGCCATCCCCCCGAGACCATTTGGCGTCCTCGGCAGGTCCCTGCGGACCTGCCGGGACGGAAGCAAACACTAGGTTCTCTTGACCGGCGCTTGCGGCGGCTCCGCCTTCGGCGCTTTTTCGCCAATGAGGCGCAGCTTCGCCTTTCTTGAAGATGATTTCCGCTTCGGCTTCGCCCTGCGCGCGAATCGCGGAGGCGCGGCCTTCGGCTTCGGTGATCGAGCGTTGACGCTCGGCGCTGGCGAGCGTTTCGATGCGCTGGCGTTCGATTTCCGCCTGCTTCAGCACGGTGGCGATGAGTTCCTTTTCGCGGCGTGCGATTTCCGCTTCCTGTACTTTCACTTGCGCTTCGCGCTCGACTTGCTGGACACGCACGGACTCTTCAATCACCTTCTGCTGCATGACGTTGGTCTCGATTTCATACGCCTTGTCGGCGGTGGCTTGCGCCTTCTTGGTCATTTCCAGGTAGCTGGCTTTCTTGATGTCCAGGTCGCGTTGCGCTTCGGCTTGTTTGGCCAAAGATGCGGTCTCGGCCGCGACGCGCTCCTGGTCGGCTTGCGCTTTCGCGACTGCTGACGCGCGTGTCGCTTCGGCGCGCTTGATGGCGATGTCGCGGTCGGCTTCGGCGGCGGCCACTTCGGCGTCGCGCTTGATGCGAGCGACGTCCGGCCGTCCCATGTTGGTGATGTACTCGTTTTTGTCCCGTACTTCCTTGATGGTGAAGCTGATGACTTCCAGCCCCATCTTGCTCATGTCGTCGGCACACGTGGAGCGCATGCGATCGCCGACCATTTCCGGCTCCTTGACGATTTGCTCCACGGTGAGCTGGCCGATGATTCCCCGGAGATGGCCTTCCATAACCAGGCGAATCAGGGCTTCGCGCTGTTCCGGCCGCTTGGTTAGAAACTGCTCGGCAGCCGTCAGGATAGATTCTTTGTCGTTCTTCACCTTGATCTGCGCCACGGCTTCGACGGTTACGGCGACACCCTGCTTGGTGTACAGACTTTGCTGCGGGGCGACGTCGAACGACATCAACTCCAGCGAGAGATCACGGCAGGTCTGCACCATCGGAAAAATCAAGGCGCCTTTTCCGCAGTAGACTTCCGTCCCTCCCATGCCGTACCGGATCAAAGCCTCATTTGGCCCGACTTTTCGATACATCTTGGCGATCACGATCATGATCATCAAGATGCCAAGTACGAGAAGCCCGGCGATGATCACTACTTCGTTTGGCAACCCGAACATAAAGCCTCCTTTTCGACCGCTCCGGACTGTTTGTGTCGAACGCCAGTCCGAGAAAACCGTTACTTCGTGAACTCTTCCCACCTCTTCACATAGGCGATTCCTTTTTCGTAGCGCTCGATCACCACTTCGGCGCCTTTCTCGATGGCTTTGCCGTCATCGCTGCGCGCTCCGGCGCAACGGCGAACTCCCGCCAAAGAGAAAATAATCTCGCCAGTGCCGCTCTCCCGGATCGGCATGCTGATGGTCCCGAGCGAGCCTTCCATCCGGTAGTCTTCGCTTTTCATCGGCGCGTCGTCAGAACTCACGAGTTTCACCATGAAGCGGAAAACCACAAACCCAGCAGCTAAGCCGGCGACCGTTGCTATGAGCAGGCTGACCACGGCAAGCAGGTGCGAATGCCGTGTGAGCAGGTAGCCCGTTCCGCCGAACCATGCCAGGAAAGCCATTGCCGACGAAGCGTTGAACCAGGAAATGTGTGTCCCGCCTCGGAGGCCGCCATGGGAGGCCCCGGCTCCCCCGTGATGCGCGCCATGGAATGGAAGGTGCCACTTGAACGGGAGATGAAGGTGGACCGCGCCGGCCAGAAAGGAAATAACGCTCAGCGAGAAGCCCACAAGGAAACAGAGAAGATAGAAATCAGACCAGGTCATAAGTCACCTCGAGCGCGACAGTTACTCCCCGCAACTTGCTGTTGCGGTGCGCGAGCTGGAATTCGAGATACGGACCTTGTTGCCTGCCGCACGGCCACCCCGGCCGGCCCGGCTCAATTGCGAAGTGCAGAAGCGGGCGGCGGATGACCGCTGCCTTTTGGTCCTCCGTTGTGATGATTTCCCGAGTGCAAAACCTCTCCGAGGCGCTCGGCTAATTCGGGCGTACGGAGAATTTCCGCCAGGAGCAAAATCGCCCGGCGAGAGTCTTCGTGCTCCGCGATGACCAGAAGTGCGCGCTGAAGCGCCGGATCCGGCGCGAACTGTTCGGCGCCGGCAAAAAGCCAGGAATCGATTTTCGCGTCGATGGCGCGCAATTCCGATTGCAGGCCCGGCGTGTAGCCTTCCGGGTCGTCCACGAGAAAGCCGGGATAGACGCGGAAGAACCGCGCCAGCAGCTCGCGCGTGGTGTGCGTCAGATGGGGCCGGGCGCCATTCTCGATTTGCGAGAGGTACGCCTGGCTCAAACCGCGGCCGATCTCGCTCTTCATCGCGGAGGCCAGTTCCTGCTGGGTCATCGAACGGCCCAATCCGCGGAGCGAACCTTCGACGGCGCGGAGGGAGCGGAGTTTGTCGCCAAGTTTCATGGTGGGCTCGCTTATTGCAATCTGCAAATATCATATTGCGTATCGCTATTTTGTCAAGCGAAATCGGACAGCCTCCTTGTGATTTCTGTATACTATTGAATATAAATTAGTTATCTTGCCTTGCTTAGCAGGGCGGGAGCGGCAAACTAATTTGCATCGCAGACCAACTTCATTCTGGCTTCCGCAGCGACTGCAGATCGATCCCCAGTTGCTGGCACTTCTTATACAGGTGGCTGCGCTCCAGGCCCAGCGCTCGCGCCACATTGGTCATGTGAAAGTTGTGACGCCGAATTTCCGCGAGCATCGTTTCTCTTTCGAACGCCTCGGTTCGTTCGGCAAGTGTGCCCGTCGAGTTTCCCGATGGGAATGCAGCGGAACCACTCGAAGCAAAGCCGGAAGTTGGAAGAACGAGGCGTACATCCGCAGCCGCGACATCTTCGTCCGAAGCGAGCAGGATCAGACGTTCAACGATGTTGCGCAGTTCGCGGACGTTTCCCGGCCAGCCGTACTTGCGTAATTCGCCGATGGCTTCTTCTGAGAAAGTCTTTTCTTTCCACCCGTTTTGCGCCGCCACCTGTCGTGCGAAATGCGCGACGAGGCCGGGGAAATCCTCAAGCCGCTCGCGCAAGGGAGGCAGTGTCAGCGGAAAAACATAAATACGGTGAAACAGATCGCCGCGGAAGCTGTTCTGCTTCACGAGGTCTTCCAGGTGGCGGTGCGTGGCGACCACCACACGCACGTTCACTTTGATGGGCTTGTCGCCGCCAACGCGCTCGACTTCGCCTTCTTCCAGCACGCGCAATAATTTCGCTTGCATCGCCACCGGCATATCGCCGATTTCGTCCAGAAAGAGTGTTCCGCCGTCGGCCTGTTCGAACTTGCCGAGATGTTTGGCCGCTGCGCCAGTGAAGGCGCCTTTTTCATGGCCGAACAACTCCGACTCGATTAATTCCGCGGGCACGGCCGCGCAATTCAGCGTGATGAAAGGATGCTCGTGCCGCGGCGATTTTTCATGGATGGCCCTCGCGACTAATTCCTTGCCGGTGCCCGTTTCGCCCAGGATGCAAACGCGCGTCTCGCTGGCGGCCACGCGCTCGATCTGCGCAATCAGCTTTTGCATTGCCGGACCGGAACCCACGAGCTCGTGTTTTCCCAGGCGATGGCGCAGCTCACGGTTCTCATCTTCCAGCCGCGAGAGCCGCAGCGCATTCTCAACGGTGACAAGCAGTTTGTCGGTGGAGAGCGGTTTCTCGAGAAAATCCAGTGCACCGAGCTTCGTGGCTTTCACCGCCATCTCAATATTTGCTTGCCCGGAAATAAGCACGATCGGCGTCTTCACGCCGGCCTTTTTTAAATCTTCGAGCAATTCCAAGCCGCTTTTTCCCGGCATGACCACATCGGAAAGAATCAGGTCAAACGAGTCACCGCGCAGCAGATCGATGGCGCGGGCGGCGTTGTCGCACACGGTGGCTTCGTGTCCCGCCAGCCGGAAGGCGCGGGAAAGGGATGCCAGCGTGTTGTGATCGTCGTCAACGAGGAGGAGATGAGCTTTGCGGGCCAAACGTTGGTCCTTTTCGAACGCTAATCGGAAGCCGCGGCCATCGTGGACGTTGTGCTCTTCACTTCTGGCGCAGGTTCTCGCGGTGGCGTGGGACGCCCGGCTTGGCGCTGAGGCAAATCGATTCGAAACGTTGTGCCGCGTCCCTCGTCGCTGGTCACGGAAATCGTGCCATGGTGATCGCTGACCACCGATTGCACGATGGCGAGCCCCAGCCCGGTTCCCTGCGATTTCGTTGTGTAATACGGCGTGAACAGCCGCGAGCACTCCTCCGGCGTCAAGCCTTTCCCCGTATCGGCGACTTCGATGCGCACATTCCCAATCTTTTCCGAAGTCCTCAGTGTCAATGTCCCGCCCGCGGGCATGGCGTCCAGAGCATTCAGCACCAGATTCTGGAACGCGCGGTGGAGCAAATCAGGATCCGCGTCAATGTCGGGCAATGGTTCGGTCAGGAACAATTCCGGCGTGATCGTGGGCTTGCCGACTTCGTTGAATTGCGGCTCAAAGAGGCGCACGGCGTTGCGCAGCGCTTCGTTCACGTTCACGCGCACAAACTGCGGCGCGGGCATTTTTGAAAAGTCGCTGAAACGGCCAACAATCGTATTGAGATTGGCGAGTTCCGTCTTCAATGTGGCCGTCGATTCGTTGAACACTTCCAGAAACTGTTTGGCGTCGAGTTTGCGAGACTTCTGCAGATTCTCAACAGTGATCTGCATGGGGAAAAGGGGGTTGCGCAGTTCGTGCGCGAGGCGCCGCGCCAGTTCGCGCCAGGCGGCAACGCGCTCAGTTTGCACCAGCCGCTCCTTCTGCGCGGCAAGCGTTTCCGTCATGTGATTGAATGCTGTGGCAAGCTGGCCAATTTCATCGCTCCCGCGGATATCGATGCGCGTATCCCATCTGCCGCAGGCAACCTCGCGTGCGCCTTCCGCAAGTTCTTCTACGGGTTTGGTGATCCGCGCGGAAATCCAGAAGCTGACCAGCAATCCGACGAATAGGGCGGCAGCCGCAACAGCACCGGCAATTTTCAGGATTTGGCGAGTCAGCAACACCAACTCTTTTCGCGAGCTGCCGACAAAAAAGATGCCAAGAAGCTCGTTGTTGCGGCCGGTCAAAGGGATGGCATGAAAAGATTCCGCATCGGCCGGGTCCCTGGTCCAATTAATCGTCCGCACCATGGTCTGCGGCTGCTGCTGCAATTGCCCGACGAGGGGAGCGAAGCGTTCGGCCTGCTCCGCATCAATTTTTTCGCCCATCAGTGAAGTGGGAACAAAAGCAGGATCAAGGTTGGTGTAGATGAGCGCGCGCATCCCGGCGGGCAAAACCAGCGAAGCCAGGAAGTTTTTGTCCAGCCGGTGCCCCCCGATAATGTACAGGCTCTTGTCTGCCACGGTGTTGTTCGTTCGAACGACGCTAAGGGAAATCGTTACTCCATCAGGCAGCTCTTCTTTCTTCAAAAATGCCGGCGTGTCGTTCCAATCCTTGACCGAAGTCACCCAATTGTTCCTGTGCCCGACGCGTGCTGGAAACTGGGCCGACGATATAAGCACACCGTCGTAATTCACAATTTCCACGTAATCCAGCCCATGCTCCTGAGCCGTGCCCACAGCGTCGCGGACATAAAGCGATTGGTCCGCATTGGGGCGGGAGAGATCAATCGCCATGCGCTCGGTAAGGTTGGCTTCGGCAATATTTCTCGCTTGATGCGCGATCTCCTCGCCGCGCTGGACGAACTCTTTCTTAAATTGCGCAACCAGGGCTTCGGTGCGCTCGCTGTCCATCTCTTCGAACGCTGCCTGCGTGTAATGCGTCACGGCGTAGGCGACCACCGACACGGACGCAAAAATGGTGAGCACTACGACGAATAGCAGTTTCGTTCGAAAGCTCATGGTTGGGCTCCGGACGCCCCGGAGGCCGGTGGGGCAGGAGCAGCGGCGCCGTTCGAATCCGCGGGCGGCGCGGTGAAAAGCCAGCCGCGCGAGCACAGCGGGGACAGTTTTTGCTTGGCGTACACGTGGTTACGGGTTGATGATATCACGGCTGCGCGAAATGGATTGTGCGTCCCGGATACCCGCTGAAAACACAGAATGTCACGGCAGCGCTGGCGGCCCGATCCATTCCCGCCAGACGCAGTATGGAGCCACAGCGAAACGATTTCATAAGGCCAGCCGTCCATGTAAGAGGTCCATTGTTCCAGACAAGAATCCATCTTCAGGAGCGATCGTAATGAAGCCCATGCCTTTGCATCGCAATCTATTGTTGTGGCTGAGCGTGGTATTGGCAGCCGCCCTGGCGGCCATCCCCGCAAAGGCTCCCGCGCAAGCAGAGGCGGACCAAATTCCGGCCGGGCCCACGAAACTCCTGCGCTTTGCGGATATTTCGAAGGACAAAGTGGTCTTCGCCTACGCCGGCGATTTATGGACCGACTCGCGCGAAGGCGGCGCGGCTCGCCGTCTTACTTCCCACGTCGGCGACGAGCTTTACCCAAAATTTTCGCCTGACGGAAAATGGATTGCCTTCACCGGCGAATATGACGGCAACCCGGATGTTTACGTCGTCCCCGCCGAAGGCGGCGAGCCCAAGCGCCTCACGTTTCATCCTTCGAACGACATCGTGCTTGGCTGGACTCCCGACGGCAAAGATATCCTCTTTCGCTCCGACCGCTTCAGCGCGCCTCCCGGCCGCTACACGAAACTGTTTCTCGTCTCCCCGCAGGGCGGCCCCGCAAGGCCACTTCAGGTTCCTCGCGCGAGCCTGACCAGTTTTTCCCCCGACGGCAACAAGATCGCTTACCTCGAAACTTCCCAGGAATTCCGCACCTGGAAGCGCTACCGCGGCGGCTGGAGCCTGCCTATCGCCATCTTCGACCTGAAGAAAAATTCCTACGAAGAGCTGCCGAAGACCGCCGGCATGGACCTCTTTCCTATGTGGCACGGCAACACGATTTATTTCATCAGCGACCGTGACGGGGTGATGAACCTCTTCAGCTACGACCTCGGCTCCAAGCAAACGAAGAAACTCACGGATTACAAGGAATACGACATTAAGTGGCCAAGCCTTGGGCCGGATGCCATCGTCTATGAAAACGGCGGCTTGCTCTACGAATTCAATCTCGCCAGCGGAAAGACGCGCAATCTCCCGATCGTAGTGCGCGCCGAAGATCTCGAAACACGCCCGGAGTTCAAGAGCGTCGCGCAATCCATCGGAAGCTACTCGCTTTCTCCTTCGGCGGCTCGCGCCTTGATGGAAGCGCGCGGCAACATTTTCACCGTTCCTGCCGAGCACGGCAGCATTCGAACGCTGACCACCAATCATTCCAGCGTTCACGAACTGAATCCTGCGTGGTCCCCCGACGGGAAGTCGATCGCGTATCTCTCTGACAAAACGGGCGAGTTCGAACTCTACACGCGCCCGCAAATGGGCGGCGAAGAAACGCGCATCACCTCGGATGGCGGGGTCTATCGTTACGGCCCCGTGTGGTCGCCGGACAGCAAGAAGCTTCTCTACTGGGATAAAGTGCTGCGGCTCTGGTACGTCAGTCTTGATGACAAAAAGCCTGTGCTCGTCGACAAGTCCGACTACGGCACGATCTCGGACGGCGGTTGGTCACCCGATAGCCTGTGGATCGCCTATTCCAAGCCTCACCGCCGCGGCTCCAACGATGTATTTCTTTATTCTCTGGGAACGAAAAAAATCACCGCAGTTTCTGCCGGCTTCTACGATGACAACCATCCGTCCTTTGATGACAATGGAAAATATCTCTATTTCATTTCCACGCGCTACTTCTATCCGAGCGTGGGCCAACTCGATCAGCGCTTCAACTACTACTCCACGGATGGCATTTTTGCCGTCACGCTGAAGGCTGATGAAGCTTCACCTTTCAAGCCGCAGAGCGACGAGGAAAAAGCGGCCGACGAAAAGAAAGATGAAAAAAAGGACGAGAAGAAAGACGACAAGAAATCCGGCGACAAGAAGCCTGACGAACAGAAGGATGAGAAGAAGGACGAAAAGAAGCCCGAACCCGTCAAGCCCATCCAAATCGATCTGGACGGTATCAGCTCGCGCGTCGCGCCTGTGCCCATCAGCGCCGGAATCCTCGGCAATCTAGCCGCACGCAAAGACAAGTTTTTCTACGTTTCCACGCCGCAGGAGGCGAGGCAGTTCGGAACACCTGACCGCGCCCCCAAAAATGTTCTCCACGTCTACGACGTGACCAAGCGCGAAGACAAAGTCCTGCTGGAAGGCATTGACGGCTACGACCTCGACAAAGAAGGCAAGAAGGTCATCTACAAAGCCGGGCCGGTTTACGGCATCGTCGACGCAACCCCAGGCAAAGCCAAAGTCGGCGAAGGCAAGCTCAATTTGAGCGAACTGGAAGTGAAGATCGATCCACGCCAGGAGTGGCGCGAAGTGTTCCATGAAGCCTGGCGCGTCGAACGCGACTTCTATTGGGACCCCAACATGACCGGCCACAATTGGAAGAAAATCGGCGAGCGCTACGAAGCGCTACTTCCGTGGGTCGCGCATCGCAGCGACCTGAACTACATCATCGGCGAAATGATTGCCGAGCTGAGCACTTCACACACTTATGTGGGCGGCGGCGATCAGCCCACGAAGCCGCACGTGAGCGTCGGCATGCTCGCCGCCGATTTCGAACCGGATGGCGGCTACTTCCGCATCTCGAAAATCTATCCCGGCGAAAACTGGAATGATTCATCGCGTTCACCGCTGACCGAACCGGGATTGAAAGTGAAAGCCGGTGACTATTTGATCGCCGTAGACGGCCAGGAAGCGCGTTCGAATCAGGACGTCTATTCCTATTTCCAGGATCTCGCTGGAAAACTCGTCACGCTGAAAATCAATTCCAAGTCCAGCCCCGAAGGCGCGTGGGAAATCACCGTGAAGCCGGCGGCCAGCGATGCCGGCCCGCGTTATCTCGAGTGGATGGACCAAAACCGCCGTAAAGTCGCGGAAGCCACTGGCGGCCGCATCGGCTACATGCACGTGCCGGACACCTCGTTCCCCGGCATCATCGCGTTCGACAAACAGTTCACCGCGCAGCTCGATAAGGACGGCATCATCGTTGACGAGCGTTACAACTCCGGCGGCCAAATTCCTGACTTCTATACCGAGAAACTCCGCCGCGAACTTCTTGCCGCGCTTGCACCGCGCGAGGGGAAAGACGTCCCCTGGCCGCCCGTGGCGATCTACGGGCCAAAAGTAATGATCGTCAATGAGCTTGCCGGTTCCGGCGGCGACGCTTTCCCTTGGTTCTTCCATCGCCAGAAAATCGGCCCGATCGTTGGCACGCGCACCTGGGGAGGCTTGGTCGGCATCTCGCGCGGAATTCCGCTACACGACGGCGGTAACGTCACCGCCCCGGAATTTGCATTTTGGTCAGCTGACAATGGCGGCGAATGGATCGTGGAAAATCACGGAGTGGATCCCGACTACGTTGTGCCGCAACGGCCGGATCTCGTCGTCACTGGCCACGACCCGCAACTCGAAAAAGCCATCGAGCTCGCCAAGGAAGCCCTCAAGAGCTACAAGGGCCTTCCCCCGCGCCCCAAGTATCCGGTCGCCAAGGAATAGTGGGCAACCCGGGAACAAATCATGCCTGAAAACGAGAAGGGGCCCTGTTGGGGCGCCTTCCGTTTTTCTCTTTCTCAAATTTCTGACCGCTAGCCGGATGGCTCGGAACGCGTCGCCGGGGGAAGAGTAGTCTCTGGCTAAAGAGTCAAGCGCGGCGGTGCTTGCCTTTGTGCTTGTTGACCGCTTGCGGTCACCAGTTACCTTGACCGCTTTGCGATCACAGGCCAGAGTCTGTCTTCCTTCCTGCCTCGTGTCCCGGGCCATCCACAGGGGTTTTGGCTAGCGGAACCCTTGCCCGGCGTGACCGCCGAGAAAATTCACTCTTAGTGTGAGGCCCTTCCGCGCGGGTTTCCGTGCGGCGCGAACCCTTAGGTCCGCACCGGATTCGTCCGTCCTGTTCCGCGACAAAAGCCGTCGTAGTTGTTCCGAGAGATAAATGTCGTAGGCGACCAGTGCCCCCGCGCTTCCAAAGACTCCCGCGCCCACCAGCATCAACAGCCATCTCAAAGCCACCATGGAACTACTCCCTTCTTCCAACTCCCTGAAGCCAATCGCACAGGCAGAACCTGTCCCGTCTGCCTCGAGCTTCTCGGGGGCTTGGTCGGGAGCCTGTGCTCTTCGGCCTGTGGTCTGAACGTGTGCTCTTTACCCTGCGCTCTTCCGCTCTGACCAAATCACCGTTGCGGCGGAGCGGTGACCTGTGGGGCACGCCTTCCGAGGCGGGCCGCTTTTCCGCTCAACGAGGTGCCGAATAAGCCCGCGCCAATTGCGCCGTTCCGCGCGCCAGTTCCGTTCGCACAGCAGTCCTTTGAACTGTGGCTGGCCGCATCAGCAGAAACGCTGCCTTCAAGAACAACCAGTGCAGCCCCGCAGCAACAGCCACCGCAAAGATCGTGATGAGAACCAGAATCGTAAGTTCCAGCATGGCAATCATGACGTGCCTCCCAACTTGCACAACTGGGAATCGCACCTCTATGCCCAAGCTCAATCTGTTGATAGGTAACGACTTACACGGCGGTAAGTCTTAACAATCCGTGGGCTCAACTACACATTGTGTCGCGTCGGACGCGCCAACAGCTTGCTCCGTTGCAGAGTCGAGGATTCTGTCCCGACTGGGGTCGGGATGCCGACTCTTTTCATTTTGTAGATTTTCTCTTCAAATTCAGGGCGATTGCGCGGCGGGATCGCGCGGGTGAGCCTGGGAAGCCATGGTCATTCATTAACCAATGACTCAACAACGAGGTTCCTGCGGTTCTCGAGTCCGAGTTTCCTGAGAAGATTGGAGACATGGAATTTTGCCGTGCGTTCTCTAATGTTCAACTGGCGTGCAATCTCCTTGTTTGTGAGGTGCCTAAAAAGAAGCTGGAGCACTTGACCTTCCCGTGCCGTTAGTGATTGACCTGCCAGAAGCTGCCTATCAAGCAATGTCTTCATCTGCTTGACGAACGCCAGCAGCACTTCCGGAGGCACCCAAAGCCTGCCCCGGAGTAAAGCCATGGTCGCTTTCGGAAGCTCCGTCTTCCACTTCTTGTGCAGAGTCACAAAGCCGTCGATTCCCCAGTGAAATAGGAGCGTCATCTCGCTTTCACCGCTTCTATCGGGAGGAAGAAGGGCCAGAAATCTGCTACCCGCCGAATTGGCACGCAATCGGCCGCTCAAAGGCCCCAAAGCCAAATTCAAAGAACAGCCGTCCAGCAGGAAAAGGCGTGGGCAATTCCGCCGCTTGAGCGTCTCGGCTTCGCTTGCCGCGTGTGGCAGGAGAAGTTTGACAAGAACCTCTTGAACAGAGAGAGCCTTTTCTATGTCGAGGGCACCTAGATGGTGAGAGCTGATGACCTGAAGGGCAAGAGCCATCAAGGCCTCCGCCGCCTCGTCCCGAAAGACACTTTCTAATAATTCCCAAACCGCATTAGCCGCTGCGCTATGCAAAGTACGAGGGCGGAGACTCTGCAACAGGGCTAAGCGAACAACCGAAGCAGTAGAATACTTTTTTTTCGGGCATTTGCAACCAGAATTAAGTCTGGAGGAAAGCCTCCCTGCGCTCTCTGCGAACCATCCGCTGGGTCTCGTGTGTATCGTCCTTCTCTTCTCCTTCTCTTTGCTGGCCTCGGATCGACCATGGAGGGACAGGAGGAACTGCACCAATCAATTGAATCAGGGACGTGGTAATTGCCGGAACACGGGATGATCATGCGGCTTCGGGAGAGTAATTTGCCAGGCGAGATTCGTCTGGCAATTTTCAATGAATTTTCTTACGCGCCCGGATCATTTCAGTGCTCCGGTCGCGCTCAGAAAGATAGTAAGACGCCGCGAAGTGGTTTTGATCTTTGTCCGGATTGGTTACGGTCGAGTCCCCTCCGCAAGCCCAATCCAGTGCGGCAGAGATCGCGATCTGTATAGGCAATGACCCTGGTTGCCTGCGAGGTCGGTTTAAGGTTTCGTGGGGGTCCCGAGATTCTCCACGGGCCATTCGAATCCGCCGGTCCTTTACATATCCAGAGGATGACGCCCGGACGAAGTCCGCTGGGTGTCCATCGCGCGCCCAGCCATCGTATCCATTCCCAACTACAAATTAGGATTAGAAAGGATAGGCTCATGAAGCGAAGAACACTAATAGCATTATCGGCGGTTTTCGTCACGGCCATCGCCATTTTGCTCATCTCCTCTCAAACCGTGCTCGTATCGGCGCAAAACCACGAGCATGGAAAGGGTGATCGCGATGAGCCGCCGCCGCCGTTTTACAACCCGTACCCGTTCGGTATCCTGCCAGCCGATTTGAATCCCGAGATAGCCCGCGTCCTGCGTGAAGTGGACTTCATCGAAAACGAAGCGCTAATGCAGTTGCGCGCATTGCCGCCGCCGACGCTGACAAATCAACCGCCGTTACTGGCCCACACCGGACAAAGGTTAAACGTCTTAGTGGGCAAGGCCTTGAATTTCGACAGGAATATCTCGCCTTTCAACGATAGGGCCTGCGCGTTCTGTCATATGCCGTACGTCGGCTTCAGCGGACCGATCCCATCCGTCAATCTGACAATGGTAGCGTATCCCGGATCGTTCCAGTTTCGGGCCGGCAAGCGGACCGCGCAGAGATACACCTATGCACCCAGTTTCCCTGTTCTCAATTTCAACGATACCCAGCAAGCCTTTTTTGGCGGAAACTTCTGGGATTCGCGAGCGACCGGCTACTTGCTAGGGAGTCCGGATGCCAATCAGGCGCAGGGCCCTCCGGTCGATACGCAAGAACACGCGTTGCCGGACACGGCTTGCATCGCGTTCCGGCTTCAGAGCGCCGTGTATAAGTCTTTCTTTATCGAACTATGGGGCGATGACCTAGATGCCATCAAGTTCCCGCACAACACCGAGGATATCTGCGAAACCCCCGGAGGCGCCAGCATATTCGGAACGGACACCATGCCGATCAAGCTGTCTCCCGTCGATCGCGCCATAGCAAACCACGTCTTCGACCACTGGGGACAGTCTATTGATCAATACGAAGGCTCACCGGATGTCAGCGCTTTTTCGTCGAAGTTCGACGTCTACTTGACGTACCTCGCCGGGACCATCAAAACGAATCCGTTTACTCCGGACGAAGTGGCCGGCTACAACCTCTTTCGCGGCAAAGGCAATTGCAACTCCTGCCATCTCGACGGCAGGTCCACTGCGCCCACGCCTCCGCCTCCCGACGGCACACTTCCAAACAGTGAAGACACTGGCGCGATTGAATCCCAGGGATGCCATCTATTATCAGGACAAGCCAGATTTCTTCGGCTTTACCGCGAATCCATTTGGCTTCGGCTTCCGAGATTTGGGATTGGGAACTTTCCTGCGAAGCGGTCCCGGCTCTTGGGCAAGCCCGAACGACGATTGGACACAATTTGCGCCAACTTCGGACGGCAAAATGCAGACGTCCTCGGCGCGCAACGTGGCCATGACACCGCCACAGTGCCCCACCACAGAAGCTGGCATCGGGCAACCGTACTTCCAGAAGGAGTTCTTCCACAACGGCTACATCAAGAGCCTGAAGCAACTCGTGCACTTCTACAACACGCGCGATGTTTATCCGTTCAACGTCACTTCCGGGCACTGCCCCGCAGGGACAACCGAAAAGGTAGACTGCTGGCCGATGCCTGAGGTCAAGAACAACGAGGACATGACGGTTGGTAAGCTTGGCCTGACCGATACGGAGGAGAACCAAATCGTTGCCTTCCTCCAAACCCTCACGGACGGGTTCACACGACCCTATCCCGACATCAATACGTTTACAGGCATGTGCATGACGTGCAACCCCGCCACAGATCCAAATTGTTCACCGTCGAGGCAAGGAAACGGCTTCCTTATCCCGACTCCGACGCCGCTTCCGCCCTGCGCATCGGCCATCTGCGACGTTGCGCCTCTGCCGACTAAGCCAATTCCGTGAGCGGAGGACGCTAAGCGGCGGATGTCCAAAAACCAATGGCCTCTCTTCTCCGGCTCGTTCGTCTCGCAAGCGCCCGGATGCGAGCGGACGAGCCGGAGCGGGAGATCGTGGATTCAGTCGGCCGTGGTTGCGTACCTTTTGATCATCTTGCTTTGAGTAATTCTCCTTGAGGTGTAAATATGAATAGACTGTTTCTGATATTGGCGGTCGCGGCTGCGACCAGCAGTCTGCTCCTCTCAAATCCAACGTCGGCACAATTCGTTCCTGCTGCCAAGAAAGCCGCGCGCGTGCGCATCATCAAGGGACCAGAGCTCGAATTGGCTAGAGAGAATTTGACCATTATTACGTGGACATCCAACAACCCTGGGGGCTCGCCCGAACACTTTGGGGTTGTACACTACGGCACGGATCCCAAGAACCTGAGCCAGACCGCGAAATCGCACATCCGGCTGAACCCGACCCATTCCTATACGGTGTTCCGCGTGCGCGTGGAAGGCCTTGCGCCGAACACTACCTACTACTACAAGGTTGACTCTATGGAGCCCAACGGCAAGAGCGACGGAGTCACAAGCCCAATAAACACCTTCACGACACAATAGTGGAGGCGGTGCCAAACGGCCAGAGGCGGGAACCCAGTCCAGAGTAGCCATTCGGCTTCCTAAGACCGATCATTCGGAACGATTCCCTCCCTCGAACTCCTGCGTATTTCTGCATTCCGCCATCTGTAGACAGTCCGTAGGATGGTGACCTATGTTACAAGAACCTGCTTTCCCTCTAAGAAGGCTTAACTCTCGAGTGGAGACGCCGGAGGGTGTCTGGGTCCTTTGGAGCTGTGATGGACGTAACGAAATCTCCCAAGTTCGGGATTTGAGCTTGGGTGGTCTGGTCATGGCGTGGGCCTCCGGTTCATGGCCATGAGGGATGGAGATCGTTCACATCTGGCCGCCTTGTTGAACCGGTTGAGCCGTTTGTCCTCCCCAGAAACTCCGGCGTTTTAGGCTGCGGGAACTTCGAGAAGGCGGGTCGCACACCTAAGTGCTTGGCACTCAACGGGGTGGCCTACGCTTTGCGATCTTGTTTTTCGCAAAGGGTGCGAAATCCTTCGCTTGTCTTCTTCCTCCGAAACCGTTCAACCAGCCCGAGCTACCGTTCAACCCCCAATTTCGGCCATTCGATGTAAAACACTTAACAACTTGATTAGGACGTGCTACCCTTCCATGTGATTATTTACGCTGAGTCTCGAAGCGCCAAGCTCCACCCTCGCCGCGGTCTTATTTCTTTCTCGCGCCCAACTTCTTCGTCGCGCCTCCGGTGTGTCCCGCGTCCCCCGAACTTGTTGGGCAGGCTCCTAGCTAGTTTCTGTCGCGAAACGCAAAATACCACGTTAAATCAGGCGTTCGGAGCCTTTTCTCATTATTTTTCTTGACAAGTATGTGTGCCGTGTGGCACATATACATTCATGAAAACGAACCAATCCGAATCTCCTT
>WNFR01003721.1_pt1 | contig 15750 bp, 14 predicted proteins | sample 5400221 | NCBI WGS metagenome assembly WNFR01 (sample SAMN13153357, study PRJNA577476) | soil metagenome | isolation source: 40 cm soil under Madrone tree | place: USA:California | collected 2016-06-14 | reverse complement strand
CAAATATCGCCTATGTCCGTGACTCCGGTCCTGCTATCCACTAGTACAAAATCGTAGGCACGTCGCCATTCCTCTCGCAACTCATCAAGGTAATTTCCGACATCATAATCATTGAAAAGTGCGATCCAGTTCAACTGCTGGACGCGCTTACGATAATTATCCGATTTACGACCGGCTGAAATAATATCTAACGATGTCCCGCTAAATCTGGCTTTTAGAATACATTTACGCCAAGACAATTTTCTTTTTTCCGAGCGGGCCTCCAGCAAATCCAAGATTCCTGGTGTTTCCTCAGGTTTCCCATCAACTGCACACGGTGCAGTTTGGAGAAAAAACGTCTCAAGTCCCGGCGCCTCAAGATCCCAGTCGATTAGCAAAACTTTGTGACCGTCTAGGGCCATTAGCGCCCCGACATTGACCAATGCCATGGACCGTCCAACACCACCCTTGTAGGAATAGAAGGTGTAGACATAGCCTGGCTGGTCGGTCGCTACTACCGCTTCGTCTTCACCCATCAGCTACCCGTGTAATTTTTGTATCTTGAAGCACTTGGTCAGCGCTGGCTTCAACAACCGGGAATTCAGGGTCGAAGGCGGGTGCAGAACGAATAATGTCTGCCAGATCGCGCGCAAATTGTCTTAGGAGTAATCTTTCGAACTCTACCGCATATTCTGTGTCCCAAAAGCGCGGCATTGTTGAAGCGTAATTACTAAAATCGACACTCTGTCTATCTCTTGCTGATCGAGGATAGTGTTCGCCATCATGGTACCGGGCCGGAATAACTAGGTCCAACCCCAAACGCCGTCCGCGCTGTTCAAACGTTGTCCATTCCGAAACGCACCACTGAGACTTGAAATAAAGAGGGGACCAAACACAGATTGCACACTTGGAGGACCTTAGCGCTGTCTGAAGTTTAGTCCGCCAACGCTCACCGGTCTTTATGTCTTCGGTATCAAAAAAAATCATCACATTGGATTGGTTTAGGTTCAAGCGAAGCCAATAGAGAAGCTTGTCTTTGACACGTTGATGCCACGCGTTGCTCTCTGGATCACGTTTGTAGCTGAAGAACGCATCATAGATGTAAGACATGCTGGCTGAACCAAATTCAAACTATTCTTAAAATTTACAATTGAATCTGTTCGAAAGGCAACCGTCCTGCTACCGCCCTGCGTCGTGGACCAATTGGATTTTGGTAGGAATGAATTCTTAGCCATAGGGCAAATGACTGAAGTCACGATTGCACAGCCCCAGTAACCTCATTTACAGCTACCACTATACCGTCGTCAAAAAAGGTACTGCCCGCCGTCGCCGTGGACGGCGGGGCCCCTAACCGCGGCTGGTACTGCCGATGTAAGCGGCAGCGTCGCCGCCGCACACGAGTCAGCCCTTCCCTCCACCTGAGGAATCAGCGACGAGCCCCATCTTTGATCGCAATGCGCATTACCCAGATGGTCACGAGTGGCCTACTTTGGATGATATCACTATACCCCCCCGAAGACGGGGAGGGAGAAGAAACTACCGCCATCTCCTGTGCACCCAGAGCCACTGCTCCGGGTGTTCGCGCACCCACTCCTCCACCACATCGGTGATCGCCTGCATGGTGCCGCGCACGTCGACGCGGCCTTGGGCGTCACGCGCGGGCTTTACTTCTTCGCTGATCTCGCCGCGGAACCGGTTGCCCGGCAAACGGATCACGCGCGTGCCATGGATCGGGCATTCGACCTCACGCGCCAGCATGGCGATGAGGGGATTGACCTTGCAGGTGCGCCCGAAGAACGTCACGTCAATGCCGCGCGTATAGTGCTGGTCGACCAGCATGGCCACATGCCGGCCTTGCTCCAGCGCGCGGGCAAGCGCCACCGGCGCCCCCATGCTCGAAGCCACGAGTTCGCCCATCAGCCCCTTGCGCAGCGCCATCACGGCATCCGCGATGGCGCCGAGATTGGGGCGGCGGTAAAGAACGACCGAGTCAAGTCCGTCGCTCGCCGCGATGACGGCGGGCAATTCCCAGTTGGCGAGATGCGCGGCGAACACCAGCGCGGGCTTGCCGTCGTTTTTCAAGGCGATGAAGCGGGCAATGGATTCGGGCGTATAATCGATGAACCTGCGTTTGTAGGGGTCACCCGCACAAATATGATCCAGATGCGCGATTTCGGCGGCCACGCGGCCGAGATTGTCCCACACGCCGCGCAGAATGGTTTCGATCTCGGCGTCCCCCTTGTCCGCAAAGGCGGCGCGCAGGTTGTCGCGGCCGGTCCGGTGCTCCGGCAGCCACGGCCCGATCGTACGCATGAAGGCCCCGGCGATATTGCTGACGGCAACGCGGTCGCAGCGGCGAATGCCTGCAAGCAGCAGCGCCACAAGCGATCCGGCCACAACGTTCGCCGCCGCCTTGAGGCGGCCAAACATCAGCCGGCGACACTGTAGCCAGGTCATGGTCTTAGAAGTTCACGATGACCTTGCCGAACACCTGCCGGGTTTCGAGGCGCGCGAGGCCGCGCTCGAAGTCCGGAAGGGCGACCTCGGTGTCGATCACCGGCAACAGGCCGCCGGCCATCTTGGCGAGTACGGTGCGGATATTTTCGATCGAGGCGCCGAACGAGCCGAAAATCTTGTACTGCTGCTGGAACAGCTGCATCAGATTGAACGTGGTCGAGGGCCCCGAGGTGGCCCCGCATGTGACCAGCCGGCCGCCGCGCTTAAGCGCAAGCAGGGAGCCGTTGAAGGTCTCGGCGCCGGTGTGCTCGAACACCACGTCGACGCCCTTCTTGGCGGTGATTTTCCGCACCACGTGCTCGAAACGGTCGGTGCGGTAATTGATGACATGGTCCGCGCCGAGCGTTCTCGCCTTTTCGGCCTTAGCGTCGTCGCCGACCGTGGTGATGACGGTGCAGCCAATCGCCTTCGCCATCTTGATGGCGGCAGTGCCGATCCCGGAGCCCGCGGCATGGACCAGGACCGTTTCGCCTGGTTTGAGCCTGGCATTGTCGAAGAGCATGTGCTCCACGGTCGCGAATGCGATCGGCGCGCACGCGAGATCGCGCATGGCAACGCCGGCCGGCGCCTTGATGACGAGCCGTTCCGGCATGTTGACGGCATCGCGCGCGAAGCCGTCCACATGGAAGCCCATGATGCCGCCGACATTCTCGCACAGATTGTCGCGGCCCTCGCGGCACGCATTGCAGGCCCCGCAGGTCAGCGCGCCATACATCACCACCGGATCGCCGGGCGCGAGCGCGGATACGCCGGCCCCGACGGCCGTCACCTCGCCGGCCGCCTCGGCGCCCACCACCAGCGGCAGCTTGCGCTTGGCGAATGCCATGCCGCGGTAACCCCACAGGTCGATGTGATTGAGCCCGACCGCCTTGATGCGGACCTGAACCTCCCCGGCGCCCGGCGACGGCGGCGCAGCCATGTCGACAAGCTCGAGCTTGCGGTCAGCAATAAGAGTGAGGGCGCGCATGTGGGTCTCCGGATGTCGTGGGCCGTCGTATGTCCCACAATGGGTCGCCATGCAAATCGAAAGTCATGAGGTGACTCCAAAGCCATCGAAATCCGCTCTAACATGATCATTCTCGTTGGGAGGAGATCGTGGATCGGCGCTACGCCGCCTTGGTCGTGACGTTGGCAACCGTGATGGCCTGGGTGGCTGCTGTAGCCGCTGCCGCGCAGGATCGCGACGCCTTCCTGGCCGGGCAATCCATCAAATGTCCGGGCTGCGACCTCAGCGGCGCGAACCTCGACCGGCGCGACCTCACCGGCGCCGACCTGTCGGGCGCCAATCTGCGCGGCGCAACGTTCTCCCGTACGATCCTTCGCGGGGCAAACCTCGCCGGGGCCGACCTCGCCGGCGCCCCGTTCAAGCGGCACGACCTCGCCGGCGCAAACCTCGTCGGCGCCAATCTGGAGGGCGCGACCTTGCACCGCGCCATCCTGCGCGGCGCCAACCTGTCCGGCGCGAACCTTTCGGGCGCAAACCTCAACGCCGCGGTCCTGACCTCTGCCAACCTTAAGCGTGCAAAACTGGCCCAAGCCTTGCTGTTCCAAATCGAGGCTGGCGGCGCCGATTTCACTGGCGCGGACCTCAGTGCGGCCCTCATGGCGAGCGCCAGGCTGATTGTTGCCAAGCTCGACGGCGCCGACCTCACCTTCGCGGATCTGTGGGAGGCAAGGCTCACCAATGCCAGCCTGCGGGGCGCGACGCTGACCGATGCAAACCTGCATGGAGCCACATTGTTGCGGGCCGATCTGAGCGGCGCTACGGCTGAGCGCGCCAACATGATCCGGACCAACATGCGGACCGCAAATCTCTCCGGCGCCGTGCTGCGCGGAGCCGATTTTTTCCAGGCCGACCTGGTCGATGCCGACCTCAGCCGCGCGGACCTTGGGTCGTCGCGGCTTTCGGCGGCAAAGCTGTTCAATGCGAACCAGACCGACACCAGGTTCGAAGGCGCCATCATGCCGGACAACAGCATTCATCCGTGAGCAAAGATCCTCCGGCCACGTAGCCCGGATGGAGCGAACCGTAATCCGGGATAGACCGTTCCCGGATTACGCTTCGCTCCATCCGGGTTACACTGCGGCACCGTAGAAAAATTCCACCTGGCGACGCTTTCCCACATTCCCGCGGGCTGATAGCGTTCACGTCGCATGGCAAGCCAAGCGTGAAATTCGGCTCAACAGGGAGGTATCTGATGAAAACAACCGTATTCGCAGGTCTCGTATTCGCAACGGCGCTGGCCGTAAGCCCGGCGGCCGCGCAACCGGCCCCATTCAACGACGCCGGCGTGACCATGGGCCACTGGCACATCATCTCGAAGGATGTGGAGGCAAACAAGAAACTCTTTCTCGGCATGGGCGCCAAGATGTTCATGGTCGGCGGAAACCCGCTGATGATGTTCCCCGGTGTCTACATCAACTTGAACCTCGGGACCGAAAAGGGAGAAGGCGGCACCCCGGGGTCGGTGGTGAACCACGTCGGCTTCATCGTCAACAACGTCCAGGAGCAGGTGGCCAAGTGGAAGGCCGCCGGTGTGCCGGTGCTGCCGGGCACCAACAATCGGCCGGACCAGGCCTTCGTGGTGACGCCTGACGGCGTGCGCATCGAAATCCTGGAAGACAAGGCGCAGTCGGTGCCGGTCCGCAACGAGCATGTCCACTTATTCGTGACGGAAGCCGAGATTCCGAAGGCTCAGGCCTGGTATGCAAAGACCTTCGGCGGCAAGGCCGGCACCCGCAACAACGCGGCGGTCGTGGACATCCCTGGGGTCCAGATCCGGTTCGCCAAGGCCGACGCCGCACAAGCGCCGACCCGAGGGCGCATCCTCGATCACATCGGCTTCGACGTGAAGGACCACGCCGCCTTCGTGAAGAAGATCGAGGCGGAAGGCATCAAGCTCGACGAGCCGCCTCGCAAGACACCGACCGGCAGCAGCATCACGTATATCACGGATCCCTGGGGCACCCGCATCGAGATCATCGAGCGGGGGCCGCTGGGGGCGCCGGTGCTATAGCCGTCACCTCAATGGACGGGGGCGCGCGCGTCTGCGCGCGCCCCGCAAGGGCCCGGACGCATCTCAATCTAGACGATCAATGAGGAGCAAGTAGCCCGGGTTGAGCGCCGGCGAAACCCGGGGGCAGCGTTGCCGAGTTGACAGGGCCACCCGGAATTCGCTGCCGCTCAATCCGGGCTACGTTTGCTCCGATTGGTGAGGGGATGACGATGTTCAGATTTCGTTCGATGGGTCTGGTGACAGCCGTCCTGTGCGCGGCGGGCGGGGCCGCGGCTGCGGACGGGGTGAAGAAGCAAGTGATCCCGGATTTCGCCCCGACCGGCCAGACCGGCTGGGTGCTCGACCGCAGCTTCGGCGTGGACGATCTGCTCCCGCCGCCGACTGGCGGGCCGGGCCCGGTCACCTTCGACAAGGCCTATCCCTATGTTCCTAACGGCTCCGGCAAGCAATCGACCTACCGGGTTGCCGACCTTTCCAATCCGATCCTGCTGCCCTGGACCATCCCGTCGATGAAGAAGGCGAATGACGAGGTCATCGCGGGCAAGGTACCGTTTCGCGCGCGCGAACGCTGCTGGCCGGTCGGCGTGCCGGGTTTCAACGCCTATTCGCTGGTCGAGCCGTTCTACTTCTACCAGGCCGCCGAGAAGGTTGTGGTCATCAATCAGGGCGGACCGGAGATTCGCCGCATCTATCTGAATGTGACGCATTCGAAGGATGTGAAACCCTCGTGGTACGGGGAATCGGTTGGCCACTACGAAAACGGCGACACGCTGGTCATCGACACCGTCGGCATTTCGACCAAGTCCTTCGTCGACAACTACCGCACGCCACATACGGACCAGCTCCATGTGGTGGAGCGCTGGAAACTCGCGGCCGATGGCATGACGGTCGACGTTTCGATCTTCGTCGAGGACCCGGGCGCCTTCACGATGCCGTGGTCGGCGGTGCAACGGTGGCGCCGCGTCGAAAACGCACCGATCTCGACCGCCACATGCAACGAGAACAACGGCGATTTCTTCAATCACGGACTGGTGCCGCTGCCCGAGGCGGCGAAGCCCGATTTTTGATTTCAGGGGACCTGCAGCCGCGGTAGAGCACCTCGGCCTTACCACATTGAAAGCGGAGTCTCGATTGACATCGTCGACGGACTTCGCTAGCACCGCAATAAATTGGCAGGATACTTCCCTACAGATTTCAGAAGGAGCAGGATTTTCTCGCAAGAATTTAGAAGTTGACTCATTTAGAAGTTGACTCATTGGGATGTTTCTCAATGTTATAAGCCATTCCCAACCCCAAAATGTCCACTCAGGCACAAATAATTCGGAGGCACCCATGGCCGATGCCGATCGTCCTGCCAATAACGGCGTGAACGTCGCAGCTTTGATCGCCGCGCGCGAGGCACTCACCGATGCTCCGCAGGCCGCACAGTTCAAGTGGCGCGCAGCCTGCGAATGGAAAAACGGCACTCACAGTCACTCTACGGTCGAAGGCTTCTACGGCTTGGGCCAGGAACAGCAACGCAAGACTACTTTTGTTTTCGATGCTGACCACCCTGAAGTCTTCGCGTCCGAAGACAAAGGCGCTACGCCTGTCGAGTACGTGTTGGTCGGATTGGCAAGCTGTCTGACAGCAGGCATCGCCGCGGTCGCCCAACACCGAAACATTCAGCTGCGCTCGGTCACGGCGACCATCGAAGGGGATATGGATCTCCAGGGCATCCTCGGCATCGATAACGATGTCCGCAATGGCTTCGGCGGCATCAAGGTAACCTACAAAATTGACGCCGATGCGAAACGCGAAGACATCGAGGCCCTCGTTGCACAATCCCAGAAGCGGTCGGCGGTCTATGATGTCGTAACGAATCCGACGAACGTCACCGTGGTGGTGAATTGAGCCGACCCTCAAGCGTCGGCCGCACCATGAGGGAACGACCCAATTAACGTCGTCACCACAGTCGTTATCGGCGCCGGGCATGCGGGTCTCGCCATGAGCCGCTGCCTGGCAGACCGCGCAATCGATCATGTGGTGTTGGAGCGCGGCGAAGTCGCGCACACGTGGCGGACCGAGCGCTGGGACTCTCTGCGGCTACTAACGCCCAATTGGCAGAGCCGACTGCCGGGCTTTGGTTACAATGGCAACGATCCGGACGGCTACAGGACGCTGCCCGAGGTCATCGACTTCATCGCCGGCTATGCGAAGGCGATCTGCGCCCCGCTGAAAACCCACACGACGGTCACGTCGGTGCGCAGTACCGAGGCGGGATACCTGGTGCGAACCGATCGCGGCGACTGGCGATGCCGGGCGGTCGTGCTCGCTTCCGGGGCATGCAACATTGCGCGACTTCCCGCCTTTGCCAAACTGGTTCCGCCGTCAATCGCGGGCCTCACCGCGAAGGAGTACCGAAATCCCGACCAACTCGCCGACGGCGGTGTCTTGGTCGTGGGTGCATCGTCGAGCGGCACTCAGATCGCCAGTGAGATACACCGCTCAGGCCGTCCGGTTGTCTTGTCGGTAGGTGAGCACATTCGGGCGCCCCGCGTTTATCGGGGCAAGGACCTCGAGTGGTGGATGGATGCTGCTGGGGTGCTCGACGAGCGCTACGACGAGGTCGACGACATCGCGAGGGCGCGGCGGGTTCCGTCGCTGCAACTTGCCGGCACGCCCGATCGATCGACCCTCGACCTTAACGCGCTCACCGAAATTGGCGTGAAGCTTGTTGGCCGCCTCGCCGGCATCACGCAAGGCGGTAAGGCGCAGTTTGCGGGATCGCTGCGCAACATGTGCGCGCTTTCCGACCTCAAGATGGGCAGGTTGCTGGACCTGATCGACAAGTGGGCGCGGGAAAACGGTTTTGACGACAGGGCCTGGCCGCCACACCGCCTTCCGCCCACGCGTGTTGAGGAGGCGCCGCCGCTCTCCCTCGATCTTGCCGCGGGAAAGATCAAAACGATCATCTGGGCTACCGGCTACCGGCCTGACTATTCGTGGCTCGAAGTCCCTGTTCTCGACCGCAAAGGCATGATCCGGCATGACGGAGGGGTCGTTTGTTCGCCGGGCATGTACCTTATGGGGAGTGGGTTCCTGCGCCGTCGAAAATCCGCCCTCATCGATGGCGCTGCCGACGACGCCCGCGACCTGAGTGCCCATCTGGCGTCCTACCTCGACCGTCACGTTGTGCGGATAACGGCTTGACCCATAGGTTGCGCCATGGGCTTCAATGCCCGTGATGTGGCCGGTACGGCGGTGACCTTGGGCCGGCGCAATGTTATGGTTCGGCATAACCACATGACCATCGGGAGGACGCACAATGACGATACCTGGACGTTGCCGCGCGCTGCGCGTTTGCGAACGCCGTCACGCTGAGGCGCTTGATCTCAAGCAGGCCAGCCGCCGTCGCTTCGGCCTCGCCGCTCTCCTAGCTGCGACCGCGCTCGGCTCTTGCCTCGGCCTTTCCGTCCCGGCATCGGCCGCGGAGGTGACCTATCAGCGCCTCCTCAATGCGTCCTCCGAACCGCAAAACTGGCTGATGCGGATGGGGAACTACAGCAACTGGAACCATTCGGCGCTCAACGCGATCAATCGCGGCAACGTCGCCAATCTCAAGGTCAAGTTCATGGCCTCGCTCGGCGACCCGGCCCGTCCCAACAAGGCCACCGAATACTTCACGCCGCTGGTCGAGGACGGCTTCATGTATGTGGGCAACCAGTGGCAACAATACTGGAAGCTCGACGTGCGCAATGAGAAGCCTACCGTGGTCTGGAAGTTCGACGCCAAGGTCCAGGGCGGCGGCAGGAGCGCCCACAGCGTGACGCTCTCCGGCAACAACATGTACTTCAACACCAACAACGACACCTCGGTCCCGCGCCTGGTCGCGCTCGACAAGAATTCCGGCCAGGTGGTCTTCGACGTCAACACCACCGCCCCGGAAGTCGTGCCGAACCAGGGACACTCGTCGGCGCCGCTCGCGGTCAAGAACATGATCCTGATCGGGCAGGGCAACCGGGGCGAGAACGGCCGCGGCTATGTGGCCGCTTATACGGCCGACACCGGCAAGCTGTTGTGGCGATTCCTGGTCGTTCCCGATCCGGGCCAACCCGGTTCCGAAACCTGGGCCGATCCGCGCACCATTCCGACCGGCGGCGGAGGGGTGTGGACGGAGCCGTCGTTCGATCCGGAAACGAACCTTGCCTATTACGGCACCGCCAACCCGGTGCACATGTTCGATCCGCAGGGGCGCCCCGGTGACAATCTCTATACCAATTCCATCATCGCGCTCGACGTCGATACCGGGAAGCTGAAATGGTACTTCCAGACGATCCCCAACGAGTCGTGGGACTATGACTCCGTGGCGATCACCCAGCTCTACGATGTCAATATCGGCGGCGAGCTGCGCAAGGTGATCGGCCAGACCAACCGCAACGGCTTCTACTACACGTTGGATCGCAACAACGGCCAGTTCCTCAGAGGTCAACCGTTCACCACCGTGAACTGGACCGCCGGCCTCGATCCCAAGACCGGCCGACCGGTCGACTACGACGCCGCCAAGACCGTTCAAGATTACGCCGGCAAAGCGCCACGATACGGCAAGAAAGCCATCGACGTCCGTCCCGCCCATTACGGCATGCCGACGCTGATGCCGAACACGTACGATCCGTCGCGCGGCATCACCTACTTCAACGCCATGATCGGTGAAGCCAACTACTTCAACTCGCGGCCCGCCGACCCGGCAAAGCAGCTCATCGGCACCGGCTTTCGGGAAATCTACTGCGGCGTCGCCACCAAGGAAAATGCCGTCGAGCCGGTCGAGCGGAGCGTGCGCAATCCCAACTGCAAGGTGAGCCACGGCCTGCTCGGCGGCATCGATGTCCGCACCGGGAACACCGTGAAGAAACTTGAGTCTTACTATCCGGCCTATTCGGGCGTGCTCGGCACCGATGGCGGACTCGTCTTCATGGGCGACATCATGGGCAAGATCTCGGCCTTCGATAAGGACACCATGGCCGAGCTGTGGAGCTTCGACACCGGCACCGCGTTCGCCGGTTCGCCAATGACCTATTCGGTGAACGGCAAGCAATACGTCGCGTTGATCCTCGGCGGCCGGCTCGGCCGCGACGAAGGCTCCTTTCCGGAGGCAGCCGAGCTCGGGCAGAACGTGATCCTGATGGTGTTCGGGCTCTGATGCGCCGTCTGCTGGGACCGCGGGCGTCTCGCCCGCTTCTTCGCGTAAAAAAGGGCGGGCGGGACGCCCGCGGTCCCAGGTTTGCCCACGCTACGGTCTTCGCCCTTGCTCTATTATTCGGCAACGCTGCATCGGCGCAACAGCCCTTGCCGCGAATCTGGGACCTGCAACTGCCAAGCCCCGTCGGCGACCTTCCCGAAGAGGAATTCGTTGATCCCGCGTGCGGGACCAATGGCGGTCCGCCGGGGCTTGCCATCGGCAGTTTCGAGCGCTTCGAGCGCTGCCGTCCGGAAGCCTCGGGTCTGCGCGAGATCTGGTTTCGCTATGACGACGAGTGGGAGCTTATTGCCCGCGCCGCGCGCGATCCGGACGCCATCGCCCGCAATAACGCCATGGTGGTGCTCGGCCAGCCGGTGACGCTTTCCCTCATCATCGACCGCGCGGGCCTCGTGCAAGGCTACCGGATCTTCACAGATCCGCGCGCCGACGAAGAACTGCGAGCACAGGCGTATGGGGTCGCGATCGCGTTCAAGGCGCGCTTCGGCACCGACGGATGGATTTGTAACGACACGCCGGCGGCGGAAGGCGAAACCCCAATCCTCGGCATATTCGTCAAGGAGCGATGCGAGAAGGCCGCGGACGGCCTCGCCATAACGGTCGAAAGCCGCCACTACTACAAGCCCGGTCAGGCTATGCTCGACCCGAACACCGGGCTGCCGACGGTGAACCAATTCGAGAGCTCGGCGCGCTTACAGGTGATACGGGCGGAGGCGTTGGGGAAATAGCGAAACGCAAGTGCCCTGAAGCCCGTTCGCGGCCTGCTTCGATCAGAAATCCGGCTTGTCGGCGGTCGGAAGACGCGCGTCCTTGTCGGAGAAGTAGTTGTACTGATAGTCGTGCTGCACATTCTCGGCGCAGACACGTTCGTCCCATGATTGGTTCGCGTTGCGGCCATACGTGATCGTCGCCGACCACGGCATGGTGAAGACGCCCGGATCCTCCACCGTGAATTCGAGTTGCAAGCCCTTGCCCCTGTAGTTGGGATCGACACCACCGACGCGCGGCCATTCCTTCTCGGCCCGTTCCAGCGCTTCCTTGGTGGCCTCGTAGTCGAGGAGACGATAGCGCTCGACCACGTGCAAGGCTTGCGTATAGGGCGTGCCGAAACGATCGATCATTCGATGCGGCCCGAGCTTGACCCCCACGGTGTCGACGACCAGCGTATCGCTTTCGTAATGGCCCACCGAATCCCCATGCAAGGACGGAATCACTGTCGCGGGATGAGGCTGGTTCAGCCGCACCACGCGGAAGTCGCTGTCGTGCTGGTAGATGAGCGTGACCTTGTCAGGCTGCTGCAGCAGCTGGACATTGAAGTTCCAGAAAATATAGGGCAGGGGGTTCTGCAGGCACATGTTGTCCGGGTCCGGAAAAATCCGGCCGGACAACGAGATTTCGCCGAACTTCCTGACCACCTCCGCTGCCTCGGGCTTCAGTATCGGATTGGTGTAATCGCCGACCACCAGGGCGAAGTTGCTCGCGCCGGAGGGCAGCCGCGTCTTGTTCCGCACCGGGCCTGGCCCCGAGAGCGGGGGGCCAAATCCGAGCCCGGGATGCAGCCAAAGGCCGGAAAAATCCGGAATCGACGCAGTACTTTGCGTCCTGCTGCCGGACGACCCGACCGCGGGCGCGGTTGTTTGCGCAAGCACGGGTGTCGCAACCACCCCCGCCAATGTCATCGCCAAAAGAAACTGCGGCCGTAAATTCATGTGCCCTCCCTTTCATGGTTGTAACGGTGACGCTGATGCTCAAGGCTACACCCTTACGGTTCATACAGGGAAGAGCGGCAGGGGCCGCAACTGGCCCGACGCTGCCAGCTTTTGCGGGGCAGCAAGTCGCCAGCTATCTGGGGTGCTCCGGTCGTGATGCCACGTATCCACTTGCACCCCCTCTGCGCTCAACCCGCCTTACGGATTCTCCGGTGGCATGGTGGCGTCAAATTCCGGATGCTTGGCGCGAAAGGCGTCGAGCCACGGGACCAGCTCGGAAAAATCCTTACGCCAAGCGACCTGACGGCGGAAATCAAGATAGCCGAGCATGCAGGCCGCCGTGAGCGTGCCGACATCGAAGCGCGCCGGATCAGGCAGCGCCTTGGCAAAGGCCTTTAGTCCACGCACCACCTTGCCGCGTTGGTAGTCGAGCCACGGTTGATGGTGGATCGCGGGCGGCCGGTGCCGCGCCTCATAGATGATCAGGATGCAGGCATCCATGACGCCGTCGCACATGGCCTGCAGGGTCAAGGTATCGAGTCGCGCCGGCCAGCCGTCCGGAATGATAATGCCGCCGCCGGCCGCATGATCGAGATATTCCAGGATGACGCGGCTGTCGTAGATCGCCTTGCCGTCTTGCGTTATCAGCACCGGAATTTTGCCCAGCGGATTGTCGCTCCGCAGGACATCCTCCGGATTCATCGGATCGGCCCGTACGAATTCGATCTTTTCCGCCAGACCGAGATGCAGGATCGCCATGCGCACTTTTCGGGCGAATGGCGACATCGGAGAACCGCGCAGGAGCATGGGCATGAGAAATCCTCACTTGAGTTCAAGGGTCTGTGGACGTGGCGGCATGCCGCCGATGGCGCGCCAGATGCGTTCGGGGGTGGCCGGCATTTCCACGTGGCGGACGCCGAACTCGCGCAGCGCATCGACGATTGCATTGATGGTGACGGCGAGCGCCGGCGTGGTCCCGCCTTCGCCGGCCGGCCGGATGCCGAGCGGGTGGGTCGGCGTCGGCACCTCGCTGATGCCGGTATCGAAGAACGGCAAAGCATCCGCCCGCGGCATGGCGTAGTCCATGAACGAGCCCGACAGGAGTTGTCCGGTCCTGGCATCGTAAAAACATTGTTCAAACAGCGCCTGCCCGAGGCCCTGCACGATTCCGCCGTGGGTCTGGCCGTCGATGATCAGCGGATTCACGGCACGCCCGACGTCGTCGACGGCAGAATATTTGATGACTTTCACAGTGCCTAGATCCGGGTCGACCTCGACCTCGCAGACATGCGATCCGAACGGAAAGCTTGCCTCCGGCACGACCTCGTCGCAGGTGACCGCGAGCGGCCCGCGCAAGTCCTCCGGCAGGTCGGTCCGGCGCAGCATCGCGGCCGACACCTCGAACAGACCGATTGTCTGATTGCCGCCGCTGACCACGAAACGGCCGCCGGCAAATGCGATCGCCTCGGGCTTTGACTGCAGGAGCAGCGCGGCGACGCGCTTGCCGCGGGCGACGATCTCCTGCGTCGCCTTCCACATGATCAGGCTGGCAAGCCGCATGCCGCGACCCGAATGGGCGCCGCCGCCAAACTTCACGATGTCGGTGTCGTGGGTGATGACGCGCACGTTCTCGATCGGCACATCATACCATTCATTGACGAGCTGCGCGAAGCTCGTCTCGTGACCCTGTCCCTGGGAGGTGGTGCCGATGACCACGTCGATCCAGCCGTCCGGGTGGACCGTCATTTCGGTGCGCTCGCGCGCCACCCCGGTCGCGGTGTCGATATAGTTTGCGACCGCGATGCCGCGATGCTTGCCGCGGACGCGCGCGGCGGCGCGGCGCTCCGGGAAGCCACTCCAATCGCCGATCTTCAATGCCCACTCCATGGTGTGGTGATAGGCGCCGCTGTCGTAAACCATGCCGAACGCATTCTTGTAGGGGAATTCGTCTTCCTTCACCAGATTGCGCCGCCTGATCTCGACGCGGTCGAAACCGTGCTCCTGGCAGGCGAGATCGATGAGCCGCTCCATCACATACATCACTTCCGGCCGGCCGGCGCTGCGATAGGGGCGGGTCGGCGAGGTATTGCTCACCACCGCGCGGGCGCGGAAATACGCCGCCGGAATCCGGTAGACCGTGGTCATGATCTCGACGCCTTTTTGTAGCGGCGAGTAGTTTGTCGTGTGGGCGCCGGCATTGCTGATGTTCGAGCCGCGCAGGCCTAAGAAATTGCCGTCACGGTCGATGGCGAGTTCGGCCGTCACGGCGAGGTCGCGGGCCTGGTAGTCGCATAGAAACGCCTCGTGCCGGTCGGCGGTCCATTTGACCGGCCACCCCAGCCGCCGCGCCGCCCATGCCACCAACGCGAATTCGGGATAGATCATGCCGCGGGTGCCGAAATTGCCTCCGACATCGCGCATGATGACGCGCACCTGATCGGCGGGGACGCCGAGAATCGTTGCGAGATCGTCCTTGAGCCGCCACGCGCCGCCATTGCCGGCGTAAAGGGTATATCGCCGGCTCTCGGGATCGAATTCGCACACTGCGGCGCGCGGCTCCATCGGCACGCCGGTGACGCGCCGTACCCACGTTTCGAACTTCACCACATGGGCGGCGCGAGCAAAAGCCGCCTCGGTTGCAGCTTGGTCGCCCAGCTCGCCGTCCACGACAACATTCGATCCTGCTTCATCGAACAAACGTGGCGCGTCCGGACGTGCCGCCTCAAGCGTGTCGGTGACGGCAGGCAGTGCTTCGTAATCGATTGCGACAAGCTCGGCCCCATCCTTTGCGGCCGCGACCGTGGTGGCGATCACCATGGCGACCGCTTCGCCCACGAAGCGGACCTTGTCGGCGGGCAGCGCGCAGTGGGGCGCCGTGAAGGTCTTGCAGCCATCGCGCTCGCGCAGCATGAGTTCGGCCGGGTGCTGCGACCATACCTTATGGGGGATCGGCCGGAGCCCATCGGCCAGGAGGTCGCGCCCGGTGAGGACGGCAAGCACGCCCGGGGCCGCCATCGCGGGCGCGATATCGATCGCCCCTATGCGCGCATGAGCGTGGGTCGACCGCACCATCACGGCATAAGCTTGCCCGGGAAGATTGACGTCGTCGGTGTAGCAGCCCTTACCGGTGACGAGACGCAGGTCCTCCTTGCGGCGGACCGGTTGTCCGATGCGGGCGCTCGTCGCTTTCTCTGCCACCCTCACGCCCGCCGCTCTGCGACGAACCGGGCCGCGGCCTTGAGCAACGCCGCATTGGCGCCAAAGGGCGCGAGGGCAGCCTCGGCCTCGTCGA
>WNFR01007894.1_pt1 | contig 15754 bp, 13 predicted proteins | sample 5400221 | NCBI WGS metagenome assembly WNFR01 (sample SAMN13153357, study PRJNA577476) | soil metagenome | isolation source: 40 cm soil under Madrone tree | place: USA:California | collected 2016-06-14 | reverse complement strand
GAACCGGGGCGCAAATCACCCAAACTGAGGAATTGCCGCAAAATCTTGGCTCGTTGAGTTTCCAAAGAATTCAGGGGCTCTGGCATGTAACACCTCCAATACTGAGATACTACATATACTCAGTATTGTGCCAAAAACTGCGCCCTCACGCAATCTTCCCCCTCCAGGTCGCACACCCGTCTTTATCCCGCTCGTTGACTTCTTTTGGAAGGCATGAAGTACGTAGATGGCGTTCTCGAATTTGACCGTGTACACCGCTCGATAAGTATCTCCGCGATGGCCCTCGACTACTTCGAAGGCTCCTGGTCCTTCCCCTCGCCAAGGTTTCGCGCTTGGGTGCTTGCCACCAAACTGCGCAACGCTGAGAGCGGTTCCAATTTCATCGATCACCGCCTTCGGGGGAAAGTCAACAGGTCATCCTTGCTGGATCCGGTCCAGAACAGTGGCTTCTCGCCGGGGACGCTCTTCGGTCTCGTCATGTAATCATCCCAGTTTTAGGATATCGCGTCAAGCGGCGGGCCCCGTACGGGTGCACGAGATAAAAGGGGGTTTTGCTTTTTGGCTTTGATTTCCACCCATATATTGTAGTATTAAGACTACAATATGAAAAAGACCCTATCCGATTACCCAAACCTCCGGCAGCAACGTCAGCAGCTTCTCCAGCAACTCTCCGGCTTGCAAGAACTGCGGCGCGGCTCGCTCACCGAACAATTTCTCATGGTTAAACGCAAGGACGGTTCGCGCGTCAAGCGCGGCCCTTATCCGCTCCTGACTCGCAAGCACGGCCAGAAGACCGTCTCCCGGCGCCTGACCGATCCCGCCCTGGTGCCCTTGTATCGGCAACAGATTCAAGCCCTGCGGCAATTTGAAACCGTCGTGGACGGGTTAGTGCGGGTGGGCGAGCAACTCAGTGATTTAGCGGTGGCCGAGGTGGTGCAAAAAAAAACTCCTGGTGGGACTGGAACAAGCCGCCGAAGTGCGTCGCCTCGCCGCCGCCCTGGCCACCCGGCAGACGCCTGATTTTGAAGCTTGGGAGAGCCTCCTGCTGCAAGCCGCCCGCCAAGGCGGAGCGGGAGTCCTGGGGACGTTGCTGCGTCACTGGCAGCAACACGCTCCCCGGGAGGTGATCCTCTGCCAGTGCGGCCAGCGCATGAGCAGTCGAGGCCGGCGCGGTAAAGGGTTGTTAACCACCCTGGGCCGGGTGCCCTTCGCGCGCTCCTTTTATCAATGCCCACCCTGTTCCCAGGGGCGCTTTCCCGACGACGAGCGTTTGGACATCGTCCAAACAACCTATTCCCCTGGCGTGCGCCGACTCATGGCGCGTGCGGGTAGCCAATCCCAGTTTGCGCAGGCCGCCGCAGATTTGCGCTGCTATGCGGGGCTAACCGTCGAAGCGAGGGAAATCGAGCGGGTGGCCGAAGAGGTGGGCCACCAAGTCGAGCAGTGGCTCTCGGCGCAACAGCAACAGATTTTGCAAGCGGTCGGCACACCGGCGCCCGCCGCTGCCTCCCAGGCCAAGTTCTATATCAGCTTCGACGGCACGGGTGTCCCGGTGCGCAAAAGCGAGTTGCTGGGACGGCGCGGCAAACAAGCAGATGGCTCGGCCCGCACCCGTGAAGCCAAGCTGGGCTGCGTGTTCACCCAAGTGGGCTTGGACAAAGAGGGCTATCCGCAACGCGACCCCCACTCCACCACCTATGTCGGGGCCATTGAATCCAGCACGCTCTTTGGCTGGCGCCTGTACACCGAGGCCCTGCGCCGGGGTCTGGAGCAGGCCCACACGGTGGTCGTGCTGACTGACGGGGCTCGTTATAACCACACGATTATCCAAACCCATTTCTCCGATGCTGTGCATATCGTGGATTTGTTCCACGCCTATGAGCATTTGACCGCCCTCGCGCAGATTCTCTGGGGGCCGGAGGCCAAAGCTCCGAAAGCCTGGCGGGATTGGCTGGAAGCGGGCGACATCGGCCGGCTCATTAGCCAGGCCAGCAAACAACTGCCCGCCTCCGCGAAAAGCAAAAAGTCCATGCTCAAACAATTGCGCTACTTCGAGAACAATGCGCCGCAGATGCGCTATGCCGAATATCGTGAAAAGAAGTTCTTTGTGGGCTCCGGTGTGGTCGAGGCAGGCTGCCGCACGGTAATCGGTGAGCGCCTGAAACAATCTGGAATGCGCTGGTCCGTACGCGGAGCCAATGCCATCATTGCCCTGCGTTGTTGCATTCTCTCTGGTCGATTTGAAGACTTTTGGGCCTCTCGCACTCCGTAGCTCCCCCTTTTATCTCGTACACCCTCACCACTCCCGCAAAACGGATTTTTTTATGGAATTCTTCTGGAATTCTTGAGGCTCTGGCTCCGAAGCTTTTTTTCGATCGGGCCTTCTCGCAAGCTTCCTGGCACATTCCATCGCCGCGATAAGGCGTACGTCCCCGTTCAACTTAGAGCACACGTCCACGTTTTCCAGGTAACCCTTTCTGGGGACGCAACCATCTACTGAATGGAAACGCGGTGCACGGCCCGAAAAACCGGTGCAACTTTTCCGGCACGAATGGGTTCTTACAGTCGGGAGTGACTTGAAGACCGCTGGTTCGGCACAGGCTGCGAAGTGACCGAGCCCGCGCAGTGTCGTCCAATCCGGGAGTGTGAGATGCAGAAAACAACGCTGGTCAGAATTTCGGTCGTCCTATTTGCGCTTCTGGTGGCTCTTGGCACTTCGGTTTGGGCCCAGAAATTGGCGGACCGACCGCGGGCAGCCTCGATGAGGAGCCTTGCGTACGACGCAACTCAGGAAACAGTGATCGAAGGCACGGTCGTGAGCTACTCCGCGGAAGCGGCGACGCCGCCGATCGGCGCGCACGTCATTTTACAGACTGCAAATGGCGCTGTTGACCTCCATCTCGGCGGGGCCTCCTATCTTCAGGCGAACCACTTTTCTCTGGCAAAGGGTGATTCAGTGAGGGTCGTGGGCGTGAATTCCGCCACGCGGCAGGGAAGCGTCTTTCTTGTTCGCGTGATCCAAAAGGGCGGGCAATCCCTCATCCTGCGAACCGCGAAGGGCGCACCTCTCTCCCTGGCCGGCGCCCGGGCCTTGGGCTTACAGAAAGCCCAGCAGCAGGAAGGCGCGCGATGAACCGTTCCATCAAGCACCTCGTCCCGCTGGCCGCGATACTGCTTGCTTCTCTCTGCGCCGCGTGCGGCAGCAGCACAGCGATTGTGGGGCCACCGCCCCCTCCTCCAACAGGAAATTTTTCTAGTGCCAGCTTGAAGGGCCAATACGCTTTTTCGATGAGCGGCAGGGAAGCCTGCGGCAACATCTTTGATAGCTTTGCGCGCGCCGGGACGTTTTTCGCGGATGGCCAGGGGCACATCACCGGCGGCCTCGAAGACGTCAACACCTGTGCCGGCGTAGCAACGCTGCAATTCACCAGCGGCAGTTATTCCATCACCGCGGACGGGCGGGGGACGCTCAACCTGACGAACAGCACCGGCACGACAAACTACAGCGTCACTCTTTCTTCCACGACTCAGGGCTTCATTGCGCAGACCGACGTGAACTCAACCGCCAGCGGCTCGTTTCAGCGGCAGAACCCCGCGGCGTTTTCCAATCCTGCGCTCGCGGCGGAGTACGTCTTTGACTTCGCCGGTGTAGACTATTCCCCGATCCCTCCGAACCCTCCCGTGCCCACTTCCATTATTGGGCGGTTCAGTGCGGACGGCAACGGTGGCATCAGCCACGGGTTGTTTGACGCCAATATCAATGGTGCCCCCTCCAATCAGCAGGCATTTCCTCCGGGCGCGTTCTATCAAGTGGATACCAACGGCGACGGCACCACGTACGGCCGCGGCACCGCGAACATTGCCGGCCTCAATTTTGCTTTCTACATCGTGGATGCAAGCCGTGTGAAATTCATCAGCACGGCTGTCTCGGCCGTCTATCAAGGCGACGCCTTCGCGCAGCAGAAAATCAACTACGACGTTATGTCGCTCAAAGGCGACTTTGCATTTCTAATCGGTGGCTCCAGCGCGAGCGGGGCGATCGCCACTGCTGGCCGCTTCACTGCCGACGGCAGCGGGAATATCACAAACGTGGTCCTCGACGAGAACAACAGTGGCAGCATAACCCTCTTGCCGACTGGAACCGTGACGGGCTCATACACGGTGGATGGCAATCAGCTTGGCGGCGGAACCATAACCTGGACCGATACCAAGGTGCCGGGAAGCTTCTCCTTCATTTTCTATTTGATCTCGCCCAAGGAGGCCGTTTTCCAGGAGATTGACTCCGGGATCACGAGCGACGGCACGTTCCAGGCCCAGACCGCCGGTCCCATCACGCCTGCCTCGTTGGCGGGGAACTTCGCCTTGTCCTGGACCGGCGTAAGCAGCGACGAGGAGGACTTTGTCGGCCAGTTGAATCTAACCTCGGCCTCCGGGAATAACGCCAGCGGCACCATGGACTTCAACGAGTTTGGCCCCGGCAAGCAGTTCTTCGATATTCAGTTCAAAGGGCCTCTCGCCATCACCGCGCCAGGCACCGGTCCAAACACCTTCTCCGTGACAACCACGTTCCCATCGCCGAGGACGTTCAACTTCACGGCCTACGCTGTGGATTCGAATACCGTTTTTCTGATCGGTGCGGAAAACAATCGTGTCAGCGTCATCGCGGGTTCGATTGCCCGACAACCTTGAGGAATTGAAACGAGCCGCAATGGTCCGCCCGGCCACATCTGGCCGGGCGGATTTATTTCTGTAGAAGCTTTTCCACCCGCGCAACATCTTCCGGCACATCCACGCTCACCGCGTCATGTTCCACTTCCGCCACGCGGATCTTCCACCCGTTCTCCAACCAGCGCAGTTGCTCCAGCTGTTCGATCCGTTCCAGTTCACCTTGCGGCAGCGTCGGATATTCCAGCAGCGCTTCGCGTTGAAAAACATACAGCCCGAGATGTTTCAGATGCCGCATGAATCTTGCTCGCCGTATCCCGCACCCAGGGAATCGGCGCGCGCGAGAAATAGATCGCGTTCCCGTCGAAGTCCAGCACCGCCTTCACCACGTTCGGGTCCATGATGTCGCCGGGCGTCTTAATCGGCGTCGCCACCGTGCCGATCGAAGCCTGGGGCTCCTCCAGCAGGGCATTGACCGCCACATCAATCGCACCTGGATCCAGGAGCGGCTCGTCTCCCTGTACATTCACGAATACGTCGCCCTGTTCGTGCGCCGCCACTTCGGCCACGCGTTCTGTTCCGGTACGGTGCTCGGTCCGCGTCATTCTCGCTTCACCACCGAATCCCTCCACGGTTTTCACGATGCGCTCGTCGTCGGTCGCCACAATCACCCGGTCCGCCCGCTCCGCCATCTTGGCACGCTCGTACACCCGTTGAATCATCGGCTTTCCCGCCAGCAATACCAGCGGCTTGCCCGGCAACCGGGTCGAACCGTACCGCGCCGGAATCACCACCACCACCTTGGCCGCGCTCATGGGATTCGCTTCTCCATCTTTAGAACTTTTGTGCCTTTCTTGTAATCCAACTCATTGCAGGAGATGAGGGAACTGTGCGCGATGCTACCACACGACACTCCCTCCGGTCGGCCCATGAAAATGTCCAAAATTGAACATCAAGCAATAGCGCTTGTTTTAGAGAAACCGAGTGGTAGAATTTACCGTAGTACGAACCGCGCGGCCACCCCGGCAGGCCGGGATGGCGAGGGTGCCGTGAAACGCGATTTACCGGGTTTTCGCGTCCTGTCTTTCTCATTCCACGTTCTGCTGATTGTTTGCCTGTTCCTGCTGCACGCCGCGCTCCCTGCGGCCGCTCAATCCACCTCCAATGAAAACAAGTCCAAGGACGAAGGCAAGCGCGAAGAAGCTAAGGAAGTCAAAAAAGACGACGTGCGGAAGGATACCGCGGGCACTCCCTTCAAGCCCGGCGGAACGATCCATTTCGATGTCGACCTCGCGCTCATCAACGTCACCGTCACCGACCCTTACAACCGCTTGGTCACCGGCCTCGAAACCGACAATTTCCGCGTGTTTGAGGACAGCATCGAGCAGGAAGTCGTCACCTTCTCCGCCGAAGATGTGCCCATTTCCATCGGCGTGATCTTTGATTTCAGCGGCAGCATGGCCAACAAAGTCGCCAAGGCGCGCGAAGCTGCCGTCCAATTCTTCAAGACCGCCAATCCCCAGGATGAGTTCTTTCTTGTCAGCTTCAACGAGCGCGCCGAATTGACCAGTTCTTTCACCAACAGCGTGGAAGACTTGCAGAGCCGCTTGATGCTCACTGCACCCAAGGGCCGCACCGCGCTCCTCGACGCCATCTATCTCGGTCTCAGCCAGATGAGGGGTGCACACAACGCCAAACGGGCCTTGCTCATCCTATCCGATGGGGGCGATAATCATAGTAGATACAATGAAAGCGATATCAAGCGGCTGGTTAAGGAAGCGGACACCCAGCTCTACGCCATCGGCATCTTTGACCCGCTTGGCTATCGCAACCGGTCCCCGGAGGAACTGAGCGGCCCCTCGCTGCTCAGCGAAGTAACCGAAATGACCGGTGGCCGCGTGTTTGCCGTTGAGAAGCTGGATGAGCTGCCGGATATCGCTTCAAAAATCGGCATGGAGCTGCGAAATCAATATGTCATCGGCTATCGACCAAGCAACAAGGCTCATGATGCGCGCTGGCGCAAGCTCAAGATCAAATTGCGCGCACCCAAAGGACTTCCGCCACTCAATGTCTATTCCAAGACCGGATATTACGCCCCCAGCCACTGAGTTCTTCCGGAGTGTCTTTCCTTCTCTGCGCAATCTCTCTCTCTTGATCTGCGCGGCCGTTGTCCTCGCTTCCGCCGCTTTCGCTCAGATTCCCGTCCCCAACGCGGCACCGCCTCCTCCCGGCCAGGATGCCAACGCCGGTAAACAAGGATTGAGCATCAAGGTTGACGTTAACTTGGTCGTTTTGCACACGACCGTAATCGATGACCGTCATCGCTTCGCCGACGGCCTCAAGTCGGACAATTTTCGCGTCTTCGAAGACAAAGTCGAGCAGAAACTATCCGTCTTCAAGCGCGAGGACGTCCCTGTCAGCATGGGGCTAGTGATCGACAATAGCGGCAGCATGCGCGACAAGCGTCCCCGCGTCAACGAGGCCGCTCTCACTCTCGTGCAGGCCAGCAACCCCAATGACGAAGCCTTCGTCGTCAATTTCAACGACGACTTCTATCTCGACCTCGACAAGGATTTCACCAATAGCATCCCCGAGCTCCGGGAAGCCCTCGAACGCATCGATTCACGCGGCAGCACGGCACTGCGCGACGCCATCCTCGGCTCTCTTGATCATCTTAAAAAAGCTTCCAAGGACAAGAAGGTTCTCCTCGTCGTCACCGACGGCGAAGACAACGCCAGCCGCAACTCCCTCGAGAAAATGATTCGCGAAGTCCAGAAGACCGACACGGTGATTTACGCCATCGGTCTCCTCGCCCAGGAAAACAAGAAGGAAGCCAAGCGCGCCCGCAAAGCACTCGAGCAAATCGCTGCGGCCTCCGGCGGCCTGGCGTTCTTCCCGGAAAACGTCGATGACGTGCACAACATCTGCGAGCAGGTCGCTCACGACATTCGCAACCAGTACATTCTGGCCTACTATCCCACCAACACCCACCGCGATGGCACCTACCGCGCCATCCAGGTGGAAGTGATCCCCCCGCGCGGCCGCGGCAAGCTCATCGCCCGCACCCGCAACGGCTACTACGCCCCCACAGAAAAGCCTTCCGCCTCCGGCAACTGAAGATTGTTCCTTTTTCCCTTTGTAGGGGCGCAGCATGCTGCGCCCTGCTTTTGTGCGAACCTCCCCAACCCGCCGTCATGCTTCAAGCGTGCAAGTGCGATGAATCGTCATTTTGAGCAAGCGCCTGCCCCGATCGTTAAGTCGGGGCAGTAGCCCCCGCCCTTTGCGAACATCGTTACGTTACCTACTCTCTGTTTTGTCTTGGCAAGGTGTTGGCCAGGACCATAGCGCTTCCACACAGTGCCAAAACCTCAAATCCACTGGTCCACGGACCCGGATTGTGCAATTGGGCTGTGATGCGAGGAACGTAGAGCAGTAGGAAGAACAGAGAAATGAGTGTTCCCAGCAGTGTTGCCGCCAATCGTGCCATTTTCCCAAGAAGGATTGTTATGCCCGCGGCAATGAAGACCGCGCCGGTGAGATACGCCCAAAGCGGTCGCCCCAGAAACCAGGGCGGACCCAGTCCCGCTGCGAAACGCGCGTAAACAAAATGCTGAATCCCGAATGCCACAAAAGCTACGGCAAAAAAATATCGCCCGAGTTTGAGGAACGGAGCCGAGGTTTCGCGCCCTGCTAAGGGAGAATTGCGGGCAAGTACCCAGGCGCCTCCGCACATTGCCAGCGCCACAAATCCGCTGGTCCATTCGTTACCATCGCTGGGATGAGCAGCGATCCGGGGAATGTGCAGAAGCACGACGAAAAGAAAAAACATCACTCCCAGTAGGGTTGCCGCCGGTCGCGCCAATCTTTGGTAGAGGATACCGGCAGCAGCTGCAAAGAACGCCGCGCCCACAAAGTACGCCCAAAATAGCCGCCCCGGCATCCACGCAGGCACCAGCCCCGCCACGAAAGCGCCGTACATAATGTGCTGAACCCCAAAAACGACCAGGGCAATGGCAATGAAAATTCTTCCAAGCGTTGTGATCTTGTCCATGAAAGGGAGGTCCAGTGTCGTTTTCGTTCTGCAGCCAAAACGCTAAGCAGTCTACACGACTTAGATCGCCGCGTGCACACAATCTGGAACTCCATCCTCGGGTTCTTCGCGAAAGGTCCACTCTTCGTCTCGCATCAGATATATCGCGCCCGCTCTTCGCTTTTGACTTACGTCTTGCAGTCTATTGCGGCTTAGGCAGTTGCAGGATCATCCCGCCGCCTTGTCCCGTTTGGACCGTCGGCAACTGGCCGTTCCACTTGTCGATCAGTGCTCGATTGTTTTCGATCCGGCGCAATTCCAGCAACTGCGGCGTCAGCGAATTCTGCCGGATGCGGTTGGCATCCGCTTCTCCCTGTGCGCGCGTCACCAGCGACTTGGCATCGCCTTCCGCCTCCGCAATTTTCTTCGCGGCCTCTGCCTGCGTCGTCGCCAACTCGTTTCGAGCGCGCTCCGCCTGCTGGATCGCCGGCGCCTTCGCCGTGATAGCCGTCGCGATCACCGTCGGCACGCGCGGCGCCCCGATGAAGCCGAACTGCTGCACGCTCACACCCACCGGCGACATTTTCTGCTCGATTTTCGCCTGCACCTTGCTCAGAAACTCCGCCTTTTTCTCTCCGTAGATATCTTCCACCACGTACGTCGAAGCCACTTCGTTCAGCGAGTTGCGCACCACGTCGCGCAGAATTCCGTGTGTGAACGACTCCATGTCCGCGAGGCGATACTTCACGTAGAAGTCCGGCGCCTTCGCCGCTTCAATGGCATACGACAGGGACACGTCCACGAAGATTTCCATCCCTTCCTTCGAATTAAACCCCATCTCTTCATTCACCGGATGTCCTTCGTTCGTATCTTTGGTCCATTTCACCGTCTGCACGAACGTCGGGAATTCAATGATCTGCGTGCTCAATGGCGAATACACCACCCAGCCCGTGCGCACCGGGATTTCCGACGCTCCGCGCTGCTTGCCCGCCAGATTGATCTCCACCCCCACGTGTCCCGCCTCGATTCGCGTCACGCGCAGCAGGAAAACACCCAGGAGAAGCAACACAAGCACCACACCGACGCCGATGCCGGCGAACTTCAAAAGCGGGCCGTCCCTTCTCATTTCAAAGGCGCTGTCGTCGCGGCCTCCACCCTTACTGAACATTCCCTTGCCAATCCCCCCTCCGCCAGAGACCACATTCACTCTGCGTAATCACCCTACCGTACATCACATTAGGAAGTCGTGATGAACCCAATCTACAGATAATAGACAGTTTCCGGGACGATGCGGCCTCCCCTGGCAGACACCGCAAATTCTTCGCCCTTACCAGCACCGGCTACTACGCCCCCGGCGCCGCTTCTTCCGCCTCCGGCAACTGACGACGCGACGAAGCGTCGTCATCCGCTCGCCACGTCGCCGTTCGATGAAACGCTGGGCCGCTGAACTGCACTATTGTCAAGCCGGTAACAGGGAGTCCACGGAAGCCCATGCGCGGACGTTCCACAGGCAACCCGTTTTCTCGTTCGTTTCCACGCCCGTCTCGCTCTCCGGACTTCCTTGTCGGCAAAAGGAGAATCCTATGGCAGGCACTTGGACCCCGCTTACCAATCAACCTCCCTTCCCAGCAAGTACGATGTTGCTCCTCACAGACGGCACCGTCCTCGCTCAGGAATCCGGAGGAAAACGCTGGTTGAGGCTCTCGCCCGACCAGCACGGCAGTTACATCCACGGAGCATGGTCGCCGCAATCGTCTATGGCGAACACGCGCCTCTATTACGCCTCAGCCGTTCTCGACGATGGCCGCGTCTTTGTCGCGGGCGGTGAATACAGTGACGCCGGCGGCGACACCAACAAGGCCGAACTTTTCAACCCGGTACTCGACCAGTGGTCACCTCTTCCACCCCCAGCCGGTTGGAACAACATCGGTGACGCGCCCTGCACCGTCCTGCCCGACGGTCGTCTTCTCCTAGGCTCTATTTTCGACCAGCGCACCGCCATCTACGACCCCGGCACGAATGCTTGGACCGCCGGGCCCAACAAGGATGACCCCAGCTCGGAAGAAACCTGGACGCTTCTCCCGGATGAGACGGTTCTCTCCGCTGAATGCAGCCAGCATCCCAAAACCGAAAAATATGTTGCCGCTGCCAATCAGTGGGTGAGCGCCGGCAGTACTCCGGTTGATTTAGTTCAGGCTTCCTCTATCGAGATTGGTCCTGCACTTCTTCTCCCTGACGGCCGGGTTTTCGCCACCGGAGCCAGCGGCCACACCGCCATCTACACTCCACCTAATATAGCCAATCAGCCAGGCACGTGGACGGCCGGACCGGACTTTCCTCTTGATGCCAACGGAAAATTGATGGAGGCAAAAGATGCCCCGGGCTGCCTCATGCCCAACGGCAGCGTGCTATGCGCTGCCGGACCGGCGGGTGAAGGCGGCAATTTCCCTGGCCCCACGCAGTTCTTCGAATTCGACGGGGCTTCACTTTACTCAGTCCCGAATCCGCCGAACAGCAGCGGCCCTCCCTTCGTCGGGCGGATGCTCCTGATCCCCAGCGGCCAAGTGCTGTTCGCCGACGGTAGCAACCAGATCTTTGCCTACACTCCCTCTGGCGGACCTGATCCTGCCTGGGCGCCGCACATCACTTCCTGCCCGCACAGGATCGAAGCCGGGCACAGCTACACCCTGTATGGCAGGCAACTCAACGGATTGTCCCAGGCCGTAAGCTACGGCGACGATGCCACTGCCGCAACCAATTATCCGCTTGTCCGGATCCGACACGCGGCTTCGGGCAAGGTCTATTTCTGCCGCACCTTCAACCACAGCTCCATGGGAGTTGCCACGGGAACTTCCATTCAGCACACGACTTTTAAAGTCCCTTTTGGGGCGCCCCATGGTGCATCGCAACTCGTTGTGATTGCCAACGGCATCCCCTCGAACGCTTGGACGGTCAACGTAAAGCCGTTCCACTTCTGGAACTTCCCCAACTTCGAGGCCTTCCAGCAGCTCATTGGGAGCCTTGCCGATGGCCCCCTGTGGGTTCTTGGGCCACACGGTCCGGTGCCGGTCGATCCCTGGGGACCAAAGGTGGCCAAACGCGCCGAACAAGCCTACTCGGAAATTCGTTCGGGAATCCGCGCTCTCTACGAGCTTGGAAATGAAGTCATTTCCTTGCGCGAAAAAGAGAGCGTCGGTGAGCGACTTCCTCAAACCAAGTCCGCCGGCGGCATTCTTAAAAAAGCCGCAAAGGCATAATAGCGACGCGACCTCACACCGACTCCCGCCGGGGCCTGCCATGCACAGGCCCCGGCAGGGATCCTTCCTGTCACTCTCACTCGCCTGATCAATCCGCTGTCCGTCGCTGCCTGCTTCACCCGGAATTCAGCTGCGTGCCGGTGAGAAATCCGGGTTAACAGGCGGACATCCGCCATGTGGTTCTTCTCGAAATCTGCTCTCTGACCAGCGTCCACAGGGCTGCTGAGCGCGCTAGAATAAGGGAATGCAACGCAAGGTTTTCTGGATTGCCTTCACTGCGCTGGGACTGATAGCGGATTTCACCTTGCCCATCGTATGGGCGCTGCTGGCCACCATTCCCATCGGCATCTTTAGCTGGTGGGTGGCCTACCGCAGCGACTGGTTCTGACGCACGAATTCCTAGTCGATCCGATTCCTTGGCACCTTTCTCGTACTAACCCATCGCTACTTCACTGCTTCGCCGCTTCCTCATCTCACTCAAGAAGCTCTTCCCATGCGGAATCGTCCCGCCGAAATTCTCCGCTATCGTCTGCCCCATATCCGCCAGCGTGTCCCGCACCCCCAGGTTCACGCCCGTCCCGCCTCCCGGCGAATACGCCAAAATCGGCACGTACTCCCGCGAATGGTCCGTCGTCGCCCAGCGCGGATCGGGATCGCACCCGTGGTCCGCGGTGATCATCAACATATCCGAAAGGCTAAGCAGCGGCAAGAACTCCCCGAGCAAACGGTCGAACTCTTCCAGCGATTTGGCAAATCCCTCAACGTCTTTCCGGTGGCCGTACAACATGTCGAAATCCACGAGGTTACAAAAAATGAGCCCGCTTCTGGGCTCGCTAACCGTCGCCGTCATTTTCTCCATGCCGTCGACGTTGCCTTTCGTCGTCACGTACTCTTCGACTCCGCGGCCATTGTAAATGTCATGAATCTTGCCGACTCCGAAAACGCGAACTTTGCGCTCTGCAAGAACATCCATGAGCATCGGCTTTGGCGGATCGACCGCATAGTCATGCCGCCGCGTGGTCCGCACGAAGTTCCCCGGCGTTCCCGTGAACGGCCGCGCGATCACCCGTCCCACGCGATGCGGCCCATCCAGCAATTTCCTCGCGATTTCGCACATGCGGTAAAGCTCGTCGATCGGGATCACTTCCTCATGCGCGGCGATCTGAAACACGCTGTCGCCCGACGTGTACACAATCGGCTTGCCCGTCCGTACGTGTTCTTCGCCCAGCTCCTTGATGATTTCCGTACCGGAGGCCGGCTTGTTTCCGATCGTCTTTCTGCCAATCTGCTTCTCGAACTCCTCGATCAATTCCTTCGGGAAACCGTTCTTGTAAACGGGAAACGCTTGCTCCAGCCACACTCCCGCCATTTCCCAATGTCCTGTCGTCGTATCTTTCCCCGGCGAACGCGTCGCTCCCTTTCCATAAGCCCCAAGCGGAGCAGTGGCCGGCGTCTGATGTTTGAGCGGCGCGATATTCGCCAGCCCGAGCCGCACCAGATTCGGGATTTCCAGCGGCCGCGATTCCGCGATGTGTCCAAGCGTGCTCCTCCCCATATCGTCATAGTCCGCCGCATCCGGAAGCTCGCCGATTCCCACGCTGTCCAGCACGATCCAGAAAATTCTCTCGAATTCCCGCATAACCCCGCTCCTCAAACCTCTTTCAGCGGCACTCTACCACACACCGCTCTCGGGCATCGCCACGCCGCGATTTCGTTCTTGTGTAGTGGCCGGTCTTTAGACCGGTTCTTGGTACCGCCGGCTTCCAGCCGGCATTCCCAGTTCTTGCCGCAGCTTTGTTGTTATACAGTGTAGCCAACCGCTCGCTGAACTATTTTGAATTCGCGTGCGTAGTACAAGAGAGCGGAGGTGTGCCATGGCCCAGGACGACAATCCTAGGAGAGTTTCCCTCGTCTTCCCGATCATCCTCATTGCGGTCGGCGCTCTCTTTCTCTTCCGCAATTGGCATCCGGGTTTCGATCCCGTGCCTATTCTCTGGACCTACTGGCCGCTCATTCTCATCTTTATCGGCCTCGGAAAGATATGGGATAACGTGCGAAGGAGCCGCAATCCCAACGCGCCTCCGGGAGTTTCCATCGGCGCCGGCATCGCTACGATCGCGTTTGTCCTCGTGCTGGTCGTGCTTCTCTGGCACGGACGCAGCTTTTCCCGCAGCCACGGCTTCTATTCAGCACCAAAGCACAGCACGCGTGTTGTGGAACCGCAGCGAGCAAAGTCGGCGCACGCCAAGTTGGAAATGGGTGCGGGGCAACTCACCATCACCAGTGGTGCGAATGACCTCCTTAACGCGGACTTCACTTACAGCGACTCTTTCGACGAGCCGCGCGTCGACTACACCGTGGCCGACGGCGTCGGCCAACTCAACATTTCTCAGGAGTCCCACTCCGTCCACTTCGGTCGTTCTCAAAACGATTGGAATCTGCATTTCAGCAAGGACATCCCGCTGGAGTTGAAAGTGGATATGGGGGCTGGGCACGGGAATCTCCATTTTCGCGACGTTCCTCTCACCCGCTTGGATCTCAATATCGGGGCGGGCCAAATGGACGTCGACCTCACCGGCGATCGCAAAACCGATTTGACGGCCGACATTGAAGGCGGCGTGGGACAAGCCAACATTCGCCTTCCGAAAAACGTCGGCGTCATTGCCCATGCCTCCGGCGGCATCGGCTCCATCGACGTGCATGGGCTGAAACACGATGGGGATTCCTACACCAACGACGCTTATGGAAAATCCCCCGCGACCATTCACTTGAAAGTGGAGGGCGGAATCGGCCAGATCACCCTCACCCAGGAGCCGTGAATTCGCCATGCAACTTCGCCAACCCCATACCCTCCCGCCGATTCACCGTTTGCCCCCCTTTGACAGCAGACGTATAATTTGAAGTTTAGGCAGTGCGCTCGAAACGCGCTGTCTGGGCTTCCCCTTGGCGACCAAAGAGATTACCTACGCAACCACGGATATCCCCCCGGAGCAGGAGTCCATCCGCGTCCGCGGCGCCCGCGTGCACAATCTCAAAAATATCAGCGTCGAAATTCCTCACAACGCCATTACCGTGGTCACCGGCGTCAGCGGCTCCGGCAAGTCCTCCCTCGCGTTCGACACCATTTACGCGGAGGGCCAGCGCCGCTACGTCGAATCGCTTTCCGCCTACGCCCGCCAATTTCTCGAGCGCATGGAAAAACCGGACGTAGACGAAATTTCGGGGATCGCGCCGGCGGTGGCGATTCGGCAGAAAAATTCGACGCGGAACCCGCGTTCGAACGTGGCGACGGCCACGGAAATTTACGATTATCTGCGGCTGCTTTTTGCGCGCTGCGGAGAGACATTTTGCATCAAGTGTGGAGCACAGGTTCGAAAGGATAGCCCCGACGAAATCGCTACGCGGATTTTGTCGCTTGCGGCGGGGAGGCGGTTTTACGTCTTGCACCAGTTTCGAATCCTCACGCCCACGGCGGCGGTTTCGAAACGAGGCGGCAAGAAAACCGTCAGCGCTCCGCCTCCGGATGTCCTTCGTCAAGCGCTGCTCGATCTTCAGAAGCGCGGTTTCAACCGGCTTTACCAGGCGGGACGAATCCACGAATTTTCCTCGCCGGAAACGCTGCTGGATGTCGATTTTTCGAAACCCGTCTACGTCCTGGTCGACCGTCTCGCGGTCAATCCAGAGTCGCGCGCGCGGCTCGTTGACTCCATCGAAATTTGCTACCGCGAAGGGCAGGGCGAAGCCGTTCTCGAATTTGTCGCGGACGGTGCGGGGAATCCCGCCGAGCGGCTCACATTCAACG
>WNFR01003949.1_pt1 | contig 15758 bp, 12 predicted proteins | sample 5400221 | NCBI WGS metagenome assembly WNFR01 (sample SAMN13153357, study PRJNA577476) | soil metagenome | isolation source: 40 cm soil under Madrone tree | place: USA:California | collected 2016-06-14 | reverse complement strand
TTTATGGGGACGCCGTCGACCCACAACGCCAGATCTGTGGAATGGTCGGAGCTGAATCCTCGCAGCGACGCATCCGACGCGAACCCTGGACCTTGTCCCTGCTGATGCACCTCCACACCCGACGTCTGACGAAGGAGGTCGTACGGACTGATTGCCGGTGTCAGCCGAATGGTTGATGCGTTGATGCGGCTGGCATTTAACGGCTCGGATCGCTCGGCCGGTGTGGCGACGATTGTGACCGCTCTCAATCGCGTGGCGGAATCGGCGCGAACCGAATCACGGCGAGGCGCGGTGGTCGTATCCTGGGCGCGAGCAACGTTCGGTGCGACCAGCAATGACATTATCGTCGTGGCGAGTGATGCCCGCACAGACAAAGAGCTGAAGAACACTGGTCCTCCCAATGGACCGCGAGCTGGAATCCGGGATGCGGCGAGATCTGTAGTGAGCGGAGGCCGCCTCGGTCGGCATTCATCAACCGGCGCAGAGGCACGGACTCAGCCGAGGCGCATTCGCGACTCGACCTCTAGCTACATCCGTTGTTGTGAGCTACGCCGAGCGGGGAGGACCGTTCGCGAACGGTTGGAAGTGTGCCCAGCGGATCCGTGAGATGGTGTGTTCAGCGTACGGCTGCTGTAGCGCACCGACGATTGCGCTGGAGGGAAGGGCGACGGCTCGTGCGACAACGGCCTGCGGTGCGCCGCAGCAGCATTGATCCATGCACGCGTGGTGGATCGGTGCGCGATTGGAGCCGGGTCCCGTGACTTCAGACGACTGGCTTGCCCCGCGAGCGTGAACGAGTGCAGCGTGTTCACCGTGTGCCGCATGTTCACCATGTGCCGCGTGCTCACCGTGTGCCGCATGTTCACCGAGTACCGCGTGCTGAATATGGGCACCGGCGGACATGTCTGTGCCGGCCACACCGGTTAGAGCGGTGGTGAGCCAAATACCCCACGCGCCGACGAGTATGCGGGACCAGGATGAGCGCATCACGCCGGAATAATACGCGCGATCCGCGCGCTCGCCAATGAGCAAACGCGAACGGCGACTAATCGGCTGCGGTCGTATCCTGACAGCGGGCCGAGTGACCCTGACCTAGCGGGATCAGCCGATGAGAGCGACACTACTGCAACCCACCCTTCTATCGAACGCTTTCCAACAGAGGAGGGGAGCCGTGAAGATCACTCAACTTTTCCTTGCCGTGTCTGCCGGTGTCGCGCTGGCGTGCGCGTCAAAACCCACCCCGATCACCGTGACCGGCGATACGGGCGATCGTGCATCTCTCGCGGGGAAGTGGGTGGGCGAGTACAACAGTCCCGTTACGGGTAGGAGCGGGAGCATCGTATTCAACCTCTCGCCATCGGGCGACGCCGCGAACGGAGACGTCGTGATGATCCCGCGCGGTTACGACAAGGCACTCACCCCGTACGGCGCCACTTCGAGCGCCGGCGTGCCAATGCAGAACACGGCCATATCGCAGGTGCTCACGATCAAACTGGTGCGCGTAAGCGGCGATACCGTGAGTGGGGTTCTCGATGCTTATCGCGATCCCCAATGTGACTGCCCGGTCGTGACTACATTCACCGGCAGGGCCGATGGCGATACGATCGACGGCACGTTCATCACGCGTGGATCACAAACCAACACACCACAGACAGGAACCTGGCGAGTAAAGCGCACGACCAGATAGTTCGCTGGGCGGTCGCGGTTGCGTTGTTGGCGGGGACGGCTTGCGCCGGCCCAGCTGCGCAGAACGCAATCGCGATCACCAACGTTTCGGTGATCGACGTCGCGAGCGGCGCGATCAATCCGGATAACACTGTGTTGGTGGCCGGCAACAGGATCACCTACTCTGGTCCCGCGGCGTCGGCCTCGATTCCTGACGGCGCGACGGTAATCGATGGTCGAGGGAAGTTTCTCGTGCCGGGCCTGTGGGACATGCACGTGCACGCATTCGTGCAACCGTTCTCCGACTTCGCGGGGCCGCTTATGATCGCGAATGGTGTGACCGGTGCACGCGACATGGGCTACTACATCGACACCACGTTGCGGTGGAAATCCGACGTCGCGTCGGGGCGTGTGATTGGGCCGCGCCTCGTGGTCGGCGTACGAGTCGACGGTCCGGTCACCAAAGCGCGCTTCGTCGCCACCGTCATCACCGAGGAAGACGGAGTACGGGCCGTCGACACTCTTTCGAAGCGGCGGGACGGCAGTCGTCGCGCTGATTTTATCAAGACTTATTCCTGGGTTCCGCGCGCCGCCTACTATGGAATTGCCCGTGAGGCGAAAAAGCTGGGTGTGCCGTTCGCCGGGCACGTCCCCTACTCTGTCAGCGTGGTCGAAGCGTCGGACGCGGGCCAGCGGAGCATCGAGCACGAAGACGACCTGATGCGCGCGTGCACGTCGAAGGACAGCCTGCTGCGGGCACGAGCCGGCGACATCAAGATCTTTTCGGCGGGCACGCTCGCGCTGATGCGCGCTCAGGCGCTGATTATCCGGACCTCTTATGATGCCGCCGCGTGCAAGAGTGTCATCGCGACGCTGGCGCGCAATCATACCTGGGTCACTCCCACCCTCGTCGTTTATCAGCCGTACGCGCATGCGCTCGACAGCGCGAGCACCCATCCCGAGTGGGCGAAGTACGTTCCGGGGGTGGTAGAAGGAGGGTGGAGATACAGAGCCTCGCTCGTATCTCCAACCGATTCGATGGTCGTGCGGAGTTCTTTCAGCTTTGATCGTACGCGCGATCTGAGAGATGCGGGCGTAAAGCTGTTGGCGGGCACGGACATGCCGCAGGCGTTCGTCTATCCCGGATTCAGCCTGCATGATGAGCTCGAGTTGCTGGTGCGATCCGGCCTCACGCCCCTTGAAGCACTCCGCAGCGCGACCTACAACCCGGCTGAATTCCTCGGCGCTCTCGATTCGCTGGGAACGATCACTCGGGGAAAAGTCGCGGACCTGGTTCTGCTGGACGCAGATCCCCTCACAGACATCCGCAATACCCGACGCATCTCGCTAGTGATTGCGAACGGTCGTGTATTCGATGCCGCTGCTCTCGCGCAGCTCTTGAAGCACGTCGAGACCGCGCTAAAGCGCTGACTCGAGCGGGCACGAGTCAGTTTGGCAGGGCGGAGCCAATACCACCCACACCGGGCGGAGCGTTTCTCCGCAGATACTCGTAGAGCGCGGCACTCAACGCGGCAACGAATAGTCCGACGGCCCAGCCGCCGATCACGTCGGTAGTCCAGTGGACGTCGAGATAGATGCGACTGAGTCCGACGATGAGTGGTATGCCTCCGCCTACCACGATTGCCGTGGTCCACGAGATCATACCTTCGCGTGCCATCACGTAGCAAAGCGTAACGACCACCGCTGCCGACGTTGCGGCGTGTCCACTCGGAAAAGAAAAACTCTTTTCATTGAGAATCGCGCCACCCGCTGGCCTCACGCGGCCGAACAGAACTTTGATAACCCCCGACAGCATCCCACCCACTGCCGGAGCAGCAATCACGACTCCGGCTTTACTGCGGCCCCTGCGCCCGTAGAACCAAACGCCAGCTGCAACTGCCAGCAGCACCATTACCGCAGGAGAGCCGATCCAGGTTATTGCATAAGCGAGCTTGTATATGATCGGATTCTGGTGCGAGATCACCCACGCACGCACCGAGCTGTCGAAGGCGGTCGTCGACTTGGACGCCACGTCTTCGCCCAGGTCCGCGAATACGCTGATCGCGATTCCAGACACCACGGCGATCAATGTCCAGAACGTGATCAGCTTCCCGAACCAGTCCCGCACGCGATGACTCGCGGCCGGCTCGTGACCGGGCGTAGACGTCACGGCGCTGAGCTGAGCATCGCTACGCGGCCGCGTCTACAGCGGGCATCAGCTTTCTTTCCACTCTCTTTCTGGCACGTACGCGTCGACTGAAGCTGTTTCTGCGTGCGTTTCGCAACGAGAGGAAACAGAGACCCCAGCTCCAGAGAACCCACGAAAACCGATCCGGTAGACTCATCGTTCGCAGCATCACCAACGCAACCGCAATTCCTCCTGCTGCAGTTGCAACCGCGTTCTGCGGCGGGCCGGCTGTCCGTCGAGCGATCACCCCGATCGCCTGCGATCCCCGGGTCATGATCGTTCGCCGAATGGCGATGTCGAGCTCCGTCGGTGTCATGCCACGCCAGCCGGGAATCCGCAGCACGCTCCACGCCGGGGCGGTTCGGCCCCACCCGTGATTGTCCGATGCGGACACAATTGCGAGATGAAGGTTTGCGGCCAGCGCGAGAATGCCATCCCGGTCTCGCGCGGCTTGCGCCATGCCTCGAGGCGATCCGTCCGACACCTCGACGCCGGCCAGACGCACGGGGCCAGCGGTCTCACTCAAGGGAATGCGAAGTATGTTGCCAGGCATCGAGAGCAGGAGCATTGGCGGAACTGGCCCGCCATCGGCTTCCACCGCGGCGCCTTCCCAGTCGGGAGAGGTGATTCGCATACGCCTCGGGTCTACGCCGATGAGAATCGGATGCTCGTCGCCATCCCGAAGCTCTACACCCGGGAGCAGCACTGTGGCGTCACCGGATCGCGTGGGGTTGCGCGCCGCGCCCGTTAGCGCGCCATCGAACGTCATGTGGTCGGTCACATACGCGGCGTCGAAGCCGGAGCTCGAATGCCACTCACGGTTTTTCTCAGGACTGAATCCGGGACGTCCATCGTGGGAGGCTTCGGTGTGACTGTGAAAGTCGACGGCGATGAGGTCACGATCCGCGAGAGCGAGCGATGCCATCGGTCTGGTTGCGATGAGCATGAAGCCGATGACGGCCAGAGTTCCCCCCAGGAAGCAGAGGGCCGCTCGCAGGAAACTCGTGGCAACGAAGCGCGCGCGCGAGCGTGCACTGCGATGAATCCAAAGGCCAAGGAACAGAGCCGCGCAAAGTGCGAAGGTCGCCCAGTACTGGGCAGGGGAGAGAAGCGTGAGCGCGTCGAGGACGTTGGAAACTGGCGCGAACGCGTCGTATGCGAGCGGCGTGCGCAAACTTGCGGTCACCGACGCGTCGGGCCGGGTTAGTTCCACAAGCGGAGGCAACGAAAAAACCGCCGTCATTACAAGTGTTGCGGTAATCACGAGCGGCCATCGATAACGCGAGATTCGCCGAAGTTTCAGTGTCTGCACGACCCTCGTCGCTGAAGGAGACTGCGTTTGGTGACGCCCACAATAGACGCTCGACCTGTCCCTATGATTACACCGCGCTCGCGACCCGCGGGAACGTAACAATCACTCTTGTCCCCTTGCCGGGTGCCGAGGTCAGCGAGATCTCGGCGCCGTGTTCGAGCGCGATCCAGCTTGCAATCGAAAGGCCAAGCCCCGCCCCGTTGGTCCTGCTGCGCGCCGTCTCCCCACGGAAGAATCGCTGAAAAACGCGCGACAACTCCTCCTGTTGGATGCCGATTCCAGTGTCTTCCACCACGAACGTGGGCGCTCCCTCATGCATAGACACGCGAACGTGCACTTGTCCCCCCGCGTCCGTGAATTTCACGGCGTTGTCCAGCACGATCATGATGAGTTGGCGAATGAGAGTCGGATCACCCTCGATAGGCGCCTCCTCGAACTCGTCGACTGTTACCAGGATGTTCTTCTGGCGGGCAACGATTTGCGCCGCGCCGGCGGCATCGATTGCGAGATCATCGAGAAAGATCCGCTCCTTGTCGATTTGTCGCTCGCCCGTGTCGGCGCGGGCAAGAACGAGCAGGCTGTCGACTATGCCGCCCAGCCGGCGCGCCTCAGCCTCCACACCGCGAAGGGCTGAAACGTAGTTCTCCGCATCGCGCGGCTGCTGGAGCGCCACCTCCGCCCGCGTCCTCAGAATGCTGATCGGCGTCCTCAGCTCGTGCGCCGCGTCCGCCATGAATCGCCGCATGAATTCCATCGATCGCTCGATCGGGGCAGTCGACTTCCTGACCAGCAGGAAGCCGCCCGCGGCGACGAGGACCAACGCGGCGAACGCGATCACGGCGAACGCGGTGATCAGATCAGCGTATTTGTCTTCCAACTCGACACGGTCAGCGACGGCGACCGCCACGAGCTCGTGGCCTGAACCGAGTTTGAACCGCTGCGCATGCAACCGGAGCGTTATGTCCTCCGGAAGATCGCGATACTCGGTGATTTGCCCGACTCTGCCCGCGTCTTTCGCGGCCTGTCGAATCCAGGTGTCCGCGTTCGCCGGCTTGATCGGGTTCCCCTGCATGTCGAGGAGGTAGAGCATGCGGTCGGGGATGTTGAGCTCGTCCACCGCATCGATGACGCGTCCGCGCGGCCCGGCTGCTTCCACTTCTCTGATGCGGGCGGCCCGCACCAGCTCCAAAGTGGCGCTCTTCAGTGAATCGTCGAGCTGCTGCGATAACTGGTAGCTGATAACACCGAACAAGCCGGCGCCGAGCAGAACGATGATGAGCCCAAACGTCGCGACGTACCAGATTGTGAGGCGTAATCGCAGCCGTATGAGTCGCTGGATTCCCAGTCGCGACGAGGTCGCTTCAATCGCCAAAACGATATCCGGCGCCGCGGACCGTCTGGATCAACTTGACGGGGTAGTCGTCGTCGATCTTCCGGCGCAGCCGCCGCACCAGCACCTCGAGCACGTTCGTGAAGGGATCGTGGTTCTCGTCCCAGACGTGCGCGGTTATCGCCGCCCGATCGACCACTTGCCCGTGATGCAGCACGAAAAATTCCAGCAGCGAGAACTCCTTCGCTGTCAGCTCGACGGGTTTTCCGGCGCGCCGCACGCGGTGGGCTTCGAGATCGACCTCGAGATCAGAGACCTTCAAAGTCTCCGGGAGGGGAGCCCCACGCCGTCTGGCCAGCGCTCTGATCCGCGCCAGAAGCTCCCGGAATGCAAAAGGCTTGGTCAGGTAGTCGTCGGCGCCAACCTCGAGGCCGGCTACGCGATCATCGACGGCATCACGCGCGGTGAGCATCAGTATCGGGGTCGCGACCTCCCGCGCCCTTAGCTCGCGGCAGAGATCGAACCCATTTCCACCCGGCAGCATTACGTCGAGAATGATGACGTCGAAGCTTCCCAGCAGTGCTTTCAGTTTCCCGTCGGCGTAGTTCGCGACCGTAACGACCTGTACGCCATGCTCTGCAAAACCGGTCTTGACAATGGCCGCCAGGCCGGGATCGTCCTCGACAAGAAGAACTCGCATTGGCGCCAATCTACATCGTCGGAGTCAGGCCGCACACTATGTAATCATGACGACAGCTTAACAGCATATGATTCACGAGGATAACCGGGCTGATTCCCGCGACCGTCGTGGGACCGCAGATCAAACATATTGAGGAGGACGCATGTTCAAAGCGATAGCCGTGGCAGTAGCTCTCGCCGCTGCCACCACCGTTGCCGGGGCGCAGGGCACGAGCACTTACAACAAGAGCACGGCCAAGCCGACGACGCCGGCCACGACGGCGAAGAAGCACAAGAAAGTGAAGAAGGAAGAGAGCCAGGCGACCCTCCAGAAGGAAGCCAAGATCACCGAGGCGGCAGCGCGCGCCACGGCCCTACAGCAGGTTCCCAACGGCACCGTTAAGTCCAGCGAGCTCGAGCGCGAGAATGGAAAGCTGATCTACTCCTATGACATCACCGTCCCGGGCAAGACCGGAATCGACGAAGTGAACGTCAATGCGATCGACGGCACCGTAGTCGCAAAGCAGCACGAGACTCCAAAGTCTGAGAAGGCAGAAGCGGCCAAGGAAGCGAAGGAAAAGAAGGCTGCGAAAAAGTAGTCTTCGGAGGTAATTCCTCCTTTTTGCTGGCTGGGACGTAGTTAACGGGTGGGTGTGAGGCGACGGAATAGGCCTTGCCCCCACCCGATTCGTCTCAACGCCGGCTCCCATAAATTAAGTGATGCGATCTCTTGCCCCAGCGACTGCTCTCCTCATGTTCTACTCGGCGGTTGCACGGAGCCAGGAGCCTGTCACCAGGCAACAGGCGATAGAATCCGCCGTCACCCGCGGTGCGCGCGCAGGCGTCGCTCGTGCCGATACTCTGGTTGGTTCGGCGCAGCTAGTGGCCGCGAGGCAGTGGGACAATCCGAGTCTGAGCGCGACCTACTCGCGGGCAGTGCCGACTCACCACGAGATAGTGGATCTTCCACTCGATCTCACTGGCGTTCGGTCCGCGCGCATTCGGTCCGCCGAGTCGACGAGACTTGCGAGCCAATACCGGTTTCAGTTTGAGCGCGCCGCCGCAGCTCTCGACGCCGACACTACGTATACGCGGGCTCTGGCAGCCTCGGAGCACTTGCGTCTGGCACGTCGAAACGCGAAGGATGCGGACAGTCTGCGCCGAATGTCTATCGTCAGGCGCGATGCCGGCGATGCCAGTGAGCTCGATGTACTGCTGGCCACCGTCAACGCTGGTCAGGCAGCGAACGTGACAGCCGCTGATTCGCTCACCTATGTTTCAACGTTGTTCGACCTGCAGGCCGTAATGGGACTCGATGCCAATCGTGTCGTGATAACCCCCATTGATTCTCTGACGCTTCCGACCTCCCCAAATGCGGACGGTGTCCCCGTCCGCACGCTACCGGTTGCTGCCGCGGAGCTGGCACTCACTGCCGCGGATCTCTCGGTCCGCGCGCAGCGGCGAAGTGTGTTTGCACCCTTCAGCATCCAGGCCGGAATAGAGCACGGAGATCCGTCGCAGCCGGGGATTCTTCCCACTTTCGGGATATCGATTCCGATTCCGCTTCTGAATCGCAATCGCGGCCCGATCGCGGTGGCCGAGGCCGAGCGTGAGCGAGCGCGCGCCGAGCTGGCGCTGGCGCGGATCGAGACCCAGTCGGCGATCGGTCGTGCCATCCGGTCGCGCAACCTTGCTCTGGAAAAAATTCAGCGTGACCGGCTGCTTGTGGAGAGCGCGACCCGCATTGCCGCGATGTCCCTCACTGCTTACCGTGAGGGCGCGCAAGGTCTTCCGGCCGTGCTCGAGGCGCAGCGCAACGCTCGTGACATTTTGTCGCAGTACATCGACGACCTGGCAACCGCGTGGATAGCGACCGCAACCCTCGGACTGTACAACTTGACTCCGTCCTCACGATGAAGCGCATCGCTCTTGTCTGCCTCCTTGCCGCCGCCTTCGGCTGCCACAAGTCCGCAGGGGACTCGGGCGATCCGAACGCACTCGTCAACGTGAAAACGGCCGTCGCGACGATCGAGCCTTTCGCCGAGACGATCAGTGCCATCGGGACGGTGAATGCACGCAGTGGTCACATCGCGTCGCTCAGTCCGCCCGCGCCCGCACGCATCGCCGCGGTGTACGTATCACAAGGGCAAAAGGTCAGTGTGGGTACTGCGCTCGTCGCTTTCGAGCAGGCGCCGTTCGTCGCGGCCGCGCAAAGCGCGGAAGCGGCGCTGGTCGCGGCGGAGCGCAACTACGAGAGAGCCAAGCGGCTCGCGGAAGCAGGGATAGTTCCGAGCAAGGACGCCGATCTGGCCGCCACTGAGCTTGCCCAGGCACGAGCGGCCGCGTCTCTCGCCCGCAGGTCGGCTCAGTTGGCCACTCTGCGCGCGCCGATCTCCGGAGTCGTCACCAAGCTCAACGCCCCGCTTGGTGCATCGATGGATCCCACTCAGCAGATCGTCGAAGTCGCTGATCTCGGCGCGCTCGATATCATTTTCAACGTTTCGCCGTCCGACGCCGCGCGGATTGCACCGGGCGCATCCGTGACGCTGAGTGCAGGCGAAAGCGCGAAGGGCGAGCCGCTCGGCATAGGGCACATCACCGACGTCGGAGGAACCGTGGACTCGGCGACTCGCAGTGTCTCCGTGCGCGCACTGGCTCCTCCGACCGCGCGATCATTGCGGATTGGGGAGACGATCTTCGGCCAGATCGCGACAGCGGTTCACCTGCGTGCTATCGTGGTTCCCGTGACTGCTCTCGTTCCGGATGGCGATGGTTTCAAAGTGTTCGTCGTGACTGCCGGGGACATTGCGCGCGCGCGGCCGGTTACCGTCGGGCGGAGAACCGAAGCGAGCGCGGAGATTCTGAGCGGGCTCGCGGCGGGCGAGCGCGTTGTCACAGAGGGAGCGTACGGGCTGGAGGACAGCGTCAAGGTAGCGCAGGCCAGATAGTGAAATCGCTATTCGATCTGCTCGCCGCGCAGCGCCGGTTCGTTTACCTGCTCGTGGCGCTGTTGAGCGCCGGCGGCATCTACGCGGCGCTCAATCTTCCGTCCGCGATCTACCCAGAACTGGCGTTCCCGCGAGTCCTCGTCGTGGCCCAGGGCTCCTCACTCGGGGCGCGGCAGATGCTCTTTACGGTGACCAGGCCCATCGAAGAAGCCGTGAGTATCGTGCCGGGTTTGACGCGGGTGCGCTCGCGCACGATTCGCGGAGGGACCGAGATCAGCATCACGTTCTCGGACAACACCGACATGACCTACGCCCTCCAGCAGGTGCAGGCGCGCGTCAATCAGGTGCGTACCTCGCTCCCCGCCGAGATCGGGATTGAAGTCGAGCGAATGACGCCGTCGTTGTTTCCGATTCTATCCTACAATCTCGAAGGCGGCGATCCGGCAACGTTGTATGACATCGCGCGCTACCAGCTCAAGCCGTTGATCTCCCGCGTGCCAGGAGTGGGACGGGTGGATGTGCAGGGAAGCGACGTCCGCGAGATCGAGGTCATCGCGGATCCGGCTCGCCTGGCGGCGCAGCGACTCACATATGACGATCTTGCCAACGCGATCAGGGAGGCGACCGGAGTAAGCGCGATTGGGCGGCTGCCGCAAGACTATAGACAGTATTTGATCGTGGCCGCCCAGGAGGCGCGCACGCCAGAGGACATCGCGGCCATTGTCGTCGCGCACGGTCTGAGAGTTCGCGATGTGGCCACAGTTACGCTGGGAACTGAAGACCACATTCGCATCATTGCCGGCGACGGAAAACCCGCAGCGCTGCTCAACATCACCCGCCAACCCGGCGGAAACACTCTCGCCATCGTGGACAGCGTGGCGAGCCTCGCCGCGTCGGTCAGCAAAACGCTGCCGCCGGGCGTGAAGCTGAAGCCGGTCTACGATCAGGGTGCGCTTGTACGCGACGCGATGAAGTCGGTGAGAGACGCAATGATCATTGGAGCGATTCTGGCCGTCATCATCCTGCTGCTCTTTCTGCACCACGCGCGCATCACCGCGATCAGCGCTTCGTCGATCCCGCTCACGCTCGCGATCAGTGTTTTCGCCATGTACCTGATTGGGCAGACGTTCAATCTCATGACCCTCGGAGCGATGGCGATCGCCATTGGACTGGTGATCGATGACTCGGTAGTTATCACGGAGAACATCGTTCGACATCTGCGGCTCAATCCCATTCGACACGAGGCGGTAAGGCAAGCCGTTCACGAGCTGATCTGGCCCGTGACGACGTCCACCCTCACGACTGTCGTCGTGTTCCTGCCGCTTCGCCTGCTGAAGGGAGTCGTTGGACAGTTCTTCGCCGCCCTGTCGATCACACTTACCATCGCGGTCCTGGTTTCGCTCTTCCTCGCGCTGACAATCATCCCGCTGATGAGCGATCAATTCCTCAGGCGCGAGGACGCCGATTCCGAAGACCCAACCCCGGAGCCGACCGGCGCGCAATCCGCCGGAGCCGCGGGCTTTCTACATCGAATTGGCCACGCGCTCGATATGCTTTCTGTGCGCTACCAGGAATCACTGGGGCGGGTGCTGCACCATCCACGGCGCATGTTGGCGGCCGCCGCCATTCTCATCATCGCCGGCGTCATTGCTCAACGGTTTGTGGGAACCGGATTTCTGCCCGAGATGGACGAGGGGGCATTCGTGCTGGACTATTGGACCCCCGGCGGGACCGCTCTGGCCGAAACGGATCGGGAGATACACATAGTCGAAGCCATTCTCGCGGGCACGCCCGAGATCGAAGGCACGTCTCGTCGCACGGGAGCAGAGCTTGGCCTTTTCGCGACCGAGCAGAATCGAGGCGACATAGTCGCACGGCTCAAGCCCCAGAGCGACCGGTCGCGTTCGATCTTCGAAGTGATCGACGAAGTCCGCGCCAAGGTCGCGGCCGCGGTGCCGAGGCTGCGGGTTGAATTCGTTCAGATTCTGTCCGACGTGATCAACGATCTGGCCGGCTCCGCGCGTCCGGTCGAGATCAAGCTTTACGGACCGGACCTCAATCGGCTCGAAGCCTACGCGAAGAGCATCGAGCCAAAGCTGTCCGGAATTCAAGGAATCGAGGATCTCTACAATGGGGTCAGCGAGCCAAGCGCCGAGCTCGACATGCACGTCAACGAGGCGGAGGCGAACCGCGTTGGCCTCACGCCACAGAAGATTGCGGATGCCGCGATGGGTGCATTGCTTGGCGCTCCCGCCGGCGAGGTTCGCCTCGAGGATCGATCGATCGGCGTTCGTGTGCGTGCGCCGGACACGGTTCGTTTCAACCGGCTTCAGCTGAGCGCGCTGCCGATCGTGTCGACGCAGACCGGCGCGCCTGTGCCGCTCGGCACGCTCGCGACCTTTCAACCGGTGGAGACGCGTGCCGAGCTTTTGCGCGAGAACCAACAGCAGATGATCGCGATGACGTCGGATGTGAGCGGTCGATCGCTCGGCTCGGTGATGAACGACGTGAAAGTGGTGCTCGCCGCGCAGCCGGTTCCCTCCGGAATCCGGCTGGAGCTGGGCGGACAATACGCGAGCCAGCAGGATGCTTTTCGCGGCTTCCTGCTCGTACTTGCGCTCGCGGCCGCGAGTGTCGTCGCCATCATGGTGCTTCAGTTCCAGTCGTTCGTCGAGGCTCTCATCGTCCTTCTTGCGGCTCCACTCTCATTTATCGGCGCCGTCGGACTTCTGTTGATCACCGGAACGGCGCTCAACGTCTCGTCCTTCATGGGCCTGATTCTCCTCGTCGGTCTGATCGTGAAGAACGGCATCATACTTCTCGATTTCACGAGACATCGCATGCAGACCGACAATCTTCCGCTGGAGAAAGCCATCATCGAGGCGGCGGGTGTAAGGCTTCGACCCATTCTCATGACGACTCTTTGCACACTCTTCGGGTTGCTACCGCTCGCGCTGGGTCTGGGGGCGGGGAGTGAGCTCCAGAAGCCGCTCGCCCTGGCGGTGATCGGGGGACTCACCCTTTCGACGCCGATCACGTTATTCGTGGTTCCCACGCTTCTCGTGGCGATCAGAGGCCGCGACTACAAGTTGGCTTAGGGTCTTAGATTGTAGCCATGACGATGCCTATTGCGCATTCACCCGAGACGCTCGAGGGTTGGTACGCGCTGCACCAGATATTTCGATTCAATAAGGGAAAACCGGACGCGGCCCGTTTGGCGCGGGTAGCCAGAAGCTCCGCAACTCTGCTTGGCTCGGCGCCTACTGCGCGGAAGAAAAGCGCGAAGAGTGCGCCCGCTCCTGTCGGTTGGAGTTGTTTCGCGCGTCTCATCGGATCGACATCCGATCTTTTGGTCATTCACTTCCGGGAATCGCTCGACGCGATCGGGGCGGCGCAGGACGCGCTCTCGAAAACAGAGCTGGGCAAGACCGTCCAGCCGGTTTATGCGTTTCTGAGCGTCACGGAGGCGGGGCTCTATCACATCACTGCCGAGCTTGCGCGGGCGGCGGAAGCTCGTGGCGGAAAGGTCGGCGACGCCGAGTACACTAGGACGCTCGCCGGTCGGGCGACCGCTGAACGAGAGAGCCAGCAAGTCAGACGGCGCCTCTATCCGGAGCTACCGGAAAACATGCCTTATGTCTGCTTCTATCCGATGTCGAAGCGCCGCGACGCGTCGCAGAACTGGTACACGCTCCCGCTCGACGAGCGCAGCCGCCTGATGCAGGCGCACGGAATTACGGGGCGGCGCTATTCGGGAAAAGTGCAGCAGGTGATCACGGGCGCGATTGGGCTCGATGCCTGGGAGTGGGGTGTGACGCTCTTTGCTCAGGATCCCCTCGATTTCAAGAAGCTCGTGACCGACATGCGCTTCGACGAGGTAAGCGCCAAGTACGCCGAGTTCGGGGATTTCTACGTCGGCAAAGTGGTACGCTAACGTCGCGCGACTTCGCGGGGTTGGCTTCTAGCCTTCTCGGGGGAGAGTAAGAGTGAAAGTCGAGCCCGAGCCAACCTTGCTCGAGACCGTCAACTCGCCGTTCATCGCCCGTGCGAGCTCGCGACTGATTGCCAGCCCGAGACCGGTGCCCTCGTGGGCGCTGCTCAGAGACCGTCCGAGCTGAACGAAGGGCTCGAAGATCGCGTGAAGCTTGTCGGCCGGGATGCCAGCGCCGGTGTCGATCACTTCTATCGAAGCCGTCTTCTCTGATCCTTTGGACCGAACTCTCACTCTACCGGTCGAGCCGGTGAATTTGACGGCGTTGGAGAGGAGATTGAGGAGAATCTGATCGACCTTGGCGCGATCCCCGAAGACGATGAAGTTGGAATCAGCGGCATCGATGGTGAGTGATATCGATTTCGCCGCCGCTTGTGGCTCGACCATCGGTACGACTCTCTCGATCACGTGCGACAGGGAAAGGGGGGCGAAGTCGTAGGTAAGCTGACCGCCCTCGATTCGACTGAAGTTGAGGAGATCGGAAATGACTCCCAGCAGATGCTGCTGGCTCCGCCGAATTCTTTCCAGGTATTCTGTCTGCTGCGGGGTTATCGGGCCGCCGATTCCGAGGCTCAGGAGGTCCGTATATCCGCCTATCGCATTGAGAGGAGTACGCAGCTCATGCGACATCGCCGCGAGAAATTCGGTCTTGGCGACGTTGGCCGACTCGGACGCCGCCACCCTGCGAGCATCTTCAATTGCCTTTTGCTCGGCCGCGCGCCGCTCGGTGAGATCCCGCGTAACCTTCGCGAATCCCACCAGGGTGCCGTCCTCATCGCGGACCGGCGTGATGACGACGTTTGCCCAGAACTCTGAGCCATCTTTCCGCAGGCGAGGTCTCTCCTCCTCGAATCGTCCCTCTGCCGTCGCAATTTCGAGCTCGCGTTGCGGATGGCCGATCGCGATGTCTTCGGGCTTATAGAAGATCGAGAAGTGCTGCCCGATGATCTCGTCCGCGGTGTAGCCCTTTATTTTCTGTGCGCCCCTGTTCCAGCTGGTAATGTATCCGGCGGGATCGAGCATGAAGATGGCGTAATCGTGAGCCGTGCCTGATCGTCTCGGCAAGGCGCGTTCTGGCGATCGGCGCTGGCTCGCTGTGAGCATCGCTCGACTTGGAACCCTTGGATAGCGGATTACGTTCGGCTTTGTCAGCCATAGCTGGGGCCAGGGTAAGTTGCGTAAATGAGGTTTGCGACCGGGTGGGTGGACTCCCTTCCGGCACTCAGTTCTGCACCTTGCACGGTTTCCCGACAATCAACGAACGCCGGTAATCATAGCAACGACCGTGCGAGGAGCAAGAGAGCACCCGATCGCAGAGTTGAGTGCCGTTCGAGTAGTGTGCGGTAGCATACCCGCCGCTCGTCGCGGGTTGTAGGCCGGATCGCGAGCGACTACACCCCCAGTCTGTTTCGACGCCGACAAGGGGTCCGACACGGGACCTAGCGCACCCCGGTAGCGTCTGAATGGGCTGAAGCCAATTCGGGGCGCCGCGTAGCGCAGGTTACAGTCTGACAGGCACTCGTCGGATGCGCCTTCGCCGCAACGGTGGTAGTGTACTTGTAGTCTGGACTAGGGCGCTAGGTAGCTCTCACTTCTGGACTTCCAATCCCGATGCCATGACCGTGAAATGGAAATCCGTTGAAGGA
>WNFR01003717.1_pt1 | contig 15758 bp, 10 predicted proteins | sample 5400221 | NCBI WGS metagenome assembly WNFR01 (sample SAMN13153357, study PRJNA577476) | soil metagenome | isolation source: 40 cm soil under Madrone tree | place: USA:California | collected 2016-06-14 | reverse complement strand
CGCAAGCGGCGATGGCTCGGAAATGCTGTTCGTGGAAATAGCGAATCAGTTCGCGGGTGTTGCGCTTCCAGATGGGAAAAAGGGCGGTCATGCCGATGCGGGCGAGGTTTTTTTCGCGGTAGGCGCGGAGGTCTTCGAGGAAGATGTCGCCGAAAGCGACTTTTCGAACGCCTTGGTCGTAGAAGAGGCGGAGGGCTTGTTCCATGCGAGCTTCGTAGATGGGATTGACGCATTGCGGAGGGATAGAGACTTCGTGGAGCGGCAGGCGGAGCGACTCGGCCTGGCGATGGAGAAGTTCGCGGCGAACGCCATGCATGGCGACGCGGTCGTAGCCTTCAGTGACCGTAGTGAGAAGGGCGACGATTCGGAATTGTTTCTGCTGGAGCAGCGTGTGCAGCGCGATGGCGCTGTCTTTGCCGCCGCTCCAGCAGAAGAGGATGGGTTCGGGAGTTGTCACTTGCAGTCTTCAGTGATCAGTTGAAGCATGGCGACAAAGCTAGTCCCTACCGGCGAAATGGTAGTTGAGGCCGAGACGAAAATCGCGGCCGAGCGCGGAAAAGCCGACGGCGTCCTGATACTGCTTGTCGAAGAGGTTGGTCACGCGGCCCGTGAAGGAGACGCCGCGCGCGATGAGGTAGCTAGTTGCGAGATCGAAGCGCGCGTAGCCGGGATTGTGCGTGATGCCGAGACCGAGAAAATCGCTGTCGGTGCGGATGCCGGTAAAGTAGCCGGAGAGATTCAAATTCCAGCGGCGATAGCTGGTGTTGACGATGAGGCTGCCAGAGTTGACCGGGCGGCGAAGAAGATGATTGCCTGGAAGCTGGACGGGATCGAAGGCGTTCGGAGATTTCAGGACGCGCGAATCGTCATGAGAATAATTGCCGTTGGCGCTGAGCCAGCGGCGGAGGCGAAATTCGCCGGAGAGATTGACGCCGCGGGTGCGAGCGAGATCGGTGTTGAAGTAGGTGCCAGTGCCGGTCTGGCAGGCCGGCGTGGTGTTGAAGTCGAAAGCGAAGCTGACGAGGTCGCGGAAGCGGTTGTTGAAGTAAGTGGCTGAGAGACGCAGGCGGTCGGCGGCGAGGAATTGGTCGATGCCAGCGTCGTAGGTCTGGCTGCGCTCGGGGCGAAGCGTGGAATTGCCGGGGAAGCAGGGATCGCTGCCGAAAGACTGCTCGAGCGCAGGCTCCTTGAAACCTTGGCCGTAGGAAAAGCGCGCGCGTGTGTCGCCCCAAAAGCCTTTACCATAGCGGAGGGCGTAAACGACGCCGGCGCGGGGAACGACGCGAGTGCCGAATGTAGTGTTGTCTTCGGCGCGTGCACCGGCGCTGAGCGTCAGGCGCGGAATGGGAAGCCAGCGGGCATCGAGGAAGCCGGCTTGATTGTTGCGGCGGGCGTGAAAGCCGGTGATGAGGCTCGGGTAGCCATTCTCGACTTCGTATTCGTAGCCGGCAGCAATGGCGCCGGTTCGAAAGGTGTACGTGGATTGTTCCTTGAGACCGGCGCGATTGAATTGGTCGATGGAGGTGAAGGACGGATTGGCGTTGGGATTGGCGTTGGTGTCGAGCGTGCGGTTTTCGTGGCCACTCATGCGATGGGTCCAATGCGAGCCGGTGCGGAAGTCCCAGCTCAAATGAACGAGGAGAAGTTTGAGGCGTTCGAACTGCGAGAGGCTGGGGGGCAGCAATAGGGTCGGGCCGGGAATTCCGGCGTTGCTGGAGTTGCTGCGCACGGTGAGGCGCAAACGATTGGAGTCGGTGAATCCATAACCGAAATTGCCGGAGAAACTGCGATTGAGGAAAGCGTCGTTGCTTCCCTGGCCGTCGGTTTGGAAGTAAGAGCCGGCGAGCGAGTAATCGAACGCATCGAGAAGGCCGGCGACTTGCGCGCCGCCGCGGGTGGAGGAAAAGCCGCCGCCTTCGGCGAAAAGATTGACTTCGGGGATGCGCGTAGCACCTCGATGGCTGAAGAGCTGAACGACACCGGAGATGGCATCTGTGCCATAAAGGGCGCTTTCTGCCCCGTGGACGACTTCGATCTTGTCAATGTTGTCGAGCGTTTGATTCGAAAGATTGAGAAAGCCACCGGGTTCGTTGAGAGGCGCGCCGTCGATGAAAAACTTGGTGAAATTGGAATTGCCGCCATCGAGGAAAAAAGTGGTGAGACCGCCTTCGCGGCCGGTGCGAGCGATGGTGGCACCGGGAAGGGTTTGCAGCGCGTCAGCGATCGTGACGAGCTGGCGACGGCGGATTTCGTCCCGCGTGACGACGTCGACGGGAGCGGGCGTCTGGCTGAGTTCGAGGGGCTGCGTATTGGCCGTGACGACGACGTTTTCGGAGACTTGCGCGATCTCGAGTTTGACGTCGAGGATTCGGGCATCGTCGAGCGAAATGAAAATCTCGCGCGCGATAAATGCTGCTCGTTCGAAGCGAATCCGGTAGCGGCCGGGGGGTAGCACGAAAGAGTATGTGCCGTCCGCGGCGGAACTAGTTGAAGCAGTTGGCGCCGAGTCATTTTCGAGTTGAGAGGTGATTTTGACGCCGGCGATAGTATAGCCGGAGGCATCGGTGACGCGGCCGGAGAGATGCGGTTCGCGAGCAGATGATTTTGCGTACAAGGGAAAGCAAACAACGAGGAGCAACAACAAAGCTGCAAGAGATATGAGAAGAGTTTTCATGGTGTCCTCCGCTCCCTCTCGCGCGGGAGCTTGAAGGTTGTCCCGTGCGATGGATGAAGATCGCACGGGCTGCAGAGTTCGCCGGTCTCCTGGCTTGGCGGTAGTACGCGTTCCAAGTGGGCTGGCCGGGCTAGAGCTCGGCGCTCACAGGGAACTGACGAGCGGCCTTCCCGCGGCGCCGCCCGCGGAGAAAAGGTGAAGCGCCACAGTGGTTCGCTCGCTGACTTTACAAGTGCGGTCGCGAAGCGAGCTTTCTAACTGCGTTCGCTAAGCGACCGACTCCGCCTTACAGTCGCGCGGCGGCGACGGCTTTTTTTGGTGCGCGCATGGCGGGCACCAAACCGTCTTCCCGAGCACGAAGTCTGCGGTGAGTGTGGTCCGCGGCGCAGGGCCGCGGGGCTGAGGTTGACGATGAAACTGCTACTGCCTATCCGATAAAACCGTCACGCGCGGCCGGCCGGAAGGGCCGAGCTCCACGGTGAGCGGAGTCTGAAAAACCTGTTCGAGCAATTCGCGCTGGTAAATGTTGGATGGCGGACCGACGCGCAAGCAGCGGCCGCGCTGCATCAAGACGACCTGATCGGTGTATTCGGCTGCGAGATTCAGCTCGTGGGTCACGACGACGACGGTGTAGCGATTTTCAGCAGCGAGCCTGCGCAAGGTGTGCAGAAGATCAACTTGCGCGGCGATGTCCAGGTGAAGAGTCGGCTCATCAAGCAGGAGAAGCAGCGGCTGCTGAGCTAAAGCGCGCGCGAGAATCACGCGCTGCTTTTCTCCGCCGGAGATTTGGTCCATCGGGCGGTCGCTTAGGTCGGCGGCCCCGACCTGGGCGAGAGCATTTTTGGCGATCATGACGTCGTCATCCGATTCGAACCGCAGCGAGCGGCCATGGGCATGGCGGCCCTGGAGCACGAATTCCCAGACGCGCGAGGGGAAGAGCAAAAGACTTTCCTGCTGAACAACGGCGATGCGCTGCGCGCGGGTTCGCGGCGTGAGGGAGTGGGTGACGAATCCATTCAGCAGAATACGACCGGATAGAGGTGCGAGGGCGCCGGCAATTAGTTTCAGGAGGGTGGATTTGCCGCTGGCGTTGGGACCGAGAATGGCGACGACTTCGCCGGGCTTAGCCTGGAAGCTGGTGGCCTCCAGCGTGAATAGGGGAGCTTGTGTGGGATTCGCGGAATAGGCGTAGCTGACTTGTTCGACGCTGAGGCGCGCGTCGGCGCCGGAGCGAGTTGCCTCGCTTGCATTGCGCGCGAGAACTGATCCGCTGCTCATGCGAGCCTCCGGCGGAGGAGATAGATGAAGAGCGGCGCGCCGACGATGGCGGTGACCGCCCCGACGGCGAGCTCGGTTGGCGCAACAATGGTACGCGCGAGGGTGTCGGCAAATACCACCGCGATGGCGCCGCCGAGCGCGGCGGTGGGCAACAGAGTCCGGTGATCCGAACCAAAGATAAGACGCATGACGTGGGGCACAATGAGGCCGACGTAACCCACGGCACCACTCACGGAAACAGCCAGCCCGGTTAGGAAGGATGCGGCAATATAGACGACCAGGCGGACGCGGGGGACGTCCACTCCGAGATGCATGGCTTCTTTTTCACCGGCGAGGAGTAGGTTTAGATCCGTGGCCGTAGTGTAAATCGCTCCGGCGGCAATGAAGAAACCAATCCCAAGAAACCAGTAAACACTCTTTTGAAAAGAGGTGGAGAGATTGCCCATGAGCCAGAAGGCCATGCCACGCGTATTTCCGGAGGTGATGGTGCTCATGAGGAAGGTGATGATGGCGGAGAGGAAAGAGGCGGTGATGACGCCGCCGAGAAGAAGCGTGGAGCTGTCGATTTGGCCTTCGCGGCGGCCAAGAACGTAGACCGCGGCGACGGTCGCGGCCGCGCCGAGAAACGCGCCGAGCGGGGTGAGTAAAGCACTGAGCGCGGGAGAGAGTGCGAGATACGGTTCGGCAATCAGGGCAAGGATGGCGCCGAGCGCGGCTCCGCTGGAGACTCCAAGCACGTAGGGATCAGCCAGCGGATTGCGCAGCAGGGCCTGGAAGCTGGTGCCTGCGACGGAGAGAGACGCGCCGACGAGGATGGCGAGGAGGATGCGCGGCAGGCGGATATTCACGACGATCAAGCCGTAATCGCTGGAAATTTGGCTGGTCTGGCCGAAAAGGACGCGGAGCAAATCATGTCCCAGCGCATAGAGAGAAACGGGAACGGCCCCGAATTTCAGGGCGATGACGACGACTACGAACAGGATCACGACAAGGATGGAGCATTGAAGAAAGAGGCGGCGGAGAGTTAGCGGGCGCATAGGCAAGCTCCGCGGCTGATGGTGCCTAACTGGAACGAATCGGCGATGGGAAATCCACGCGAAATAAACCCGGGCGGAGGAAGCGGACGCTCCTTTTCCAAAATCTCCTTGCTTCCCGCCGGCTTATCGGCGAATGCCTCGGGATGGAGCTGGCGCGCGAGGTCCTCGATCGCAGAAACGATGCGAGGAGCTGGGCGGTTCACGGCATCGCTAATCACAGCGAGGCGATGATTGCGAATGGCATCGAGAATTTGCCATGCGGGGAGACCGGCGAGCGATTCGAACTGAGGCGCGATCGTCTCCGAGTGAGACGCGGCGAAAACGAGAAAATCCGGCTGCAGCCGGGCTACTTCTTCGAGGCTTACTTGCGGCCAGTTCAGAGAGGAATCGACGATGGAGACCGCCCCAGCGCGGCGCATGGCGTCGGCGATAAAGGTGTCCTTGCCGATGGAGATGAGCGGCTCGGTCCAAACGGCGAAGAGGACGCGCTTCGGCGGCAAAGCGCCGATCCGTTCGTGCAAGCCTGCGAGACGACGCTGCATATCAGAGGCAATTCGCTCTCCCGCTTCCGGCGAACCCAGAACTTCGGCGAGTTTTTTGGAAGAGGAAATAATTTCGGCGACCGTGTGGGGGTCCGTGGCATACGAAGAAATACCGAGATTGTCGAGGGAATGAACGGTCTCAAGACGGTTCAAGCTCTTGGTCATGAGAACGAGGTCCGGATGCAAAGCAGCGATCTGTTCCAGGCTGGGGCTGACCGCACCGCCGACTTTGGTCTTCTTCTGGGCGTCAGGAGGGTAATCACAGTAATCGGTGTCGCCGACGAGGCGGTCCTGGAGGCCGAGAGCGTAGATGGTTTCCGTCAAGCTTGGAGCGAGTGAGACAATGCGACGGACAGGCTGAGGAATACGAACGGTGCGGCCGGCTTCATCAACAACTTCGCGGAAAAGCGGGGCGGGAGAGGTGGCCGCCGGCAAAACGGTTTGTGCGCGCAAATGCGCGGCTGCGGACAGGAGGGCAGCGGTCACGATGCAGACTACGGATCGGAAGTGTGGACTTGCAACTTCTTTCAAGAAATCCCCCGGCAGCGAAAATTCAGAGGCATAACAAAAAAGCCCCACGAGACACCCAGGGGCTTGGCGGCGGCGCTCCTTCTCGCGAAGAGCACGGACCTCTGCGGCATGAGAGGGTGGCCTGGCTTACGGCTTTTCAGCCGATTACAGTGGCGGGACCGCGGCCGATTCGCACGGCCTTCCCCGCTACCCATGCCTGCAAATTGAAATTCGAGTGTATGCCGCGCGTGCGAGAGTGTCAATGCGTGCTCGAAAAATTTGCGAGGCGGCTCAGCGATTTTTCCAGTTGGGCTTGCGCTTTTCCACGAGAGCGCGGAGGCCCTCCTGCGAATCCTCGAGGCGATAGAGTTCGTTGAGGAAAATGTTCATGGAGTGTTTAAGGCCTTCGCGCAAGGACAGGCCCATGCCGCCAAGGATAGCTTTTTTCGCCATGGTGAGGACGGGGCCGGAATGTCCGTTAATGCGGCTCACGAGGTCGCTCACGGTTTTTTCAAGCTGGGCTTCGGGGACGAGGCGATTGATCATGCCGAGCTCGAGGGCGCGCTCCGCCGTCACCGGCTCGCCGGTGAGAACCAGCTCGAGGGCGATTTTAGGTCCGACAAGAAACGGCAGAATGGTGGAGGCCAGCGGAGGAAACACGCCGATGCTGATTTCCGGCTGAGCAAACCGCGCTTTGGGAGTGGCGATGACGAGATCGCCGAACGCGGCCAGTTCCGCGCCGCCGCCGATGGCCGGGCCATTCACGACGCAAACGACGGGCTTGCCAACCTCCAGCATGCCCGAGAACGCTCCGTGAAACGCGTCGAGCATTTGAAAGACGCGCTGCGACGTGTATTCGCCGATGTCAATACCGCCGCAGAAAACTTTGCAGGCGGAATCGAGGACGATCAGTTTGACATCGTCGCGTTCACCGGCAGTGATGATTCCGTCGGCGATTTCGCGGAGCATCGCTTCGTTAAGGAGATTGTGCTCGGGGCGATTGAGGGTCATCCTCGCAACGCCCTCTTCAATGCGGAACTTCACAAATTGAAATTGTTCCGGTTTGCGTCTTTCGGGTTGGGCTACGAATTCTTCGGCGTTGACGGGCTCGATCATGCTCGTGCTCCTGCGCCTCGCGGGGGCGATAGGTTCAAGAGATTCTCAGTAGCGATTCAACTTAATGCTAGCACGACGATTGGAAAGTGCGGCAGAGAATGAAAAAGGTGGTGCGCAAAAAGTCTGTATCCTTACGGGCAGTGCTGTTTTATCTTGTGAATCTCATCGCAATCGTTATTCTGGAAGGCAGAGTTTCAGGTGCAACCCCTACCATGGCTGAGCACAAACACACTGTAGATCAACAGACCGCCATTGCTGTGCGAATGCGGGGAAGGACCGGTGCGGACGGTTTTCCGGAGCTATCGTCATGGGAGGCGGCTGGCAGCCTACGATTTCAGGCCGACTGGCAGGGGAAGAATGCGGATCCCGAGCGGGAGACAGAAGTACGTTTGCTATGGACACGGGAGACGCTCTATCTGCGATTTCGGGCGAAGTACCGCGTGATCACAGTTTTTGCGGACGCCGAGCCCAACGGAAGACGTGATCAGCTGTGGGATCGAGACGTCGCTGAAGTCTTTCTTCAGCCAAATGAGTCGGATCGAAGTCGCTACAAGGAATTCGAAATCAGTCCGAACGGGATGTGGATTGATCTGGACATCGCACCGGGCGAAAAACACGACTTGAAAAGCGAGTTGCGACGGCGGGTGACATTGAACGAAGCCAGCAAGACGTGGATTGCAGAGCTGGCGTTGCCGATGAAGTCGCTGGTTGAGCAATTTGATCCAGCTGCGAGCTGGAGAGTGAATTTTTACCGAGTTGAAGGGGCAAGTGAACCGCGGTTTTATTCCGCATGGCAGCCTACCGAAACGCTAGCGCCGAATTTCCATGTTCCGGAAGCGTTCGGAAAATTGATTTTCGCGGACAGCACAGCAGCGAAATAGCAAAAAGTGCGGTGCGGTCTTCGTGACGATGGACGCTGGCTTCCGCGACCTTTTTTTCTTATGCTTTCCGGATGAAAAGAGCATTCCTGCAGTTCTGGAAGCCCGCACTCGAATTCTCTTTGCTGCATGCAAGTCTGCTTGCGTTTTTTCTGCCGTTTGCCTGGGGTGGCTCGGCTGCAAACGCAGGACAGCAACAAAAGACAAGTAATCCCGCTCCTGCGGTCACAAAAGTCGAGCCGCCGAGCTGGTGGGTGGGGCTGACCCCGGAGGTAATGCTGCTGCTTTCCGGCCATGATCTGGAAGCGACGCACGTTTCCTGCAATCTTCCGACGCTGCGCGTCTCGCGCACACAATCCTCGGCAGGCGGAAACTATCTTTTTGTTTGGCTGAAAATCGGGTCGGAGACGAAATCGGGGACAGCGGTTTGCAGAATTACCGCGCCGAAAGGAACGGCGTCGTTCGAACTGCCGCTGGCGGCGCGCACACCCACACTTGGAAAATTTCAGGGATTCTCGCAGGACGACGTGATGTACCTGATCATGCCGGACCGGTTTGCAAACGGCGACACGGCGAATGACGAGCCTGCGGATGCGCCGGGGTCGCATGACCGTTCGAAGCCACGCGCGTATCACGGGGGCGATCTGCTTGGGATAAAGAACCACTTGCCCTATCTGAAGGATCTGGGTGCGACGACTTTGTGGCTCACGCCGATCGTGAAGAATGGCGCGACGCAGGATTATCACGGCTACGGTGCAGTGGATTTGTACGCAGTCGATGCGCATCTGGGCACACTGAAGGACTATCAGGACCTGGTCGCCGCGGCACACCAGCAACACATGAAGATTTTTTTTGATGCAGTGCCGAACCATGTTGGACCGAAACATCCTTGGGTTTCGAATCCGCCGCTGCCGGACTGGTTTCACGGTACGCTCAAACAGCATCTCGATTCATTCTCTCCGCTAAAAGGAACATTTTACGGAAAAGCAGCGGGGACGAAGGCCGGCAACGATCCGTTCGAATCGCTGATCGATCCACATGCGCCGGCGTGGATGAAGAGAAATCTCACGGAAGGCTGGTTTTTCGGGATTCTTCCGGACTTGAACACGGAGAATCCGACAGTTGTGCAATATCTGCTGCAAGACTCCATCTGGTGGGCAGAAGCATCAGGACTCGACGGCTACCGCGTAGACACATTTCCTTATGTGGGTCGAAAGTTCTGGGCGGAGTGGCACGCGGGGCTGAGGAAGCTGTATCCATACTTGACGACGGTAGGCGAGGTGTTTCATCCCGATCCAGGCGTGACTTCGTTTTTCACGGGCGGAGTGAAACGTTACGACGGCATCGATAGCGGGCTTTCAACGGTTTTTGATTTCCCGATGTACTTTACGATTCGTGACGTGCTGCTGCGGACTGCACCCGTTGGAAGCATTGCCGATGTGCTGCGGCACGACGCTTTGTATTTGCATCCCGAGAAGCTGGTGACGTTCTTCGCGAATCATGACGTGCCGCGGTTCGCCAGCGAGGAAGGCGGTTCTCCGGCAAAGCAGAAACTGGCGTTTGGACTGACGATTACGCTGCGGGGTATCCCAGAAATCTATTATGGGGACGAGATCGGCATGCCGGGGGGCGGGGATCCGGATAACCGGCGTGATTTCCCGGGGGGCTGGATTGGCGATTCGAACGATGCGTTCGTGCAGTCCGGGCGAACGCGCACACAGCAGGAGATTTTTTCCTACGTGCAAGCGCTGCTCGGCGTTCGGCGCGCGCATGAGGCGCTTCGCGCCGGAAGAATGTGGCACCTGGCGTCGGACGAATTGTCCTATGTTTTTTTGCGCGAGTCGGAGGAGGAGCAGATTGCGGTGGCGTTCAACAATTCCGACAAAGCGAGGGAGCTTCGCATTCCACTGAACGGAACGCCGGCGGAAAAGATGGCCGGGATTTCGCTATTGTTCGGGAACGCAAAGGCGGAGTTGAGTGGGCATGAGATTCACCTTACACTGCCCGCGCAATCGCTTTCGATTTTTTCGCTCAACTAGATGGATTCTAAGAAAGCTCTTATGGCGTGAGCCGGACAGTCCAATTCTTCACGGCATCCGGCACGCTGAGAGTGACGGAGTGCGCTTGCGGGTCATAGCGCCATTCATGAGAGATTTCGTCGCCGATGCGGACTTCTTTGGGAACTGAGGAGACGCCGATGAGAGTGATCTCTGCAGCGTTCCACCAGGGCTGATACGAATTCTTCTCAATATTACTGGTGAGACTCACAGAGCCGGGCGCGACTTGGCAGGAATAGTTGATTCGCAGGATCTCGCCCTTCTGATAGGCAAAGGTATGCCCGTCATCTTCGTAAAGCGCGCCGCGGCAAGCGTTGACTGCGGCGTCGGGACCGGACGTGCTCGTGGGCAGGTAGGCGCGCAACTGGAGCGGCCCGCTTGGCTTTTCCGACGTGGATTGCACCAGGGGCTGCATGGGCACGATTGCACCGGCGCGGACATACAGCGGCATTTCATCCAACCGGGGATGAAGATTGATCTGGTCCTTGCCGGTGTGTTTCTCGGAAGTCCAGTAGTCAAACCATTCTCCCGGCGGCAGCGCCACGCCTTGCGCATCGATCATTTCGGAAACGACCGGGGAGACAAAAAGGTCGGGACCAAAAAGAAAATCGTGGTCGTCGCGGTGGAATTCCGCAGCTTGCGGGTACTCGAGAAAAATGGGCCGCATGAGCGGAATGCCGGCCTGCGTGGATTCTTCCGCAATGGTGTAGATGTAAGGCAGAAGGCGGTAGCGCAGCTCGATATATTTCCTGCGAATCGCCTCATGTTCCGGGCCATGCACCCAGGGCTCCTGGTCGGCCGTTCCCTTTGCGGTGTGGTCGCGATAAATAGGATTCAGCGCTCCCACCTCGAACCAGCGCGTCAACAAATCAGCTGGCGGAGAGCCGACGAAGCCACCGATGTCATCGCCGATGAGCGGATACCCCGAGATGCCCATGCTCAGGAGCATCGGGGTGCTCATCTTGAGATGGTTCCAGGTGCTGCTGTTGTCACCGGTCCACGTGGCGGCGTAGCGCTGGGCCCCGGAATACGCGGCGCGGGTGAGCACGAAGGGCCGTTCCTCCGGCTGAAGCTTGCGCAATCCCTCGTAGGTCGCGCGCACATTTTGCATTCCGTAGATATTGTGGATGGCGCGATGATCGAGAGTCGTGCCGTCATCCAGGCGATGCACGACGTCGAGCGGCATGGTCTTATCCGCGCGTTGGAACAGCGCAGGTTCATTCATGTCATTCCAGAAACCCGCCGCGCCCATGCCGACGAAGTCTTTGTATAGGCCGCCCCACCATTCCCGCACGCGCGTCAGAGTAAAATCTGGAAACACACTTTCGCCCGGCCAAACTATGCCGACATACACGGATCCATCAGGATTCTTCACGAACACATCGTTCTTCATTCCCGAATCGTAAGGCGCATAGCCATGGTTGGGATTTCTCTTGATGTGCAGGTCGGTGATCAGAATTGTGCGCATGCCTTGCGTGCGAAAATCGGCAATCATTTTTTCGAACGTGGGAAAATACTCGCGATTAATCGTAAAAGGCGCGTTGCCGCCCTGAAAATCAATATCGAAGTAGATGACATCCGCAGGTATTTTTTTCTCTCGAATCGTGCTGACGATTTCCCGCGCGCGCGATTCCGGATAGTACGAATACCGGCTTTGCTGATATCCGAGCGACCAGAGCGGAGGCAGAGGGGAGCGTCCAGTCATTGCCGTGTATCTGGAGATGATTTCCTTGGGCTCCGGCCCCGCAATGAAGTAGTAGTTCAGCTCGCCGCCTTCGGCGCCGAAGGAAAAGTAATCCGGAGACTCCTTGCCAAAATCGAACACGCTTCGATAGGCGTTGTCGAAGAAAAGTCCATAAGCCGCGCCTTTGCGCAGCCCGATGAAAAAAGGAATGGTTTTGTAAAGCGGGTCCGTGGACTCTTGCCAGCCGAATTCGTCGGTGTTCCAGTTCGTGAAGGAGCGATTGCGGCGGTTCATGGGACCGCCTTTGTCGCCGAGGCCAAAGTAATTGTCGTCGAGCGGCATCTTTTTCCAAGCGTGAACGCGTTCTCCATTCCAAGCCATCGGCAAACTGGATTCGTCCGCGAGCAAGAGGTTTCCGGCGGCGTCAGAGAAATCGATGAGCAGGGGCGATTTCTGAACCGTGGCGATCACGTTACCCGCGACAATTCGCAACTGTTTTGGAGTTTCTTCTATTTTTACGGCCGGAGGATCTGGCGATTCGATCACCGCCCAGGAGAAGTCCTTCGGAAAGGCGCCGGTGGGAGCGACACGCACTCGGAAAATGCCCTCGCGGAAAGCCGTGATGCGGACTTTGGCGGCTCCCGCGGTCAGTTCGACGCCATCTTTCAGTTTTTCGAGGTGCTGGACTTTCCCAATGTGCTGCCAGCCTTGAGCAACCACCGCCCCACTGCTGAGAGCACAAGCGAGCAGGCCAATTCCGATGTGTCGAGCGACTCCTGTCATTTCAACCCTCCTGGGAATGAGGAAAAAACGAAGAACGATGAAGCGTGTTTCCTACCCGTGCAGATACGATACGGCACTGTGGCGCGGCGTCAAGCGGCCAGCCACTGTTCGAAAAACGCGGATGCCTTTGCGCCTTCGATGCGGCGCCGGACGGCATCCAGCACGCGGCATCGCGCCGTTTCTCCGCCGCCGTAAAAACCGAGCCAATACGGCAGATAGATTTCACAGTGCTCACGGGTGATGTCGAAGCGAGGCTCGCGAAGCTTGAAAAAGCCTTGCTGAAAAACGATGCGCAGCACTTTTTCGCGCAGCAGTTCGACGGCGCGATCTTCGCTGAGCGCCGGCGTCAAACGGTTGCGAGAAGCGACGGACAAGATCTCGCAGTCGTCCGGGACTCGCGGGAATTCGAAAAGGTCGAGCGAGCCATCCACGGCGTCAAGAGCGAACAAGCGTGTGCAGGGGGTTCTGCCGAGCTCGTAGCGAACACGGTAAAACCGGAACGGCACGTAGGCCGCGGCAATCTTTCGCAGTGGGCCGCTACGCATGCGCCAGACGAACGCCGAAACGCCGGACGCGGAGAAGGTGCGCATCGCTTCCTTCTCCGTGACGTTCGGTTTCAGCGTTCGAATGGCAGACGTGGTCATGATGGATTTCCGGCAGCCCGCCTCAGCGGAAGTAGATCCACAAGCCGATCACCGTGGCGATCAGCACTCCCGTGAACGCGAGGTTGAACAAGCGTTCCGTTGGCGTTTCCCTTTGGAGATGGGGCGTGCTTGCATCGGTGGTGTCGAGTTTGTCGCCCACGGTGGCAAAGGTAAGTCCGGCTATTTTTTTCCGTTCGGGAGCCGGATACATCATGCTGACGCCTATAAGCACGGCGGCGCAGATGACGAACATTAATATGGCATAGTGCAAGAAGTTCATGTCCACCAGCCAACGGATGGCGCCGGAATCGTAATGCCGGGTCTTATCCAGCACTTCGAAAATGAAACGCACCGCGCCGAGGACAAAACCCGTCAGCAGCGAACTGATGGCTCCTTGCCCGTTCAAACGCGGCCAGAGAATTCCGAAAATGAAGCACACGGCAATCGGCGGGCTGATGTACGCCTGCACGCTCTGCAAGTAGATATAAAGCTGCGCGCTGAGGAGATGTATGAACGGCACCCACAAAAGGCCGAGAACGACCATGGCGCCGGTGGCCATCCGTCCGAAAGTGACCAGCTGCAACTCCGTAGCGGCGGGGCGGAACTTTTTGTAAAAGTCCAGAGTGACCATCGTGGACGCGGAATTGAACACGGAGCTCATCGCACCCATCAGTGCGGCAAGGAGCGCCGCGATCATCAAGCCCACGAGTCCGGGCGGAAGCAGGTTCACGATCATGGTCGGATAGGCGATATCGCCGTTGGTGACTTTTCCTCCCTCAACGTGGAAGAGCTGCGGGTAGAGCGCGTAAGCGATCAGTCCCGGAAGTACGAGAACAAACACCGGAAGAATCTTGAGAAACCCGGCGAAGATCGTGCCGGCCTTGGCGTGGCCCTCGTCCTTTGCGGAAAGAACGCGCTGCACGATCACCTGGTCGGTACACCAGTACCAAATACCCAGAATCGGGGCGCCAAAGAAAATACCGGTCCAAGGAAACTCGCCGTCCGTCGCCGGTTTCATCATGTGGAAATAGTCAGCGGGTACCGCGGCACGCAACCCGGCAAAACCACCGACTTTGTCCAGACCGATGATGGTCAGCGCAATCGCGCCGGCGAGCAGGATCAAGGTCTGCACCAGATCAGTGTAAATCACTGCGGCCAATCCGCCCGCGATGGTATAAATACCCGTCGCCACAACCAAAATGACGGCCGCAGTCAATGGGCTCCATCCCACCACACGCTCCAGAACAATCGCCGCGGCGTAGAGATGCACGGAAATTTTCGTAAAGATGTAGGCAATCACGGAAATCGTTGCGAGGTAGGTGGCGCAATTGCGGTTGAAGCGGCGCTCCAGAAACTCGGGCATGGTGAAAACGTTCGAACGAAGGTAGAACGGCACGAACACCCAACCAAGCAAGAGCAGCATCATGCATGCCAGCCATTCAAAATGGCCTACGGCCAAGCCCGACGTGGCGCCGGAACCCGCCAGACCGATGAAGTGCTCCGTGGAAATGTTCGATACAAAGAGTGACGCGCCGATGGCGAACCAGCCGATGTTACGGCCGGCAAGGAAATACTCCTCGGAAGTGCGTTCCTTTCTCGAAAAATAATAGCCAATGCCAAAGACAAGGGCAAAGTAGATCCCGATGATGACGAGATCCAAGGTTCCGAGGGTCCGGTGAGTGACCGCAACCGAAGATGCAAAAAGCATCAACGCCTCCTTGGCGACTGCCGCGCGCAGCACGTCTGCGTGGCTGCCCCTGCCTAAACAATATTCTCTGGCTGCCCCGACAATGACCCGGACGAATGGGCCGTGGAGAATTGTGCGTGCGAAGTCTATAACAGGCCAATGGCAGGCTCAATGGCCGTTTGCGAGGGGGCCTGTTTGAATCGAGATGGCGGCAATCGGCCAATCTCTGCTGCCTGGGAATAATCCAGCAGGCGAGCAGGTATCTTGGGGCGAGCCAATCGCGCGTCCAGAGGAGATTGCCGATGGGCACAGAACAAGGTAGAACATAAGGATGGAGGAAACGTGAGAAAGCTGCTGCTATGCCTGCTGATTGGTGCGGTCGCCGTGATGGCTGAGAGTAAAACCGTGTACGACTTCACATTGAATTCCATTGATGGCCAGCCCGCGCCGCTCGCGGCGTACAAGGGGAAGGTCGTACTGCTCGTCAATGTCGCCAGCCGGTGCGGTTACACGCCGCAATACACGGCGCTGGAATCGATCTATGAAAAGTACAAGGATCGTGGGTTTGTAATCCTAGGCATCCCCGCGAATAATTTTGGCGGCCAAGAGCCGGGTACAAACCAGGAGATCAAGACGTTCTGCAGTTCGAAGTACAACGTGACTTTCCCGATGATGGCAAAAGTATCGGTAAAGGGTGAGGACACGACGCCTCTCTACCAATTCCTGACCGACAAGGCTGCGCATCCGCAAACTGGAGGCGAGATCAAATGGAATTTCACAAAATTCCTGGTTGGCCCGGACGGGCGCGTCATCACGCGGTTCGAACCGGAAGTGACGCCAGATGCGCCGCAAGTGACGTCAGCGATCG
>WNFR01006260.1_pt1 | contig 15759 bp, 23 predicted proteins | sample 5400221 | NCBI WGS metagenome assembly WNFR01 (sample SAMN13153357, study PRJNA577476) | soil metagenome | isolation source: 40 cm soil under Madrone tree | place: USA:California | collected 2016-06-14 | reverse complement strand
TCGTTTGCGAAGGAGTTAGCTTGGAACGATCGCAGAAGCCGATGCCATTTTTACAGTCGGAGACGTTGCGCTGGCGCAGGGCAATATCCACCTCCTGCATTTCAGGTCGAGTCAGTTTGGAGCGGTCGCAGGTGCCAAGCCCATCCTGGCAGTCGTCGATGTTGCGCCGATGCTCCGCCACGGACGTTTCACGGGCCTCGGCTTGAGTCAATCGTGAAGGGTCGCAAGAGGTCATACCGTTTTTGCAGTCAGAAACGTTCTGCTGGTGATCGGCCAATGCCAGCGCAATGGTCTCCTGCTGCGTAAGTTTTGAATGGTCACAGGAATCGTAGCCATTCCTGCAATTCGAAACGTTGCGCCCGTGGCCGGCGAGAGCCACGTCAGCCGATTGCGAGGGGCTCAACTTCGAGGGATCGCAGGTTTCGCGGCCATTCCTGCAGTCTGCCAGGTTTTGCGCGAGATCAGGGGACTGCGCAAATAGAAGAATGGGCCAAAGACCGAGGCAGGCTACTTGCACCAAAAGACACTTTCGTAGACTGACTTTCATATTTTTTGCCGCCTTTCAGGCGATACACAGAGCTACGGTGCAGATGAAGCGTATGCAACCAACTCTTCACGATTTTCCAGGTTCAGGAAATGAAGTATCCAGGCTATGCAGCTTTGTACGTTCACTTCGGTCAGACTCAGCTTCTTTGCGATATCGCCGTCATCCAACCCTTGACCCAGCAAGCGATAGATCGGGCCAAGGACACCCGTTTGTTCCCAAAAGCAGCGCATTCCGTGCCTCCGTCTTTGACGCGAGTCCATCGGTAAGTCTGTCATCCACGTTTTGTAGCGCCGAACGGGAACCACAGTGTGGTTCCGGTCCAGCAGAAAATCAAGTCTTGCAGGCTTCCTATCTACTTCTTGTCTTCCGTGGCTTCTGCAATCCGTGCTTGTTGGCCTGCATCTGATACGGCCTTTATGAACGCGTCCGCACTTTTCGGGGTTGACACCTTGCCCGAAAGAATGTTGCGGAACGTCATGTCCTTGCTGTAAATAGCGCGAGTGGAGTCGTCATCTTGCTGCACAACTGCACCTTCGAGGGTCAGGCCGGCGAACACACCCTTCGAGCGCGAATAGGTCAGCATTTCAGTGTTCATTTTCCAGTCAGTTCCCGCCGACGCATGACGGCCGACCGGGCCTGCAGCAACTGATCCTTCGCCGCTCAGTTGGAACTTACTGGAGAGCAGATGCTGGAAACCCTGATCGTTCATGACCAGCATCACCAGGTCGACGCCTTCGACTCCGATCTGCAATCCCCAACTTCCTCCACCAACAGAGACGAACCCGGGCGCACTCCAGCCTTCAGTCGTACGGCAAGTGGCCACGCCACGTCCGTGCTTGCCGCCAAAAATGAAGCCACCCTTAATTAAGTCTGGAACTACCAAGATGCACTTTGCATTGCTCAACGTTTCTTCAGGAATGCCTTTGTCCGGAGTCGCCATAATGGCGTGCAGAACATCGACGGACGATTGCAGCCGGGCGACCGAGTCTTCGCGGGCCGAGCCTGCCCACGCGTAGGTCCCGACCAAACCGATGAAGCTCATCAACAACAGTGACATTGTCTTTTTCATGGATTGTTCCTTTCAGAGCTGTGGAACTAAGAGGAAAAGACTTCAGATGGGCTGACTTAGTTCAGAGGACCTGAAAGAGAGAGAGGAAATGCTCATCTCCACCATTATGATCGCCGATCGGCGACAGAATAGATGGTCTAAATTGCTCACTTCTGTCTTGTGGCCAAACAGATACTAGATTATCGCAATGCCGGGACCGAATGTTTCTCTGCAATGTGAGCAATCCCGCACAGAATCGCGCTCCTCGGCCTGCTATGATTAACTGGTCGGAGAGGCGAAACGCGAGACGTTCCTTGAGCACTCCGGCCGCTTACCCCTGTGACCGAACAGTTCCCGAGCAATGGGAGAAAGAGCGAAGGTGGATTGATGGAACCCGTTTTTCGTCCGTTCCGCAATCGGCTGCGCAGACGTCTAGCTTTCATCACTGCGTTGTTTGGGAAGCTGTTGGCGACACTTAAGCCACCGGCGCGGGAGTTCCGGTCGCAAAGGATGTGTCCGTTTTGCGGGTTAATCACTTCACGCGCCAAAACGTCTTGCTTAGAGTGTGGGAAAATGCTCAACCCAGTTTAGCCGTCCAATTCATGAGACGACCCGACCTTGAGTGTTACTGAGCTGCGGACTTGCCATTCAGGTGAGATGCACAAACGGCCGCTGCTGCGGATCGGCAATGCTATGGCGAAGAACTTCATGGGTGACCGGGGGAACATCTCCCTCGCCAAAAATCAGAAAGCGGAACATGTGTCCGATGGGGTTACCTTCTGTCCAGTTGAAATATACGTGTGGCAGTCTGCCGGTTATGTCCCGTATGTGAATCAAGATAGCGGCGATGGCGTTGGGAACGGCCGGACTGGAAGCACGTAAGATCCTATATCGGCCCACACAGATGCCCGTGACCCGCAAAGAAGCCTCGAAGTCCGAAGAATCCACCCGGTGAATTTCCAGAAAAAGCAACTGCTCGTTGGAGCGGAGATTGTGCGCCATCCGTGCAAGCGCGTCCTGCGATTCGTACTCCTCCACTGAGCGATGCACCGGCCGGTGTGATATAAGCCGAATTACCTGGTCGCGGTCGCGCAATAGAAACTCTCTGCTTGCGTCATCCAGCACAATCTCTCGGATGCGTAGCTCCGTGGAGCGGAAAGCACGCGAGACGAGAGAGCTGACGATAATCAATCCAATAAAGATGGCCGCGATCTTGATACCTTCTGGACGCTGAACGATGTTGGAGAAAGTGGTGTAGGCAAAGACGAGAGAAATCAACAGAAATCCCCAGCGCATCCAGCTTGTCCAAACTGAAATGGTAACGGCTATCGCGGCGGAGCTCATCAGCACCAAAACACCGGTTGCGTAAGCGCCTGCCTGAGCATCCACACTGGCATGAAAAATCAGAGTAACCAAAAACGAAATCGCCACAAATACCAGCACCAAAGGCCGCGAAGCTCTAGCCCAGTCGGGGGCCATGCCATACCGCGGCAGATAACGCGGCACAAGGTTCAACAAACCGGCCATGGCGGAGGCCCCCGCAAAGCTCAATATAGCCATGGTGCTCAGATCATAGATGGTGCCGAATACGGAACCTAGGTAGCGATGGGCAAGATAAGCCAAGGCCCGGCCATTCGCGTCACCGCCAGGCTGAAAGGCTGCCGGCTCAATCAAAACTGTAGTGACGAACCCACTCGCAATAAGGAAGACACTCATGATAAGCGCTGCGGTGAGCAGCAGTTTTTTCGTGTTGCGAATCCGGTCCCCACGGATGAGCGGCATTACGGCCACCCCGGTCTCAAATCCAGACAGCCCCAGCGCCAGCTTGGGAAATATGATCACCGACACGGCAAGCATGAGCCAGAGGCTGCCATGCTGGTGCCAGAGTTGTTGCTTCCATCCGGTGATTACCTGGGGGTGCTTTAGCACCTCCACGACCGCCACTGAGACCACCACGAGGTTGAGTGTCAAATAGATCGCAACCAAGAAAACCGCAATACCAATGGCTTCTTTGAATCCTTTCAGGAAAATTGCTCCCAACAGGGCGAGAAGCAGCAGAGTCAATCCCTCTTGATGATGCAGCCACTGTGGTACAAAAGGATTTCGAATCAAGTGCGCGGTACCATCTGCGGCCGAGAGAGTGATAGTAATAATGAAGTCAGTAGCGGCAAATCCCAACAGGCACAGAACGAAGACTTTCCCTGTCCAATTGGGAAATAGCCGCTCCAACATTGAGATACTGCCCTGGCCATTTGGGCTCTGCTCCGCCACTCTGCTATAAACCGGATAAGCAGCAAACAAAGTCACCAGAACCAGTATCAATGTGGCGATTGGAGAGAGCGCTCCCGCAGCCAAGAACGCAATTCCAGGCTGGTATCCCAGGGTAGAAAAGTAGTCTACTCCCGTAAGACACATAGCTTTCCACCAGGCGTGGGTCTCTTCGGATTCTCCGTGCGGCCCTTGCGGAACGGTTAAGCCTTGCAAAAGCCATTGCCTTATTTTCTGAGGAGCTTTGGAATTCACTCGCTGAACCCCGTCGTGCATTGTTCTTTCCCGGGTTGGTACACTGCTCGCCTTCATCACGGATTCATTGAGGAAGTTCTTTGGAATGAAAATACACCGAGGGGCTTACGATCACAAATGATATGCCAACTATGCGGGTTAACAATCTCACGCTCAGGTTGGCAGAGTGCGCCAAGTCGCTCAAACCGGCTTAGAGCTGAAAACAGCGCAGAACTCCATCATGCGAAGAGTTCGCGCATGCCTTGACTGGATGGTTCAATGATGTATTTGTTGGTGTTCGGACAGAAGCGGCACGGTATTTCAAGTACCTCTCCGGTAGTTTCTTCTACTACTGTCACCTGAAAGGTTCGTAAACACTCCGCGCACGCCACTACAACATACGGAATTCCTTGGGAGTCATCCGTTGCGAGGGATCCAAGCTGGAGCGAGCTGCCGGTGATGGTCGCCGCGGCGCGCTGGAGCAGTACGAAGTAGCTGCGCGAGAGTTCCAAAAAGGCTTGTGGAATGCTCGCCTTTGGCGTAAAAGGCGTCCGCAATCACCTCAGGGGGTAGCTCGTCGCTGTTTCGGTATGCACCGCTCATCGCCACCGTCAAAATCTCCGGCATAGTAGAGTGCCCTGGGTGCTCATCCTGGTCATGTATATAGGCAAGCGTCCCCCGATTCTGTTCAAAATTGCTCACAATATTGCAGCACAGGGGAATCGGCCAAACGAGCAATTGTGACCAGATGTCCCGATGATGAAGGCTTAGGATGTGTACTGGGCCTCCCGGCATTTTGGAGGGCACTGTGAGAAGACAATATCTTCACCTCTCCGCTTATTCTTGTGACAAATGCAAAGGGCCAGTTGTATCAGGCTCGCTTGCGGTCCGCGAGAATGAAATATCGAAAGAGACTGAGATCAGGCAAGTAGGAGCAATTTGCCTGTCGTGCGGCCATCGGCAAGGCAAAATGACGGAGCTTGGTATTACCCGTCAGTTTCCACCGGTCGAATGGGAATCAGCGAACCTCATAGGCGTGTCGCATCTTGCGACCGCATTTGAGGAAATGCTCAATCGCACAACATGACGATCCTGGATGTGACGGAGACAAGCAAGCAGGTTGACTAGAACCTATCTCATAAATACCCGCCCCCCAAAGTGGTCAAAATTGCACAGATTAGTGTGCATCGAGGAGGTTACCATACGGTCGTCCAAAATGTTGTTCGCAGTGGAGCGTGTGTTAATGGACACGAACCAAAGACAAATCGCGCTATCCGTCCTCGAAAGCCTCAGAGACGACTTGATGTATGCACACCTGAATAATGGGGGTCGCGTTCTTGACGTAGCCGACCTTCGTCAGTACATCTATGAACAGATTGCCCGGATAAGGACAAACGCTTTTGTAATAGATGGACTGTACGGCAACGACAATGGCCACGGGCAAGACATTAGTAAGAGTAATGGTCACAATGGGGAGGCGCATCCAGAGGGAAAGTTCTGGCGAGAGCGACCGCAGAGCTGAGGCTGGCCATTTATGAGATGAGTTGTATTCTTATGAGCGATATTTCCGAACAAGTGGCGGCTCTCATCAAGGAGCTGTTGAGTCTGAACAGGTCAGAGAACACTCCGATGGCCCATCCTCCGAGCGCGGACGACTTCGAGCAACGGCAGTCCAAACGGAAGAGAGTCAGGCAAGAACTGGTGCTAGCCCTCTCTCTTCGCGGCCTATAGGGTTTCTTCGTGCGGTGTGAGTTTGGCTTGCCGGCGCCACAGCAGGCAAGTGGCATTGAAACGGCAGATGTCTTCCGCTATTTGACACACCAGAACAATCAGCGTAGGGTCAAGAATGAGCGAGTAGTTCTGTCCCTCTTTCAGGTTCTCTGAGCTAAGTCAGTCCATCTGAAGTATCTTCCCCCTTAGTAAACGACGGACCGGGAGGTTCATGTCTGATTCCCACGCATCTACACCAGCAAAGCCCAAAACTCTTACCGTCCCGAAAAAAAATGCACGAGTGGCGCCGATCTCCGATGCAGCAGGGGTAGAGAACAAGATTAGAGAACGCGCCCATCAACTCTACGAAGCTCGTGGTTGTGAGCCTGGCAACGATCAGCAAGATTGGGTCCAAGCCGAGCACGAGATATTGAACCACCGGCCGTAGATAAGAAACGATCACTTTTACAGCCTGCGGGGCTCTTCCATGAATTGCTCCAGGGATGACCCATGACAAATTGCCTAGAGTGCCAGAATCTCAGCCGGGTCTACGAGTCCAAGCTAACCAGGTATCTTGCGGCCCGTTCCGCGGTGCTTTATCGAATCAGCACGGAATTCGCGGCTAAGCAACAGGTCGATATGGAACGCGCCAAGAACGGTCTGGAAGACCACCTGTTGATCTGCCCTTCGCCACTAAGGTGAGATGCCTGGCCCTGGCCCTGGTACCGCTACAAGAATCTTCCGCCTGGAACGATTCCAAGCACTGCCGGCGCGACTCCTAGCGTTGCTCTGATTGGGAAGCGCGTGTGCTCGAACAGGAGCTGAGCGGGAGGCGGGTGTGGCGAGAGCGCGGGAAGGCGGCTAGTGGCATTGTGAGACGTTGAGTCCTGATCTGTCAGTCGTTCAAGAAAGGCTCAATCGTGCAGGACTACGTTGAGCAACGAGCTGTGGACCTGAAGACCGCCGTTGTAATGAATGAAGCCTAATTTCCTAAACCGGTTCATGAAAAAGCTGACTCGTGACCGCGTGGTTCCGACCATCTCTGCTAGCGTCTCCTGACTGATTCCTGGGACCACCGTTTCCGGCACGCCCTCCTTGCCAAAATGAGCGAGCATAAGAAGCACACGGGCCAGTCTCTTTTCGCTGGAATTGAACAGTTGGTCGACCAGGTCCTCTTCATAACGGATATTGCGGGCCAGCAAATACGCCACGAACATATCGGAAAAAGCATGTTCCCGATGAAGCGCGGCCATCATCGCCTTCTTCTCGATCCGCAGAAGCTGGCAGTCCGTCATTGCAGCCGCGGATCCCATACGGAGAGCCTGGCCTGCCAGCGAGCCTTCCCCAAAAAAATTCCCCTCACTCAATATTCCGATCGTGGCTTCCTTGCCAGTTTTGGACACGACGGTGAGCTTGACTTTACCTTTCTGAACATAGAAGACAGCATCCGCCTCATCCCCTTGAGTGAAGATCGTTTGCTTTTTCGGGACAGCCAACATCTTTCTGACGTCGCCGATCATCGCGAGGAAGGTGTTGGGGTCGAACTCGCGGTTCCTCCTGTTGGCTGCAGTAGAGCTCATCGTCAGTAATTATAGTCCGGAAGAAGGGAGTCCAATTCGCATAAATCGTGACGACCTCATCGGCCAATATTGGCCCTGCAGCAGCGGGGTTCGGGAAGTGAGCCATTTTGCACAGTATTTTGAAAGGCAATGGGCGAATCTATTGATGCCTCCAGAGAATTGTTAATCCGTCTAACCAGACGGCCTACCTACCTCTTGAGGCGGAGCTTGCCCAGACGAGGTGGTTCGCGGGCCATTGCCGGATATTCATCGGCCGGAATCCGCAAGCGTGTCGTCTTCCAGTGGAGGGACCTCACGATTGGGGCGAGATTAGGGCCAGCTCGGCGGGACGTCTCCGCGAGGAGGAATGAAATGCACCCGGAAGAGCTAATGAAGCCTGACCTGTTTAGCGAAATCGTGCTGCTGGGAAGCGGCGGTCTGATATTCGTTTCACTGTTGCTGATCGTAGCGGCTGCGCTTACCCGAGCTTGAACGTACAGCCATGTTTATCTGGAAAACTCATGACGCCAACCCTCAAAGTCGGAACGATTCTAATCGAAGAGGGGCCTCGGATAACCCAACTCCTTGGGCTGGAGAGTGAGCCCTGGTCGGGGAATTGGAGCGTGGTCAAAGCCCTCGATGGTTTCGCCCTTGATCGCAAGATCCGTACTGCGGGCTGGAACTTCTTTTTCATGGCGGCAGAAGTCAAGGTGATGTTCTTTGGCGCTCTCGGAACAAAAAAGATACACAACGCGTTAAAACGAATTCTGGCGAAGGTGAGGCATCAAAGCATCAACGGCCTCGAAGTAACTGGAATCGTTGCCAAGCGCTTTCTGGGTGTGCCCTATGCCACCGTTTCCGCACACTCACGCCATATCCAACAGAGCTGCTGCTTGGATAGCGCCGAGGCACGGCAGACGTCCCAGCGTGACGCAGAGTGGGCCAGAGGTTGAACGCGTCTCCGGTCCGGGGGTGACTTATGAAACCTTATGAGAACCAGAGTCTCGAGCGAATCCTTGAGTCAGCAATTGTTGTGTCTTGGGCAGACTTGATGCGTGGCGCCCAAACTGGCTTGATTCACATTGAATACGGCTTCGCGGCGGGCGGCACTTTGGATTATCTCCAGGTCTGGTCGTCCGTAACCCGAGGCCATTGGCTTCTGGCTTGCGGGTACTGGATGTCAGCTTCGAGATTTCACGGCACCGGCGTCCACTTCGACAATAAATACCAATCGGAAGGTCTGGCGCACATTCTGGAATTTGTGATGCAACACCAAACCGCATTTGTGCTTCCCCCAGACCGTGGCAGGCAGGGGTTGCTCCAGATTCCAACGCCCACCGAAGAAGAGAGCACGGCCGCGGCGGCGTCGGTGAGCGAAGCCTTCGACCGTTTCGGCTCAGTGCTCACCCACCCTGCGCTGGCCTGAATTCTGGTCGTTCATTGATCTACTTCTCCTTGAGGTTTTGGCTCGCGCAGGAAAACCGAGAATTGCTGATATGAAATTGCGCATCCAATAGCCAGATGAAAGAGACTGAGAAGTCGATCTTCGGAGAGCAATACAGAGTTGTCGCCGTCGAGAGGGACCGCCTACTCGTCCGAGGAATTCTCAGCGGTGCGGTGCTGACGATCATCAGCACCGAGCTTGCGAGTCCTCTTACACCAGAAGACTATCCGCTTGGAAAATTAATTGCTCTGACCGACCCGTCAACTGCGCCTCTAAATTAGGATTGTCAATTCCTGACGACTTGCAAGCGATTCGGAGGATTTCGCTGTGGCCCCGAAGGGTGCTTGAATTGTTTTTCGAACCGAGCAATTTTGAACATCGCGCCATCCTCCGCAAGGTGTACCATCTGTGTAGATAGGGTAAGGGTCATGGCTGGAAGTTGTGGCGGACAAAACTAGGCATCAGATGATCGCCGCCACTCCCCCTCGGCCCATACCCCGGGAGCCCATATCATGTTCAACCACGCGGCTACCAACGCAAACAAATCTATCGAACCGCCGCTGCCCTATCCAGGAGCAACGCCTGACGCGGAGCGTGCCCAGAAGCCACCGCTGCCTGAGCCTCCGTATGAGCCTTACGCCAAGAAGCCAGCGCTGCCTGGGCCTCCGTATAAGCCTTACGCCCAGAAGCCAGCGCTGCCTGAGCTTCCGTATGAGCCTTATGCCAAGAAGCCACCGCTGCCTGGGCCTGCGTATGAGCCTTACAAGGGCATGTAGTCGTTCGGCGACGGTCAGTCGAGGAGAGTGCGCGAATTTGGACAGGCAGGACGTGAAGATCCCTCAGCTTGTCTTGAAAAATGAGCAATTCTGAACAGCAACACCATTGGGGGCACAGTATTGTGCATACTGCTTTATTGTGCATGCTGCTTTAAGGCGGCAGTCCCCTGAGAAGGCGGACAGCCCTTTTTGGGGCAGGCATGGGTTAGTGTCGGCCATGTGGCGACGTTCGGACCCTCACGCCCGTCCCAGTTTTTCCTATTTACTGCGCCGTCGGCCAACACAAAGCTCCCGATACCTGCGGTAGCTTGACAAGGGTAGCGCACAAGCCTAGTATCGCAATTGAGCAAGCATCTCTTCTTACTCTTTCAGGTCCTCTGAACTAAGTCAGCCCATCTGAAGTCTTTTCCCCTTAGCGTACCCCCTCTGAAGGAGGAACTTTTATGACCGTATTGACCCGATGGGATCCTTTCCGTGAGTTTTCCACCATGCAAGACCGCATGAACCGCATGAACCGTCTTTTCCGTGAGTCCTATAGCCCCGAAGGCCCGGAGGAGGCGTTGACAACCACCAGCTTCGCACCGCCAGTGGACATCTACGAAGACGAGCACAACATCACTCTGAAAATTGAAGTTCCGGGCATTGACGAAAAAGACATTGATGTCCGCATCGAGAACAACACGCTTACCGTCCATGGCGAGCGCAAGATCGAGAAGGAAGAGAAAGAGGAGAACTTCCGTCGCGTCGAGCGGCAGTACGGAAGCTTCACCCGCTCATTCACGCTGCCCAGTTCCGTGGACTCGGGGCAAGTGAGCGCCCACTATGACAATGGCGTGCTGAAAATCAAGCTGGCCAAAAAGGCCGAAGCCAAGCCGAAGCAGATCAAGGTTAATGTTGGCAGCGAGAAGACCCTCGAAGCCAAGACTCACGGCAAGGCCGCCTAACGCCCGGTGCGAGCGCGAGAAATGGGAGGCGGCTTGCGTCGCCTTCCCTTTCCGGAAAGGATTCTCCTCATGTTTGCTCGAATTGTCGATTTGGTCAGTAGCCGGGGCAAAACAAGAATACTCAACGAAACTATCCAGAATAAGGTGCTGCCCACTTTGCGTGTGCAGCCTGGGTTCGTCGATGAGATCGTACTGGAGTCCGATGTTGAGCCAGATCGTTTTTTGACTTTGACCTTCTGGAAAACTCGGGAACAAGCGGAACTCTATAACCAGAAAACATACCCGGCGGTCAAAGAGGTACTGCTTGCCTCGCTTGAAACTGATCCTGTCGTGAGAACTTTCAACGTGGCGAGATCCACGACTCGCAACATCGCCATGGGCAGGGCAGCGTAGGGCGCTAGGAAGGTCGGTAAGGCGAGCCCGTGACAAGCGACCACGCTTCACAGCTTAAGGCTAGGAAGTTAGCGTGACTGGGCGGCGGAAGCTGCCCGAGTTACTCCCCACCGGAACCCGACACGTTACCTGTCCTCGCATTTGTCGTTCGGAACCTTAAAAGGAGGTTCCTTCCATGAAAATCTTTTTACCGGCCTTTCTCGCTCTGTGCTTTGCCGTGGGCATGGTCGCTGTTGCGCAGGACCTTCCTAATCAGGTGCCACAGAAGCGTCAACAAGCAGGGATCCGGCTCACATCCCTTATGGGCACTGTTAGGGCAGACGGCGAGAAGTTAACGTTTGTGACCGACCAAAGAGCCTGGAATGTGGACAATCCGGAGACCCTTAAGGGGCACGAAGGGCATTACCTACGAGTGAACGCTCACGCCTACCCGGACAAGGATTCGATTTACATCACAGAAGTGAAGATGCCAACTGCGAGTGAGACCAGGAAAAATGACGAGCGGTGAGCGCAGTTCATGACTCACCGGACTGCACGGCCCCACACGAAACAGAGAATTGGTAAAGGCCGTAGTAAAATGAAGGCAGGACAAACCATGAAAAACATCAAATTTGTTGTAAGAGTGAACCGTTGCGGTGCTCGCGCCGCTGAATTCGTACAGCGGATTGACCGGACTCCCATCCAGACGACAACCAACCGTAAGCTGGCACTGCTTATGGGAAGATTTACCGCTGAAGACGCTATCAAATCCATCCAAAATTCCCGGTGCAGCCCGGAGTTAGTATCCGTACACTCTAGTGCATAGTATTTTCGGTGTCTCACAGCGTCGAAGGCAGCTGAGTTTTTTTATGGCGTGCCAATGCGGATGAAACAGCATGAAATTGTCAAATGTCTTTTCCGATTTCAAGAAGACTAATACGCAGTGTGAGCTTTGCCGAACACTGGAATTTATAATTGGTAAAACTACCTACCGCGTAGACGTTCCGTACCCGAGCCGCCTTAAGTTTTCTTGAAGACCTTCATTGATACTGCTGCCGTCTGTAAAGTCGAACGATTCCGCACTGATTTCTTGGGGACGATCCATAGCGCATCTCTTCAGAGCCAGAGCGGCGAATTGGCGGATCGACGGGTGCAACGCTGGACGGAGCAAAATTGGGACGCCTTGGGAGGCTCTTAAGCTGCCCGTGTCATCGACAATGACATCCTTTTTTCAGGCGGTCACCACGCGCAGTTAAATAGAGAAAGTGTCTAATTTTGACCAGACGGACCCCCGTGACCTTGCCGTAGGATTTCATGTTGACGCGCTACACGTGAGGGTCTCTGCAGTGGGGTGGGTGGCGCTGACCAAAATCATGGTTGACACCGTACAACCACAGCGCTTGCCCAGTTTCAGAAACCGCTCGGCATTGTCGCACCCAAGAAGATCAACCTGCTGATATGGAACAACGCAAACCCAACCCCAAAGGGCACGACACCAGACGAGCGTCTTCAATGGTGAGAGGGGCTGGATGTCGCGGAAAATATCCGCACCTCCGGTGCAGGGAGAAAAATGTTCCTTGACATCTCCTTTTATAGAACAGGCGTTTGCGCCGCCTATGAACATCGAATGAATGCCGCGCACGATTTTTTTCGCTAACAATCGGGCAATCAATTCCTGGAATTTCTTGATTTCGTTGGTAAACTGAGCTGGGCTACTCAGCGGCTCATAACGTCGTTGTCTTTCAGTGACTCTTCTCGTCCTCCAGATAGGCGGTCAGTCCTCTTTCCAGGTCCGCGTAATCAGAGCGAGTGACGGCCCGTAGCGCGCCTTCGGGCGCTTCTCCCGAACCCACCCGGCGCAAGATACGCAGAACATCATCCATCCCGTAGCGGCTGCGCAGGTACTCCAGAGCGGACAAAGATTCTGCGTAGGCCACGCTCGCTTGAATTTCAGAAAGACCGTTGAAGGGACGTTCGAGTGCCGCAAATGGGATCTGTTTGTGTTGTTCGAATAGCCCCGCTAGGACACCGGCGTAGGGCGAGGAACTGCGTGCCTCCATCAACTGTGCCAGTCCTTCGTTGAGCCAACTGGGGCAGCGATCTCCAACCATGAAGCGGACGAACGAATGAGTCAGCTCATGTTTCAGAACGCGCTGCAATTCCGGTGTCATGCTGGTAACGCCCTGAATCGGGATGCGCAGCTTGCCGTCGTTCAGGCCGCCGGCCCAGGAGGGCGCTTCGGTAATATTGAAAAATTGCTTTTGAGTGTAGAGCGTGACCACCATGTTTTCCCTTGGCGCATAGTCGAGGTCGCGTGCCAGCTGCTGGTATTGCTCTTCCAGGGTCCCGAGCAGCTCGCGTTGGAGAGCGAGGGATGTCTCGCCTCCTTCGTAACGCAAGCTGAAGTGGCGGCTCTCCTGCTGGTTTGATCGCTCCTCGACCTCGAGTTCGCGTTGGGCGCGTTCCAGGAGTCGCTGGGTTTCTGGATTCGGCTCCAATTCCAGCGCGCGCTTCCAGGCGCGGACGGCGTCGCGGGTGCGGTCGGCGTTATATTGCGCCGCTGCCAGCCAGCGAAAAGCTTGTGCCGAATTCGGCTCAAGCTGGGTGAGATGTTCAGCTTGGAAAGCAGCTTCCGCGTAGCGCTTCGCCTCCTCAAGCGATGTGGCATACCAGGCGAGCAATGATGCTTCGTTGGGCGCGAGGCTGAGCGCGTGTTCGAAGTAGGGACAGGCGCTCTCGGGATTCCCACGCTCCATTTCGAACACGCCAGCGACAAAATAAGCATTTGAGGTCTCATCCGGATTTGCCTGGTTTTCGAGTGCGGAAAGCGCGCTTTCATCCACGTGGTCGCGATTCACGATTTGTGCGCGGAGATGAGACCAATAAGAATCGTCGTCCGGTAGTGAGGGAGCGGGAACCGAGATCTTCGCGTGCTTGGAAGCAGTCGCAGCGGGCAGCGGAATACTGTTGGAGTGCTGCGACGCTGCATCCGCCGAAGAGGGAGGAACGAGGTTGACAGGAGCCTGGGAGCCGAGCGTAATCGAGGGCCCACCGCCTTTTACAATTTTCTCGATCTTAGTCTTGGGGATGGTGTACCTGGTGCTTCCCATCCAATACTCGATCTGGCCGTCCTTTTCGGATGCATTGTCGACTTCGATATAAGCGCCGTTCTTGAAGCGAATGGTATCGGCCATCAGCATGTTGGTGGCCAGTAAAAAGGATGAGCAGAAAGCGAAGAGTGTTTTGCGCAAATTGGCCATCTCTCAGAAAATACTTGTGTCGCAGAAGTTCGGTGGGAGACGCGTAATTGTAACTTAGAATCTGGGCCCTGTTTTTTATTTGTCGCGGGGGCGATGCCTGCATTGCGACCCGAGCAGTGTGCCGCATGAGCTGGCTACGGTCGTCCCAGGCACCGTCGTCCCTGTCCAGACGATCATCTTGAAAGACCACTGGGTCCTGGAGCCCCACCAGTACAAGTCTAAGGAACTGCTGATCACTGACCTTAGCGAGCGGGTGATTGCTCTTGCGCAAGCGAAGGCGAAGGAACTAGCGCGGAAGTAGAAGTAAAACGACATTCCAGAGTGGCGATTTGATTTGATAGATGAATAGTAGCCTTCAGCTTGGAATCGATGACAGCTCGGCCGCCGTGTGGATTGACGCGATTTCGTAATGCACCGATTTAGCATCGTAGTGGGACAAATATTTGCGTTGCTCTTCGGGAATGACAGCCGTTTCATAATCTTCGCCCGCCACAGCCCGGATTCTTGCGATCATGCGATCCTCTTTTGTAAAGACGCTCCGTATGGTGCTCGGCGATTCGAGTTCAGTAGTAAAGTTCAGGTGGGCCCTTGTATTCCTGGATTGTATTGCCGCCATCCACGATAATCACTTGCCCGGTCAGATACGAAGCCGCATCCGATGCAAGGAAAGCAATCGCTGCCGCGACCTCTTCCGGCCGCCCGGGCCTTCCAATGGGCGTATTTTTGCCCGCGGCAATCTCCTCATCGGTCGAGGATGCAGTTTCGATCCAGCCAGGCGCGACCGCGTTCACGGTAATGCCCTTGCGCGCTACCTCCAGTGCTAGACTGCGCGTTAAACCTACCATCGCGGCCTTGGCGGCACTGTAAGTGGTCTCGCGAGGATTACTCACCACCGGGCCTGTCACTGATGCGACATTCACGATCCGGCCATAGCCAGCGGCAAGCATGGCAGGCAAGACGGCTTTCGTGGCGTGAAATGCGGTCTTCAGATTGATAGCAATGCCGTAATCCCACTGCTCATCGGTGAGCTGATCAAAAGAAACCGAAGTGCTGGCGCCGTCCACCTGAATCATCCCAGCATTGTTCACGAGGATGTCAATGCGGCTGTAGTGCCTCAAGACTTCCTTCAGGAGGTGTTCAGTTTGTTCGCGGCTGGTTAGGTCGGCCACCTTCGCGAAGACCTCGGCACCTCTGTCTGCCAGTTCCTTGGCTCGATCTTCGATCCTGCTCGTCGTGGAAGTGATCGCCACGCGGGCGCCTTTTTCAGCCAACAGCTGGGCGGTCGCGAAACCGATCCCTGTAGGGCTGCCAGCACCGGTGACCAACGCAACTCGTCCAGACAGGCTCATCCGCGCAAACGTCCCCCGTTCACTTAAAGTTCGCATATTGTAAGGGGAGGGATTCGGTTGGACAAAGTGGCGCGGGCGAGGACGCCCGCCCCGACAGCCGGCCCTTCGACTCCGCTCAGGGCAGGCTCGCCGGCGCTACGCCCCGCAGGCTATGATCATGGCGTGACTACTGCTACCTTATTTACGCCGCTGCAAGCGAGATAGAGTTTTCCGTCCTTGGTCGCGACCATATTGCGCACCACGCCGCC